>Ga0073936_10006278_pt1 | contig 15722 bp, 16 predicted proteins | sample AliMusrvi5mmetaG_FD_87041 | JGI IMG/M metagenome (GOLD analysis project Ga0073936, IMG submission 87041) | Freshwater lake bacterial and archeal communities from Alinen Mustajarvi, Finland, to study Microbial Dark Matter (Phase II) - Alinen... | ecosystem: Environmental > Aquatic > Freshwater >... | reverse complement strand
TTGAGCTGCTGGCGGATCGGCAGGTGCTGCGGGCACTTCTTCTCGCACGCGCCGCACTCGATGCAGGCGTCCCGGTCGACGAGCGCGGCGCGGTCGCCCCTCATCTCGAAGACCCGGTGGGGGCAGACGAGGGTGCACTGCTGACAGCCCGTGCACTTCTCGACATCGAACTCCAGGGTGACGACGTCGTCCACGTAGCGCATGCCTGTCATCGGACGAATCCTCCTGCGATCCAGAGCGCGGCGGCCAGCGCCGCCGAGCCGACCTGCCACGGGAGCGCGGCCCGCATCTCCTTCTTCACTCCCGAGAGCGACGTGAAGGTGGATGTGCCGGTGTAGTTCATGGCGATGAACGATGTCGCGGCCACCATGAAGATCGCGCTTGCCGCGAGCCGCAGCACCGGGAACGCCCGCGCCAATGGGACGAGCAGGATCGCCGCGGCGAGCGCACCGACCTCCGCGCCCTTGAGCGCGAACATCCGTCCCGGGACCCATGGCAGCAGCGCGGGCGTCACGACCGCGCCGGCGACGAGCGCCGCCGCGACCGCGGCTGCGGCCGGCCACGCCGCCGCCCACGCACGGGGGAGCGAGAAGATCCCGGGGCCGACGCCTCCCACGATCGCCGCAGCCGCCACGATGGCGAGCGCGATCTTCGCGGCGCCCATGAGCTCGACCGGCGCGAGGACCAGACGATCGCGCAGCGGGAAGCGCACGCGCCGCATCTCGTCCGTGGCGCGCATGCCGGCGCCGAGGAAGGCGGGCAGGTCCGCGGCGCGGACGGGTCCCCACACGACACGGAACCCGGACCGTCGCTTCACGTCCGGCGCACAGACGCCCGGAGCCCCCAGTTGCGGAAGCACGACGACGTTGTGCGAGACGACCTGAGAGAGCCGGGCCGCGTCGATCCTCCGCACCGCCTCGTCTGTTCCGAACGTGCCCTTGCCGGCGGCGCACCACACGTTGATGCCCCTCGTGTCGAGCGCCAGCACCCAGGCGGCGCGGCTGGCGAGCTCCTTGCGGAGCGAATCGAATGTGAGCTTGTAGTTCGCCGTCACGAGCACAGGTGAGCGGTCGTCCGGGTGCCCGACGGCGTACAGGCCAGGGTCCACGGTGTAGCTGAAGCGGCGGATCCCCCAGCGGACCCTCAAGCCGCCGAGTCTATCGCGTCGCGTCAGCGTGGTGGGCACGATCGGGACCTGGCCTGTGGCCGTGTCCAGGGACCCGGTGACGAAGGGCTGGTCGAGGCTCGGTCTCTCGACCCCGCTGCACGGCAGGGTGCGAGGGCCTCAACAAGGTGCCTCAGATTCGACTGGCCGTGTGATCGTGTCGGTCATGGCTGGCGTCCGTCCCGCGCGGCGATGCTGCGCCACGATGATACCATCACTTCGATGATTGTCGAACTATGTCGATGAGCGGCCATCAGCGTTCGCGAGGCCCCGCGCCGGTCGTTCGCGGCGAGGGCGCTATACTCGCCGCGTCACCCAGGATGAGAGAGAAGGGCCTCCAAGGATGCTCGACGCACGCTTCGTACGGGAGAACATCGACGCGGTGCGCAAGGCGATGTCGGACCGCGGCGCCGCGTGGAGCGTCGACGCCTTCGTGGAGCTCGACGAGGAGCGCCGTCGGCTGATCGCGCGCACCGAGGAGCGTCAGGCTCGGCGCAACGAGCTGTCCAAGCAGGTCGGCGCGCTCATGAAGGAAGGCCGGCGGGACGAGGCCGAGTCGCTCAAAGCGCAGGTGCGCACGGTGAACGACGAGATCGAGACGGACTCCGGTGTTCTTGACGAGGTCGAGCAGGATGTGCGCGACCTGCTTCTCACGGCGCCGAACCTGCCCGACGCGAGCGTGCCGCTTGGCGCGGACGAGACCGAGAACGTGGAGGTGCGGCGTTGGGGCGAGCCCCCCGCCTTTGCGTTCGAGCCGAAGCCGCACTGGGACCTTGGACCGGAACTCGGCATCATCGACTTCGAGAGGGGCGTCAAGCTCGCGAAGTCGCGTTTCGTGCTGCTGGGTGGTCTCGGCGCGCGTCTCGAGCGCTCCGTCATCAACTTCATGCTGGACACTCACACGGCCCGCGGCTTCAAGGAGTGGTGGCCGCCCGTGCTGGCCAATGCCGAGACCCTCACCGGGACCGGGCAGCTCCCCAAGTTCGAGGACGACCTGTTCAAGACGGTCGGCGAGGGCCTCTACCTGATCCCGACGGCGGAGGTCGCCCTGACCAACATCCACCGCGACGAGGTGCTCGAAGGAGCGGAGCTTCCGCTGCGCTACACGGCCTACACGCCGTGCTTCCGCGAAGAGGCCGGCGCGGCCGGGCGTGACACCAGAGGCATGATCCGGGTCCATCAGTTCGACAAGGTGGAGCTCGTCAAGTTCAGCCGCCCCGAGGACTCGATGGCTGAACTGGAGTCGATGCTCGCTGACGCCTCGCGGATCCTCGAGCTGCTCGGCCTGGCCTACCGGGTGATCGTCCTGTGCACCGGCGACATGGGATTCGGCGCCGTGAAGACCTACGACATCGAGGTCTGGATGCCCAGCTACGACGGCTACAAGGAGATCTCCAGCTGCAGCAACTGCGGCGACTTCCAAGCGCGCCGCGCGTCGATCAAGTACCGGGACCCGGTCGCGTTCAAGGGGTCACGGCTCGTCCACACCCTCAACGGGAGCGGGCTCGCTGTCGGCCGGTGCGTGGCCGCCATCATCGAGAACTTCCAGAACGCCGACGGCTCGGTCACCGTGCCGGAGGTCCTGCGCCCCTATATGGGAGTCGACGTCATCACGGCCTAGCCCTGGTCGGACAGCAGTCGCTCCGCGTTGCCGCCGAGGATGCCGGCGAGCTCCTCCGCGGTGAACGGCAGGCGTCGCAGGTGGGCGAGCTCCGCCTTCGAATCGGTCCAGGGTCCGTCCGAGCCGAACAGCACGCGATCGACCCCATGGGCCCGGGCCAACGCCACGAACTCCTCGTCCGGAAGGTGCCCGAGCGTGTAGGCCGTGTCGATCCACACGTCGCGGCCCGCCAGTCGCTCGCGCACGCCCGGCCACACTCGGAACCCGCCCATGTGGGCGAGCACGATGCGCAGCTCCGGCCAGTCGTCGAGGACGTCGACGAACGATGCCGGCGTGCCGCGCACGCTGTCGAACGCGACGTCCCCGCCGGCATGGAAGTAGATCGTCATGCGCTGTTCCACGGCGGCCCGGTAGATCGGCTGCAGCCGGGGCTCCGTCGGCTCGAAGCTCTGGTACTCGGGATGCATCTTGAAGCCTCGCACGCCCGCCGCGCACAACCGGCCGATCTCGTCATCAGGGTCGGCCACGTCCGGATGCATCGCCCCGAACGGCACGATCCGGTCGTTGGCCAGACCCACCACCCACTCGTTGATGGTGCGCACCTGGCTCGCCTTCGTGGCCACCGGCAGGAGCACTGAGCGTTCTATGCCGGCCCGGTCCATGGACGCTACCAGGCCTGCCACGGTCCCGTCGTAGTGCGCCACGATCGAGCCGAGCTCGCCGACCTGCGAGATGGCTGTCGGCGCGAGCGGGTCCGGCCACGCGTGTGTGTGAGTGTCGATGATCGGCATGCGCGCAAGGATAGCGCACGGCCGGCGGCGCCCGTGACCCTGCCGGGTAAGTAAATGACGAAACGGTCCCTGACAAGGTGGTCACAGATGGCGGCGCCAAGCAACGACACGCCCACAGTCCTCGTCGTGTTCGGAGCGACCGGGGACCTGATGGAGCGCAAGATCGTGCCGTCGCTCTACCACCTCTACGAGAAGGGCCGGCTGCCGAAACGGTTCAGGCTCGTGGGGTTCTCGCGCCGGCCGATCCCCGACGATGACTTTCGCGCGACCTTGACGGACATCATCCGTGCCCACCACGCAGCGGGCACGAGCCGGTCCGACATCGCCGAGTTCGTGAGGCTCGCGAGCTACTCCCAGGGCCACTTCGATGAGGTCGAGGCCTACGGGCGCCTGGTGGACGGGCTGAACGCGATCGACGACGAGTGGCAGACGTGCGCGAACAAGCTCTTCTACCTTGCCGTTCCTCCGCAGTTCTACCGGACGATCCTTGAGCGCATCTCGGCCAGCGGGCTCGCCAACACGTGCGGCGAACAGGTCGGTGGCGGCGGGTGGACGCGGCTGATCGTGGAGAAGCCGTTCGGCAAGGACGCCCGCACAGCCCAGGAGCTGGACGAACTGCTGGGCACGCTCTTCGAGGAGCACCAGATCTACCGGATCGACCACTATCTCGCCAAGGAGATGCTGCAGGGCATCATGTCCTTCCGCTTCTCCAACAACCTGCTCGAGCCCTCATGGGACAACCGCGCGATCGAGCGGATCGACGTCGATCTGCTGGAGACGATCGGGGCGGAGGACCGCGGGCCGTTCTACGACGGCGTCGGCGCGTTGCGCGACGTGGGTCAGAACCACCTGCTGCAGATGCTCTCGCTCGTCACGATGGGACAGCCCTCGGCCCTGGAGGCGGACGCGATCAGGTCGCAGCGGGCGGCCGCCTTGCGCGCGCTCGTGCCGCCGACACCCGAGGAGGTGCGCCATTGCACGTTCCGGGCGCAGTACGACGGGTACCGCGACATAGTGGGAGTGCGTCCCGATTCGAACACCGAGACGTACTTCAGGATCGTGACCGAGCTCGACTCGGATCAGTGGCGTGGTGTCCCGATCTCTATGCAGGGGGGGAAGAGGCTGGGCTCCGTCTCCAAGCAGATCGTCGTCCACTTCAAGCGTCCGCAGCCGTGTCTGTGCGACGGCACCGACGACGTCGAGAACCGCGTCGTCTTCCGGATGGAGCCGCAGGACTCGATCTCGATCGCGTTCTGGACGAAGAAGCCCGGCTTCACCACGCAGCTGGAGGAGCGCGACTTCAACTTCTTCCTCTACGAGAAGGAGGAGAAGACCCAGTACGTCGAGGAGTACGCGAAGCTGCTGGACGATGCGATCGCCGGCGACCAGACGCTCTTCGTCTCGACCCGCGAGGTCAAGACGATGTGGGAGTTCATCGACCCGATCGTCTGCGCCTGGGAGGCGGACCTCGTTCCACTCCGGCGCTACGCGCCGGGCACGGATGATGTGGTGGCGGAGGCGGCGGGCGTCTCGCGGTTCATCCCTCGCAGCACCGCCATGCGGCGGGAGATCGGGATCGTCGGGCTGGGCAAGATGGGCCGCGGACTCGCGCTGAACCTCGTCGAACACGGCTGGCGCGTCGTCGGGCACAACCGGACCGCCAGCGTCACGCGGGGGCTGGTCGGCGAGGGCCTCGTGGGCGCCTACTCGATACCGGAGCTGGTGGGGGCGCTGCAGGCCCCGCGCACGGTGTGGATCATGCTGCCTGCCGGCAAGCCCACTGAGGACACGCTCTTCGGCCCCGGCGGGCTGGCGGAGGTGCTGCAGCCGGGCGACACCGTGATCGACGGCGGCAACGGTCACTACATCGATGACGCGGCGCGCGCCAGGCGCCTGGCCGAGCGTGGGATCCGGTTCATCGACGTGGGTGTCTCCGGCGGCCCGTCAGGCGCGCGCGAAGGCGCCTGTCTTCTCATCGGGGGCGCGCAGGAAGACTTCGAGAAGTCGCGCAACCTCTGGCACGATCTTGCGGTGAAGGGCGGCTATCGCCACTTCGAGGGGACCGGGGCGGGCCACTTCGTGAAGATGGTCCACAACGGCATCGAGTACGGGATGATGCAGGCGCTCGCTGAAGGGTTCACCGTACTGCGGGCCGGGCCGTTCGGCCTCAGCCTCACCGATGTGGCGGCAGCCTACGATCGTGGCAGCGTCATCGAGTCCCGGCTGGTCGCCTGGCTCGAGAACGCGCTGCTTCGCCACGGCGAGGACCTGGACGGCGTGAGCGGGTCCGTCGGGCACACCGGTGAGGCCGAGTGGACCGTGCAGGCCGCACATGACCTGGGCGTTGATGTGCGCGTCATCGAGGACGCGCTCCGCTTCCGCCTGGAGTCGGAGCACGAGCCCGACTGGACAGGCCGCCTGATCAGCGCGCTGCGCGAGCAGTTCGGCCAGCACCCGGTGCGCGGCTAGGCATCCTGCGCGTCGCTACGGCCGCTTCTTCTGAAGCAGCGCGAAGTGCCTGCTGTAGAAACCTCCATGGCCCGCGACCAGAACGCTGTAGTCCGGCACGGAATAGACACGCAGACGGTTGTCCAGGAAGTCGGAGAAGACGAGCGTGTGACCGTCGTCCGAGACGCCGAGCGCGGTGCACTGGTTGCCGCCGACGATGGCGTCCAGCGGCTTGCCCGTGGCGGTGTCCATCAGCAGGATGGAGCCCCACTCGTAACCTGGGATGTAGTAGGACTTCGGGTTGTTCGCCCCGCGGTTCGAGATGAAGAGCACCCTGCCGTCCGGCGAGAGCGCGATCGTGTTCGGCTTGTGGTCCGTGTGGCAGAAGACCCTCGTCTTGAGCGTCTTCATGTCGAGGACGTAGACGGTGTCCTTGGCCATGTCCGAGGCGTACAGGAGGTCGCGCTTCGGGTCGCCCACGAGGTGCCGCATGGCCCCGCCACTGGTGAACAGCGTGGTGAGCTTGTACGTGTGCAGGTCGATGCGCTGGATCTCGCCGTGGGTGAACCCGGCGACGTACAGGTACCGGCCGTCCTGAGTGGGATAGAGGCCGCGCGGCGTCTTCGCCGTGGGCACGCGGCGAACGAGCTTGCCGGTGACGAGGCTGATGATGCTCACGTCGTTGCCGGTCCAGTTCGCTGCGTAGAGCGTCTTCTCGTCCGGGGACAGCGCCACCACCTTCGTCCACGAGGAGTCCGTGGCGAACGAGCGCGTGACCTTACGAGTGGCGGTGTCGATCTCGAACACCTTCGCCGTCTGCATCTGGCTGACGTAGGCGAACGTGCCCGCCCTGTTGAACACGATCTCGACCGCCCCGTACTTGCCGAGGTCGATACCGGCGATCTGCGTCATCGTCTTCAGGTCGTAGATCTGGATGGAGGGCGGTCCGTTGAGGATCGTCGCCCAGGCCTCGCGCCCGTCCGGCGTCACCACAACGCCCTTCGGCGCCCCCTTCGCGGGAAGCGACCCGAGCGCGTGCACGAGCTGTCCCTTGGGATCGAGGAAGACGTCGTAGGTGTGGGGGGCGTCGAGGAACAGCGTCTGCGTGAACGTGTTCATGCCGGTCTGCGAGATAGCGACCGTGGTGGTGCCCGCGACGGCGGTCAGACTGCACGGCGTCACGCCATGGGCCACAACGCCTCCCGGTCCGGTGACGACGACCGCCGCCCCCTTCGGCCGGGTCACGAAACTGAGCCTGTGAGGCAGGGGCTGGAGCGCCGCCTGTCGAGTGACGTTCTCGCCCCTGGCGACATTGACGACCACGGTGGCTGTGGCGAAGCCGGTCCTTGAGACGGTGAAGGTGTAGCGCCCTGGCCGGGCCTTTGGGACTTGTATACTTGACGTACCACCGCAGGTAGGGTACCATATAAGCGTACCCTAACAAGGAGCGGCGGTCATGTTCGAAGAGGCGTACTTCCAGAACGACGAGGCGGCGCGGGAGCACATCGAGTCCATTCTGTGGCCCGAAGGTCCGGTGTGCCCGCATTGCGGCTGCACCGGCAGGATCACGAAGCTGCAGGGGAAGACGACCCGCCCCGGCACCTACAAGTGCAACGACTGCCGCCAGCCGTTCACGGTCACGGTCGGCACGATCTTCCACGGCTCCCACGTGAAGCTGCACATCTGGCTGCAGGCTTACTACCTTATGTGCGCGTCCAAGAAGGGCATCAGCGCCCACCAGCTTCACCGGATGCTCAAGGTCACCTACAAGACCGCGTGGTTCATGGAGCATCGCATCCGCGAGTCCATGCACGACGAGATTCCGTCCATCCTTGGCGGCGACGGCCAGACGGTCGAAGTGGACGAGACCTACTGGGGCAACGTGCCCGGTATGCCGAAGCGCCATGCGTGGCACCACAAGGAGAAGATCGTGAGCCTCGTCGAGCGCGACGGGTCCGCGCGGTCCTTCCATGTCGAGCGTGTCAACCATGCCACGCTCAAGCCGATGCTTCGCGAGCACATCGCCCGCGAGTCCCGAATCGTCACCGACAACGCGAACGTCTATGACTGGACAGGGCACGAGTTCGCGGGACACGAGAGCGTGAACCATCTGGTGCACGAGTACGCGCGCGGCGACGTGACCACGAACACGGTGGAGGGCTTCTTCTCCATCCTGAAGCGCGGCCTGATCGGGACGTACCACCACGTGGGCCGCCAGCACTTGGGCCGGTACTTGCACGAGTTCGACTTCCGATACAATCACCGCAGCGCGACGGACGCCGAACGCACCGTGGCTGCGATTCAGGGTATTCTCGGCAAGAGGCTTCTCTACCGGGACTCGCCATTGGTGGTGTGATGAGCGAAGACGCCGGACAGGTCACTCTCGAACTCAAGGGCAAGCGAATCACGGCTGCCCGCTTCAGGCACGCCGTAGACTCCTTCTTCGCGATGATGGACGAGGTCACGGAGCAGGTCGCCGGCAAGGGCAAGGCCGTGTCCTGGGTGATCACCGTGAAGCCGGGAAGCGCGATCATCGAGGCCACTCCAGAGGCCACGTCTCCTGAATACGCAGACGTGGGTCTCAGAGTGCTTCGCGCCGTGCAGGAGGGTACTGCAGCCCTAGAGCGTCACGCCTCCGTCCCTCAGTTCTTCACCGAGGCCGCCATACAGAAGTTCAGCGACCTCGCCTCCGTCGTGGACGTGACCGGGAATGACATTGCAGCCGTCAATCTCCGCTTCGATGGCGCGGAGCCCGTCGCGTTGACGTCTGCAGCGATGACCAATGTCCAAGTGCTGCTAGAGCCCAACGTCCACAGCTACGGCACCATCGAGGGCAAGCTACAGACGCTCACGAACCGGCGAGCGTGGAAGTTCTACGTCTACGAGGATCTCACCGACCGTCGGGTGGAGTGCTTCTTCCCGTCCGAGATGGCCGACACCATCGAGACTGGGTGGAGGAAGCGTGTATCCGTGAGCGGGGTCATTAGCTATCGGAAGACGGGCACGCCCGTAAACATCCGTGTGGACGCCTTCCGCATTCTCGGCAAGGGTCCGCTACCCACGTGGAACGACATGAGAGGCATCCTCGCCTAGATGATCATCCGCTACTGGGACTCCACCTGCTTCATCGCGTGGTTCTCGAAAGAAGAGGACCGGGTGGACGACTGTCAGAGCGTGATACAGGCGGCGCTGGACGGCAAGGTGCAGATCGTGACTTCAGCGCTGACGCTTGCAGAGGTAGTCCAACGCCCCACAGACCATCCGCTACCTTCGGGGCTGGAAGAGACGATCAACGGCTTCTTCGAAAACGAGTTCGTGATTGTGCGCAACGTCGACCGCTACATCGGGGCGTTCGCCCGCCATCTGCTGTGGAGCTATCAGCATCTCAAGTACAAGGACGCGATTCACGTCGCTACGGCCATCCAGACGCCGGACCTGCATTGCCTAGACAGCTTCGACGACGACATGCTCAAGCTGAACGACAAGCTCGGCAGCCCGGTGCTGAGAATCTGTACTCCTCGTATGCCGATGCAGATCGCCATAGAGGGGACGGCATCGGATGGCTGACGAACGTAGGCCCGTCCCCTTCGACGATGCGCTGCGACAACTGCTGAAGGCGAAGCCGCCGAAGAAGGACAAGGACGCGGAGCCATCGAAGGCGCGGTCGCCGAAGCCCGAGAAGAAGGCATGACGCCGGTCTCCTATCTAGAGACGGGCGTCATCTACTGCGATGACAACCTGCATCGCCTCTCCGAGTTCCCGGCCGAGTGCATCGACCTCATCTACCTCGACCCTCCGTTCTTCTCGAACCGTCACTATGAGGTCATCTGGGGCGACGAGGCAGAAGTCCGGTCATTCGAGGACCGCTGGGAGGGCGGCGTCCACGTCTACGTGAGCTGGATGCGCGAGCGCATGATCGAGATGCACCGCATCCTGAAGCCAACCGGCACGGTCTATCTGCACTGCGACTGGCACGCCTCGCACTACCTGAAGGTCATGATGGACGACATCTTCGGCGCGAAGGCGTTCCTGAACGAACTGATCTGGCACTACGAGACAGCGAGCGGCGCGCCGAAGAAGTGGCTGCACCGCAACCACGACACGATCTTCCGCTATGCCAAGCAGAAGGCCGACCTCGTGACGTGGAACCACCCGCGGTCCCCTTGGCCGGAATCAACCCTGAAGAAGTGGCAGACGGACGAGGATGGACGCGTGTACCGCGTCCAGAACAAGTACGACAAGCGCTACTACATCGACCCGGCTGGGAAGCTCGACGACGACGTGTGGAACATCACACTCTCGTCTCGGACGAAGGAGCGGCTCGGCTATCCGACACAGAAGCCGGAACTGCTTCTCGAGAAGATCATCACCGCAAGCAGCAACGCCGGTGACATCGTGCTCGACCCATTCGCCGGGTGCGGGACCGCACTCGTTGCTGCCCAGCGCCTCAAGAGACAATGGGTCGGCATCGACATCAGCCCCACGGCAGTCGGCCTCATGCGAGAGCGCATGGAGCGCGTCGGCGCGCTCGGTATCAAGCTGGTGGGGATGCCTGTCACAGAGGAAGAACTGCACACGCTGAGGCCCTTCGAGTTCCAGAACTGGATTATCCAACGGCTGCACGGCACGCACTCACCCCGCAAGTCCGGCGACATGGGTATCGACGGATACTCGTTCATGGAGCACCTGCCGATCCAGGTGAAGCAGTCCGAGCACGTCGGCCGCAACGTTGTGGACAACTTCGAGACGGCGGTCGAACGGGACGGCAGGCAGAAGGGCTACATCGTCGCGTTCAGCTTCACGCGCAACGCGCACGAAGAGGTCGCGCGGGTGAAGGAATCCAAGGGCGTCGAGATCGAACTGGTGCGGGTCGCCGACCTGCTGGCAGAGAAGGCGGAACTGGTCACGCCGGAATCCGGGCGGCTGTTCGAGGAAGCACCGCTACCCGGCCCGCGACCCGCCGACAGTCGCCCGTCCGCCGAGGAACTGATCGGCAACGACGACTCCGAGTAGCCGCGCGTGGTACGTCAAGTATACAAGTCCCGGGCCTTTGCGAAGGCGAGCGCCCCGCTGCCCGAGTGACCCGAACACGTGACGTGCGCGTCGGAGGGCGACGCCGCGAGCGCCACCGACGTGGGACGCGTGAGGTACCACCATCCCGCCGCCACAGCTCCTCCGACGAGCAGCAAGGCGACCAGCAGCGCGATCAGCGTCGGGCCGACACGCCTCCGGCTGCCGCCCACGCGCGGCGCCTTCTGGAAGGTCGGTGCGGGTCTTGTGCGTCGCTGGGACTCCGGCGAGCGTTTGGCGGCGGGGGGCCCGGCGGCCGCCGTGTAGCGATCGGGGACCTCGAAGGTCAGGTGGTCGTCGCGGCTTCCGAGCGCCGCGTCACGACGAGGAGCGGCGGCCCTCCGGACGCGAGGGTCCGGCTCGGGCCGTCTCCTCTGGCCGCCGGCGGGGGGCACGGCGCGCGACCAGGGGTCGTCCCAGAGTTCGTCGTGCCCTGTCGGTCCGTCTTCCATGGGTGCCCACTCTCCTACATAGGGCGCATGCGCCCGGAAAGGCGCGCACCGAGCAACTTGAATCCGCCAAGCGTCCGTCGGCCGCCGCCGACACTGACCACGGTCCCCGATCTCTCGCCCGGCTTCGTCGCGGCTGCCCTGGCGAGCGCCGGACCGACCTCCGCCAGGGGCGTGCCTATGGCGTCGAGCACCACCCGGATGTTGCCGGCCACGGGCTGGAGGTCCGGGCTGACCGGCATCTTCGGCCCGTAGAAGTCGGTGTCCACCATCCCCGGCATGAAGGCGAGCACGGAGACCGCGTCGGCCTTGTGCTCGCCCGCGAGACTCCGAGTGAACGCCATCACGCCCGCCTTCGTGGAGGCGTAGGCGGCGGTGTACGGCGCGGCTCCCCCTCTGGCTCCTCTTCCGGACACGTTGATGAGCACGCCGCCGCCCCGGGCGACGAGGTGGGGGAGCACCCTCCGGGAAGCGATCATGGTCGCGGTCAGGTTCACCGCGACGATGTGGCGTATCTCCTCGGGCGACGTGTCGCAGTGGTGCCGCATGCCCAGTGAGACCCCGGCGTTGTTCACCCACACGTCGACGCCGCCATGGGTGGCGATCGCGTGAGCGAGCAACGCCTCGAGGTCGTCGTCCGACGTGACGTCGCAGGCCACACCCGAGGCCTGGGCTCCCCTCGTGCGCAGTGCGGCCACGGTCTCATCCACAGCTGCGGCGGTCCGGGAGCTCACGACCAGCGTGGCGCCGTCTGCCGCGCAGGCCTCGGCCATCGCTCGCCCGATCCCGCGGGTGGATCCGGTGATCACGACGACCTTCCCAGCCAGGAGGCCCGGCATCTACAACGCCCCCAGGACCTCGGCCGCCAGAGCGACGGCGCTCTCGACGGTGTCGGCAAAGCGCAGCGGCCCGGCCTTGCGGAAGCTACGGAACGCATCCCCGGGATCGATATCCAGACAGATCACGGTGCGGCCGGCGTTGAGTGCCAGGGCGATCTCGGAGAGCGTGCCGGCGCCGCCCTGAAGCGCGATCACGACGTCGGAGGAGAGGACGTTGATGACGTTGCGCCCGTCTCCCCTCCCGGTGCGGATGCACACGTCGAGGTGCGATGATGCGCGGCGCGCGTCATCGTCGGGAAGCACACCCACGACGAGTCCGCCCGCGGCCGAGGCGCCCTGCGCGGACGCGTCCATGACCCCGCTCGCGCGTCCTCCGTTGAGCAGCACCCAGCCGCGGCGCGCGATCGCCTCGCCAAGCTGCCGGGCCTGCTCCAGCAATGCCGCATCTCCGTCATCGCCGGACCCCATGACGCCGACGACCTGTCTCACCTGAAGTCCTCGCATCCGAAGTGCGCGCCGCCGTCCGGTCACGCACGGCCGATCCGCGCAGTCGCGCACAGTATGCGGCACCCGCCCGGGCTCCGTCGAGGAGGGCGGAGCGGGCGGTAGCGGGACGAGAGAAGGCCCCGCGTGCGCGGGGCCTTTGTCGCAGAAGGTGGGGCAGGCGCGGCATCCCGCGCTGCTACCGGATCGGTCTGTTGCTCAGCTCCCGAACCGGAGTGTCTTCACTGCGAAGTCCGCCTCTTCGAGGTCGGCGGTCAGGTTCGCGAGATCCTCTTCCGTGCCCGAGCCGGTGGTGTGGACGATGATCGCCGCTTCTCTCGGATCAAGAGCTATGCCGGTGGTCATGTCCTCGGTATAGAGCACCGGCTTCAGGTCGCCGCGCTGATAGCCACCTTCCTCCGGGTGCAGGTTGGACAGCACCTCGCCGCCACGCTTCCACAGCGGGTTCGGCGCGAAGGTGAGTCCGTACGACAGGTCGAAGAAGATGTGGCTGTTGAAGACGACGGTGAAATGCACGTGGTCCCCCTGTTCGATCGGCCGGTGGCTTCATGGCGGGTGAGGTGTGGTGCGCCCTGCAGGATTCGAACCTGCGGCCTTCTGATTCGTAGTCAGACGCTCTATCCGCTGAGCTAAGGGCGCGTGCGCCCCGGCCGGTGCCGAGGCGACGGTATCCTGCCATCGTGGCAGTTCGCATGTCAAATGGCGGAGAGTGAGGGATTCGAACCCTCGAAAGGGCTTCAAGCCCTTTACTCGCTTAGCAGGCGAGCGCCTTCAACCGACTCGGCCAACTCTCCGAAGCTAACGTCTCCGTATGACGCAAGGCGACAGTATAGCCGCCCTCCGACGCGGAGCAAACAGGGCAGGCCATCTCGCTGTGGCTCGCCGACCCGCTGCGCCGCACCGCGGCGTGTGAGCGCTGACGCGCGCATATATATAGATGTGCGGCCAGGCGCGGTCTCTCAGACGGCCGTACGGATCGGCGTGTAGAGCGCCCAGCTCACCACATAGGAGAGCACGAGCAGCAACACCGGAGGGACGAAGAAGGGCCAGATGCTGTCGCGCTGCTTCGCGAATCGGACGCAGTACAGCCAGACGGCGACCGCGAACGCCACGGTGAGCAGCCACCACACCGGCAGAGGGACGAAGAGGATCGCGCGGGTCCACCAGGGCTCGATCGCCGCGAGCGCCGAGAAGTTGCGGTACGTGTCCACGATCTCGGCGGTCGTCTCCCCCAGAAGAGTCGCGATCAGAACCATGAGGGTCGCGACGGCCGATGCGGTCCCTGCCAGTGTCGCCCATCCGTAGAACCGGCGAGCACCGCTCACCACCGACACCAGGATCTTCGCGGCAGCGCCTTGCTGAACGGGCTCCTCCGGCGGATTGCTTGTCATTGGGGTTCCTCACTCCTCAGGGCGCATCTTGCGGCGTGGATCCGATAGTTCCAAGAGTATCGCGCAGGCAGGGCGCCCTTCCATGACCCGCGCGCATCTCGCCGCTCGTCGGCACACATTGACCGCTTGTTGCGTCGCGTTGTCGAGGAGACTATCATCGGCGACGGTCCTGAGAAGCGACCAACAGCGAAACGTTCCGGCAAACCGCCCGCTGGCAAGTCTAGAAACGCTCGGCTGCCTCCGAGCCCTCTCTGCCTAAAGCGCTCCGGCGCCATGGTGACAGGGCCGACAGGGTACCCACGGGAAACCCGGGTGCCTTCCGCTCCGTAAAGGAGGCGCACTTCCCAGATCGATAGTGGTCGGGGAGCAGCGCACCTTGGCGGAAGGCGCCGGAATATGGCGAAGAAGTAGGTCCATCGAACCGCGAGACGCGGCCCTTCGGGGTCCGCCGTCGAAGCGGTTTCTTCTACGTTCGGGGCAATACCGGAACAGCGCGGCGTGGGGACGCCGCGTGCGACGAGAATACGGAGGTGGTGGGGCAGGGGTTCCAAGAGGGCTCTGGGGGAGCGCCTTGGACGACACAGACACAAGCGCGGCGCAGAAGTGACTTCTGTACCAGTGATCGGAGGATCGCATGGCAGTGTCCAAGCAGGACCTGGTGCCTCCCGCATACGATGGGGGCATCGTCAGTGATTTCAAGGACGGCAAGTACAGTCGCCGTAACTTCCTGATGCTGGCCGGTTTCGGCTCCATCAGCGTTCTCGGCGGCGTGAAGGCGGTCGGCAAGCTCTCGGCCAAGACGCCGATCATCGCCGACGCCAAGGGTGTTCTGTTCCACGACGCCACGCGCTGTGTGGCGTGCTTCCGCTGTGAGCTGGCGTGCTCGGAGTTCAACGACGGCTTCGCAAGCTCGTATCTCGCTCGCGTGAAGGCGTACCGCAACCAGGCCTTCGGCCCGGCCGGCGCGACCTATGAGGGCGACGGTGCCACCACCGGCGGCCAGACGCAGGGCGTATGGGGCAACTTCCGCCAGGTCGTCGAGACCTGCAAGCAGTGCCCGCATCCCGTCCCGTGCGCCGAGGCGTGCCCGCAGGGCGCCATCCAGGTGGAGCCCAACAGCGGTTCCCGCAAGATCAACACCGCGCTGTGCATCGGCTGCGGTATCTGCACGGTGGCCTGCCCCTGGCAGATGCCCACTCTCAACACCAGCATCCACAAGGCGTCGAAGTGCTTCCTTTGCAACGGCAGCCCCGAGTGCGCGCGTGCGTGCCCCACGGGGTCACTGAAGTACGTGCCGTGGCGTGACCTGAGAAGCGGCTCGCCGCTGGTCCAGTCGGGCATCATGCCGGCCTCGACCCAGACGAACTGCGCCGTCTGCCACAGCAACTAGCCTTAGGCAGACAAGGCCACACCGACCCTTTACGGGAGGAGTCAAAGCATGAGC
>Ga0073936_10006275_pt1 | contig 15724 bp, 9 predicted proteins | sample AliMusrvi5mmetaG_FD_87041 | JGI IMG/M metagenome (GOLD analysis project Ga0073936, IMG submission 87041) | Freshwater lake bacterial and archeal communities from Alinen Mustajarvi, Finland, to study Microbial Dark Matter (Phase II) - Alinen... | ecosystem: Environmental > Aquatic > Freshwater >... | reverse complement strand
GGGGGGGGGGAGGGGGGTGGGTGGAAAGTTATGAACCAGGCCGTGAATCTTTTGCATTTGCGTGATCAGAGGGATGCTTCTGGCATCTCTTCCTGCACGTAGATACATGAGAGATTCGCACTTTTTGCCCCAGATGACCGACTCGCCAAAGCCATCCGTTCCCATTACGACCGCTCAACGCTGATTTCCGCCCGAGCAAGAAAACAGGTTACCAAGTTAGTTACCAAATTTGACCCTATCTGACAGGGTCTGAAAGAAAATGGGGGATTCCAAGGCTCGAGAGGACTTGGATGTGTAAACCCTGCGAAATCAGGGTCTTACAGAGTAAAAAAGGATGGTGGGCAGGAATGGATTCGAACCATTGAAGGCGTAAGCCAGCGGATTTACAGTCCGCCCCGTTTGGCCACTTCGGTACCTACCCGTTTTTCCACTTTTCTCAAGAAAAGGGACGCGTTTTATACGCTGGGCCGCCTCCCCGCGCAAGGGATATGTTAAAAAAGGCGGCGGAAAAGGCGGAGAATGCGGTTCTCGCCGGGGGTGACGCTTGCCGCGGCTTCGCCCGGCACGATGCGGATGCTCTCGATCACGACGGGCTCGGCGGGGCGGTCGTTGGTGTCGGTTTGCATCTGGCTGATGGCGTCGAGCACCTCGAGCCCTTCGGTGACGTGGCCAAAGACGGTGTATTGGCCGTCCAGGTTGGGCATCGGCTGGAGGGCGATGTAGAACTGGCTGCCGTTGGAGCGGCGCGCAGGGTTGATCTTGTCTGGCAGGCGCGCGGCGGCGACGGCTCCCACGGTATGCTTGAGTTTTATTTCCGGCGGCAGGGTGTAGCCGGGGCCGCCGGTGCCGATGCCCGTGTTGCCGTTGTGTTTGCTGCGCGGGTCGCCCGCCTGGACCATCGTATGAGGGAAGGCGCGGTGGAAGGCGGTGCCGTTGTAGAAGTGCTCGTCGGCGAGTTTCTTGAAGTTGGCCACGGTGGCGGGGGCGGCGTCTTCGTGGAATGCGATGACCACGCGCTGGAGTTTCGCGCCGGTCCGGATGTGGAGGACGGCGACGTCGTCGGCCAGGGCGCTCCCGGAGAGGGTGGCAAGGGCGAGGAGGAGGGCGGGGATTTTTTTCATGGGAGGAACTGGGGTTATGAGGTGAACCGCTTCATGACACAGGCGTAATCAAGGTCGGCCCAGCCTTGCGTCATCCCCTCGCGCATGGCGGCGGCGGCGGCTTCGGTGACGGGGAGGTCGAGCTGGAGTTCGGCGCCCAGGTCGAGCCCGAACTGCACGTCCTTGAGCATGTGCTTGAGGGAAAAATGCGTCTCGTAGTCGCCGCTTAACATCTTGGGCAGCTTCAGGTCGGTCATGGGGCTGCGGATGCCGTGGTGTTCGAGGGCGGCAGTCATGAGGGCGGGGTCGAGCCCCTCGCGTTTCAAGATGGCAAGGGTCTCGGCCAGGACTTCGATGGTGGCGGCGGAGAGGACGTTGGTGAGCACTTTGAGCACGGCCGCGTGGCCGATTTCGCCCAGGCGCACCCGCGCCTTGCTGCTGGCTTCGAGCACGGGTTTGGCGGCGAGGAAGGTTGCCTCGTCCCCGCCGATGTAATAGACGAGCTGGCGCTTCTCCGCTGCGCCCTTGGTGCCGGTGAAAGGCGCGTCCAGGAACCGCGCGCCCATTTCCCGCACGCGCCGGGCGGCCTCGAGCGTGGCGGCGTGCCCGATGGTGGAGCTGCATACGACGATATGGCGCGGGGTGAGCGCGCCGGAGAGGGCGTCGAGCACCGCGAAGACGGCCTTGGGATCGGCCACAAAAAGCTGGAGGATGTCGCTCGCCTGCGCCACTTCGGCGGGCGTTCCCAGGAAATGCGGTTCAGCGGGTTTGGGTGTCCGGTTCCAGACGGAGACAGAGAAGCCCGCCTCGCGCAGGTGGCCCGCCACCCGCGAGCCGATGATCCCCAGCCCGATGACTCCGACTCTGATGCTTTTTTCGCCTAACATAGCCAATAGATTTCGTCAGGCGCGACCCTCTCACGCCGCCCGCACCACGCCAAGCGCAAAAAAACGGGTTGGGCATGGCGGCCTGGGCCATCCCCAAAAATCAGCCACAACGCGCCTCACCCCCCCTGTTCCCCACAAGCTCCAAAATAACGATCAGCGCTCCCAAAGGCGCTCGATTTCCTCCAGGGATTTGCCCTTGGTTTCCGGCACAAACTTAAGGATGAAGAGGACCGCCACGATGCAGAAGGAGCCGTAGATCCAGTAGGGGAATGCCTTGTGGAAATGCTCTGCGAGATAGGCGTTGCCTTGCATCATGGGGAAGGTCTGGGAGACCACGTAGTTGGCGATCCACTGCGCGGCGGTGGCGATGGCCATGGCCCGGCCGCGCACTTTGTTGGGATAAATTTCCGCCAACAGAACCCAGGTGATGGGGCCTGCGGAAAGAGCGAAGAAGGCGATGTAGCCGAGCATGGAGATCAGCACGCCCATGCCCTGTTGCTGGGTGTAGAAGCAGTATGCCTGGATGAAGGTAAACAAGCCCATGCCTGCGTAGCCGATGATCATCAACGGACGGCGCCCGAACCCGTCCACCTTCCAGATCGCAACGACGGTGAAGAGCATGTTGACCACCCCCACCACGATCGTTTGCAGCAGCGCGGTGTCCGAACTGGTGTTGCTGATCGCCTTGAAGATTTCCGGGGCGTAATACAGAATCACGTTGATGCCGGTCACCTGCTGGAGGATGGAAAGGCTGATACCGATAAAGAGCGCCAGCATCAGGCCGGGCTTCATGAGCTCCCGGAAGCTGCCCTCCTCATGGGAAAGAGCTCCGCTGATTTCCTCAAATTCGCGCTTGGCGTATTCCGGGCCGTCCACTTTGACGAGCACCGCCAGGGCTTTCTCCTTCTGGCCTTTGGCCAGGAGGAAGCGCGGCGTTTCCGGAACGAGCAGGGTGAAGAGGAACATCAAGCCCGAGGGGACCGCACCGGAAAGAAACATCATGCGCCAGCCGGTGGTGATATTCCAGGCTTCCCCGCCGCCGTATTTGGCGATGAGATAGTTGACGAAGTAAACCACCAGCATGCCGCTGACGATGGCGAACTGGTTGAGCGAAACCATGCGTCCGCGCATCCGGGCCGGGGTGATTTCCGCAATATACATCGGGCTGGCCATGGAGGCGATGCCCACGCCAATACCGCCAATGATGCGGAAGACGACAAAGAAGCTCAGATTGACAGGGATGGCGGTGCCGATGGAGGAAACCAGGAAGAGCGCGGCGGCTACCAGCAGGGTGCCCTTGCGGCCCAGGCGATCACACAACATGCCCGCCATGGAAGCGCCGATAACGCAGCCGACGAGCACGCAACCCGCAGCCCAACCGGTTTGGGTCGGCGTCAGGCTGAAAAATTTCTCCATGAAGCCGATGGCCCCGGAGATGACCGCCGTGTCATAACCGAAAAGCAGACCGCCCATTGCGGCCACCATTGTGACAAGGATGACAAAGGAGAGGCTGCCTCCTGGTTTATAGTCCGTTTGGTTTGAACCTGGCGTTGATACGATAGGGATGTTCATAGGGGATGGTTTGAGGGTTGCGGGAAAACGGCGTGGATTCCGGTAGACCGAATTTGGGGGAGGATAGAGGAGCCGCGCGCGCGATGCAAGCGCAAGGGTGCCGTTGGCGACAAGAAGTCGCCTCCACAAGCCCTAAAGGAGGAAAGGGATTATTTCGGAGGGGCGACTTCGCGGACTTCATCGCCGTGGCTCTCGCTCAAGACGAGGATGGCCAGGCGCTCGACGGCGTCGATTTCCCCGGGGCGCAGCGTCTGGATGTCGAGGCCGCCGCTACGGACCGGCTCTGATCCCATCGGCGCAGGGCGGGCCTCGCTGCTGTTGAGGCTCGCGTAGTCGAACTTCCCGCGCAGGTCGGTGTAGCCGTCCTTGAAGAAGCGCACGGTGCCATTGCGCAGCCGCGCATAGACTTTCACGTAGGCTTTCGGCAGCGGCTTGTCCGCCACGGCGTCGCGCACTTCCAGCCGTCCGTAGCTCTCGGCGAGCGTGAGCTTGAGCGTGTTGGCGTGGTAGGCTTGCGTCTTGCGCAGCCCCGCGCCGAGCACTTCCACCAGCACGCTGGCTTTTGCGAACTCCTCCGGCAGCGGCGCTTGCAGGGTTTCCTTGCCGGCGGGAAGCGGCATCCGGACGGATTTGTTCGGCTTGATGATGCTAAAGCGGCTGGCGTCCTGGCTCACGAACGGGTTGCTGCTAAAGGAGAACTCGGGGTCGATCAAATAATAGTTCACCGTCACGGCAGCGAGGTTTTTCCAATGGAGATCAAGCGCGCGGTTTTCGATCTTCAACTCCAGCGCGGGCTCGGCGGCGGCGAGCGCGGCCTGCTGTTTTTCGCGGTCGGGCTTGTCGCCTTCCGCTCCGGCTTTGGGAACGGCGGCGCCTTCGAGCTCCGCAAGCTGCGCGCTGACTCCCGCGAAGAGCTTCTGCCAGCGCTCCACGGGATATTCCGCGTAGCGTTTGGCGATGTCCCGCGCCTCGGCCAGGTTCTGCTCGTAGAACGCCGCGTAGGCGTGCAGGTAGTCGAATTGCAGCCGTGTGGCCAACTCCTCCGCCTTGACGGTGCGCAGACGGGCGAGCGCCTCTTCCACGCGGTCTTGCAGGAAGAGGTAATAGACCACGGCCACGTTGTCCGCCGCGTCGAGCGCCGGTTTGTGGGCGAGGATCGCCAGAAGGCTGCGGTATTGCTCGCGCAGGACGGGGTTGGCGATGCGCCATTCCGCGCCGAGCCGGTGCGCGCGGGGGTTGACCAGCGGCGAGTATTCGAGGTGCTCGTAGGCAAGCGCCTCCACGGGATCATACGTCAACAGCGGCGAGGCGAACCACGGGCCGCACGCCAGGTCGCTGCGGCGGCGCAACCATTCGCGCATTGTCGGCGCGTCGTTGTGGTAAACGCCGTAGCGCCAGAGCGCGTCGCTGTAGCCGTGCCGTTGCGAGACAAAGTCGGTGAGCTTGCGGAAGAAATCCGCGCTCTCCCGGCAGCGCCAGGCCACGCGGTCGAGGTTTACGCGCGCAAGGTTGTGGCTTTCGAGATAACCAAACACCTCGCCCTCGGTGGCGTATTGCGAGACGTAATCCCACGACGCCGTGTCCACTCCCGAAAGCTGGCGCACCACGTCAAACCGGAACGGTTTCGCGGTTCCGGCGGCGGTTTCATTCTTCGCCACCGTCACCGGGTAATGCGCAAAGGTCTGCCCCTTGGAGGCGGGCGCGGGGAAGTAGAAGAAATACGTGAAGGTCTGCGTGCTGTAAGGCTCCAGTCGCACACGGCGGCTGTCGGTGGCCTTGGACCCGCCCACAGGAATGGCTCCCTGCGGGATTTGCAGCAAGAGGCTGACCTTCTGCGGGGCGGAGCCCGGATTGGTCACCACGATGTTCGCGCCATACACGGTGCCGGTGAGGAATTCGCCGGTGACGTATTTGTCAAACTTCTCGTTCCCCTCCTCGCGGTAGCGGTCCCCCTGGCGGAAGAAATTCTGGCTCACGAGCAGCGCCGGTTCCTGGCCGGAAGGAGCGGCGGCGGCGGGCTTGATCTCCTTGTGAAAGGCGAGGAGCGGACTGGCGGCGGTGACGGTGAACGCGCCGCCGTCGGTCTTGGCTCCTTGCTGGGGAGCCTCGAAGGGCAGATCGAGCACGGCCAGCGCCAGCATCATCTCGGGGAAATTGCGGCTCGCTTCCGCGAGATTCCGCGAGAGGAACGGCGGCTTCGCGCCCTCGGCGACCCACTGCGCGTAATCCCGCCAGAAGGCGTTGACGGGAATCAGCCCGGCATTTTGCTGTTCCAGCGGCAACTGGTAGTAATTGTTCTCCGCCCACTCCTTGGTGGGGCCGAGCTTGCGGTAGAACGCCTGTTTCGCGGCCTGCTTGCGCAGACTCTCGGCGTCGCGGAGATCGCCCATTTTGAAACTGAAATCGGACACTCCATCTTTTGCCTCGTCCTGGGCGCGTTCGGCATGGGCGTCTCCTCTCCACACCCCAAGCCGCCCACCGGTTTTCTTGTCCAAAGTCTTTCCATTCCTGAACTTCTGCTCACCCATCTGGAGGCGGTCACTGTCCATCTCGTCTCCTTTCAATGTGGATTGTTTTTGGCGGAGCAGGCCGCTTACGCTTGCTGGTTTGAGCGCCATGGTGCCAGCAGTCACCGTTGTCGCGCCGGTGAGATTAGGGGTTCCGGGTGTCGGAGCTGCGGCAGGCGCCGGAGCTTTCTCAATCATAAACATTACCTTATCCTCCTCCTCCATCGCGCGGCCGCGCAGTGCGGTCTCAAACAAGCGGTCCTCGCGGTCGGGATCCGGCGGGAGCAGTTCCCAGAGTTCCCGCAGATGCCGTGCGGCGTTGGCGGCTTCGCCGGGGAGACGCTGGGCGAGCAGCGCCTGCTCGGCGGCGTTGAGCCGGGCATAGGCCAGCGGCGCGAGATGGCGGCGCAGATCGGCTCCCACCAGGTACTCGTCCAGGAACGTCTTCGCTTTTTTGTTGAGCAGGTAGGGTTTGATAACCTTCGCGAAAAACTCCGGGTCCTTGCGGCTCAGGAAAAAGTTCAGCTCGTGGCAGGCGAACTCGCTGTATTTTGCGCGTTTTTCCTCCGGCTTGAGCGCGGGCCATTGCATGAGCCAGGCGAACTTCGCGAGGGTGGCGTCGTGGCTCAGCGTGGTGTAGAGCGCGAAGACGCCGGGCAGGGAATCGTAGGTCTCCAGTTCGCTGGTGAGGATGTCCGCGAGCGTGAGCGACTGCCCCGGCGCGAGCACGGTGATCTCCTTTTTCTCCGTGAACGCCTTGGCCGGGTCGAGGTTGCGCTCCAGCCGCTGGTCGGCAAATTTCGTGGGCGCTTCGGCCAACGCGAACGAGCCCCAGACGGCGGCGTGCATATCCTCCGCGAGCACCTGGATGTGCTGGCGGTCCCCGAGCGCCTTGCGCGGCACGACGACAACGCCCTGCGCATCGGGCACGAGATTGTAGAGCGCTGGCGCGGCGGCGGCGAGGAAATCGAGGTCCGTTGTCGGAGCGTTTGTCAATAAGCAGGCGGGAGCCTCAGACGCAGCCGAGGAAAGCATGAGAGCTCTAGTGTTTCCACGCCCTCCTGCTGACAATCCGAAGGCATCACCGCCCCCCGAAACCATCGTTTCGACATCGGTCGAACGCTTTTCCCACGGGTTGAGCAGCAGGCCCGGCCGGGTCAGCAGGTTGCCGGGGAACTTCGCGGCGTAGCGGCGCTCCAGGATGTAGCGGTATTCGTCGCCGATCTGGCGGCCCGAGGCGAAGAGGTTCGGCTCCTTGCTCATATCCCAGCATTCGAGCCCGCCGGGTTGGAAGTTGGCCAGTCCGTCAAACAACCCCGGCTCCGGCAGGAAGCGCGTGGCCGCGACGTGCACGCGCGTGTAGGGATTCCAGTTGCGAAGCTGGATGCGCACACCCTCGCCGTTGGCCGTGGCGCTTTCGAGTTGCAACGGCGCGGGATCGCGCAGCTCCAGCCGCCGCTTGGAGCCCACCAGCCAGTTGCCCACCGGCTTGCCGTCATTGACGAAGAGATTTATTTTGACGTCGTCCGCCTGCCCGCCCCCGCGCAGCCGCAGCGTGAAATCCCCCGGCTTCAAGCCCTTGATCTCCAGGAACGCGCCGTTGCGCGTGACGAGCTGGGAAAAGTCGCCCGCGAAAACCTCCCCGCGCGTTTCCAGCAGCGAAACCGCGCCCGGCTTGATCTCGCCGTTCCACGGAACGCGGATCGTCTCCCCCGCCGCCGCGTCAATGACCCGTGGCCAGGTGCGCTTGGAATCGGTGAGCGTCCAGGTTTCCTGCCGCCCATCGGGCCTGCGTGCCTTCACCTCCGCGATCTCCTCCAGTTTACCTAAAACCACGCGCCCCTTTTCGTCGGTGCGTAGCCACACCGGTATCCCATTGGAAAAATCTCGGTGGAAGAACTCAAAGGTCACCGTTTGATTGACCATCGGCTCGCCGTTGCGCCCGAGCAGCTCGAAGACGTAGTCCTCGCCGAACTTGCTCAGGTGGCCGTCGCTTGTGTTGTCGGTCTTGGCGATGCCGTTGATGTTCCACCCCTTTGTTGCTGACAAATCCTGCTTCTCCCCGCCCCTGGTCAGCTGCTCCACCTTGCCGGTGAGCGTCACGGAAAGCTGCGCGAGCCGGTCCGGCACGGCCAGGGTGTGCGTGAAGAGGGCGCCCGATTCCAGCTTGGGCTCTTTCACTTCCTTCGTGGTGGAAATGCCGTCGAGCGTGGTGGAGGTGATGGTCAGCTTGGTTTCCTTGAGCAGTTCGAGCGGCACGCGCACGCCCTCGGCCACCCCGCCCACCCAGAGCGTGGGCCGCACGACGAGCGTCGCCTCGCGCCGGGCAAGGAGCTGCTCGCGCTCGACATGGAACTGCGCATCGAGGCTGTACGCCTCCGCATGGTGCTCGAACTCGGTGAACGAGGCGAAGGCCCCCTCGGCGTCCGCCACCACCAGCGGCTGCCGCCCCGCTTTTTCGGAAAACGGGATGAGCACCTGGCCTGTCTTCTCGTCGGCGGTGAATTTGCGCCCGTCCATCCAGAGCGCCGCGTTCTTCACCGGCGTGTTGGTCTCATCCAGCACGGTGAGCATATCGCCCGCCACACCAAGCTGCTGCGTGACGCGCCACAGCCCTTTGCGGACCAACACCCGGCTGCTCTTGCCTCCGCCAATGAACTCCACCACCCAGGCGCCACGGCGACCTTTGAGCTCCGGGAAATCGAACGCCGCGGCCACGCGGCGAAACGGCGATTCCGCGAACTCCTGCGTCCGCTCCGAGTTGGCCACCAGGCCGTCGAGGGCGAGATCGGTGTTCAACTGTCGCTTTTGCTGCAAATAGAAGCTGAGCGTGTTGATCTCGTAGATTTTCACGATCATCTTGGGTGTGTTCTTGACAAAGAGCCGCAAGCTCACCTCGTCGCCAGGGGCGTAAAACCGGGCGTTGTCCGGCGCGAACTCGATGTCCACGCGCTCCTTGAGCGCCTGGAATTCCGCGGGGGTGATCAGCGACGCCCAGCGTTCGGCGTCCCCCTCTCCGCTCAGTATCTTCGCTTCCGCGAACACCGCCTTGAGCCATTGCTCGCGGACGAAATCCTTGTAAGGCTCCCACGCTTCCTGCCCGACGAAGAGGTGCAGGAAATAGTCCCGCACCAGAGCCTCGTCGTTGCCGATCGGCGCAATGCCGAGTCCGCCGCCCATCGGGTCGCCCTGGAGATTGACCTCGAAGCGCCCGTCCGTATTCCGTTCCCGCAGGACGGGGTTCACATAGGGCATCGGCCTCGGGAGCTTGAGATAATCGGTGAAGCGCGCCTTGTCATAGACCCCTTTGCGGCGGTCGGAGTCGAGCCGCAGGAAGAGAATCTGCGCCTTGAGGGTGTTGAACACCGGGGGGAGCGTCTGCGCGTAGGTGCCGATGCGCTCCAGCCACGCCTCGCGCTCGGCGGGGTCAAATTCCACATCCGCGTCGGCGCCGGGAGCCAGCTTCTTGAGGCGCGCCTCCACAAAAGCGCGGGCGTCCTTGAGCTCGGGCATCTTCGCGGCCAGCTCGTCCAGTTGCTCCGGCAAAAGCTGCTTGTGAATGGGGAACTCGCCGAAGCCGCGGCTCTCCTTGGATTGCAGATCGCCCAGAATCAGGCCGGTCAATCCCGGCACGTCCGGCCGCGTGATCCGTTTCAGCAAGGCCCGGCGCTCCTGGGGGTCCAAGGGCGCTTTGTCGCGCACGAGCTGTTCCAGACCGGACTCGCGAAACACCGCCAGATCGCCGTTGCCGCGGCTCGACATCCCCATTTTGATAAACACCGGGCGGGCGATCCGGGCTTGATCCAGCGAAGATGGCAGGTTGGGCACCTTGTTGCGGGCCTCCTGCGTGTCGTTGAAACCGAGGTTAAGCCGGTTCTTGAGGTAGGCGAGCGTCCGTTTCGGGTCCGAGGAATACGCCAGGAGCGCCTCGCGGTTTTCAATGATCCTGCGCTGGTCCGATTGCGGGAACCGCTTTTTCCACTGGTCCAGAATGGCCGCCAGCTTTTCCTTCTGGCCGGCGTTTTCGTAGTGCAGGGCGTGGAAATAGTAATATTCCTCTGTGCCCGGAACCAGCTCGCCGAGCGCCTTCTCGCGGTCGGCGGCCAGCGCGTAGCGTTCGATGAAGCCGATTTCGTTTTCCGCGAGCAACCACGGAGAAAACGCTAGGGTGGAGGCGAGCAGGCAAGCCCGAAGCAGAATTCCTTTTTTCATAAAACGTCGATTTTAGTTGGGAGAACCGAAAAGCGGGGTCGAAGGGAGTATTTAGAGGGTCAAAGGCGAGAAAGACAATCCTTCTCAGTGAAAGAACGTGCCAGCAGCCGTTTTCTTAGAAGCTCTCTAAAAGTCGCCTCAATCTGCTTGTGCCGCCGGTTTGAAAAGCTTAAGAAACACGAGTGCAAACCCCCTCCCCCGTACAACCCAAAGCGCAAACGCCCCCTGTTGCGAATCCTGTCGGCAAATTCCGCTGGGTGATCTGCGGCCTGCTCTTTTTCGCCACCACGGTCAATTATCTGGATCGGCAGGTCATCAGCTACCTGAAGGAGTTCTTTTGCACCCCGGAGGCCCAAGGCGGGTTCGGCTGGACGAATACCGATTACTCAAACCTCACTTCCGCTTTCACGGCATTCTATGCTGGCACAACGGTGCTCGCCGGTTGGTTGATTGACAGGATCGGCACCAAGCTCGGCCTGGCTCTTTCCATCGCCATCTGGTCCGTCTTCGGAATCCTGAACGCGTTCGTGGGGCGGATGGTAATGATGCATATCTTTGTCCGCAGTCTCTTCGGCATCGGCGAGGCAGGCAACTTCCCCGCCTCCATCAAGACCGTCGCCGAGTGGTTTCCCAAGCGGGAACGGGCCCTGGCCACGGGAATTTTCAACAGCGGCTCGAATTTCGGCGCGATGATCGCGGCGTTGCTGGTGCCGTGGTGCATGATTCATTTCGGCGATCAGCTCGGCTGGAAAATGGCTTTTATCATCACGGGTGCCGCCGGATTCCCCATCGTGCTGTTGTGGGTCTGGCTCTACGACACGCCCGGCAAACAAAAACGCCTCTCCAAGCCTGAATACGACTACATCCACAGCGACGAGGAGGCAGCGACGACCGTGACCGGCAACGGAGATCAGGGGAAAACCTCCTGGGGCAAGCTTCTGGGGTACCGCCAGACTTGGGCGTTCTTCTTTGGCAAATTTCTCACCGACGGCATCTGGTGGTTTTATCTCTTCTGGCTCCCGGATTACCTGAAAAAGCAATTCGCAATGACCCGGCAGGAAGTCATGCTGCCCACCTTTATCGTTTATGGCATTGCCATCATCGGCAGCGTTTACGGGGGGAGCATCCCGATGACCCTGATGAAGCGCGGCATGCCGGTTTACAAGGCCCGCATGACGGCGATGCTGATCATTGCCGCTTTGCCCCTGACCGTCCTCAGCACGCAGTATTTCGGCAATGTTGACCAATTCGGAAAAATGGCCTCGGTTCTTGCCGTTGCCGTGATTTGCGTGGGCGCTGCAGCCCACCAGGCATGGTCCGCGAATCTCTTCACCACTGTTTCCGACATGTTCCCCAAGAAAGCGGTCGGCTCGGTGACCGGGATCGGCGCGATGGCGGGCGGCTTTGGCGGGGTCATCGTCCAGAAACTCGCGGGCGGGCTCACCGACAAATTCAGTGCGCATCCCCAGACGGCCTACTTCATCATGTTCCTCGTTTGCGCCTTCAGTTACCTGACGGCATGGGGCGTCATGAAAACGCTGGTTCCCCGCCACAAACCGATCACTGATCTCTAAGAGCTTGTGAAAAAAGTGGGGGCGGGCGCGAGGAGGGAGCATAGCCTTGCGCTCTGCGACCGACGAGCAACACCGGCCAGCGCCAAAAGCGGCGCAGGGTGGCTGGCATGAACCGGCAGATGAGTTTTTCGGGTTAAACCATCGGCGGACGCGGGCCGGAGGGCGGCGTCTTGTTATCGATACTCCGCACGTATTCCGCGATCCGGAAAGCGACAATCACCAATTCCATCCATATCCGGACTGCGCAGATGTAAAGGAGGAAGATCAAAGGGGAGATGATCAGGGCACCGAGTCCCAGTAAAAGGGAATTGCTGAACCCTTTGATGATCAGCGAAAACGCCGCCAACCCGGAGAAAACGATGGCCAGCAGGTAGAGGAGTTTGATGATCTTGGTGGTGATGAACGAGGAGAAGGAGAGGTCAAAGAGCGCGCCAAGGAAACCTTTGGATTCTTCAGGAGTGGGAATTTGGTCATTCATGGGTCAATGGGTGGGTGAAGGTTAAACCGCCGCCAGGGAGTTTCCAGGGGGCTCCGCAATCCATACCCCCTCTCCGTGGCGTTCAAGCCGGGATTACGCCTATTAAGGGCTCCGCACAAGACAAATACGCACCCGGCGGGAAATCGGCCTTGTCGATCCGCTGGAAAAAGGGGCGGCGCAGACGCCCCTCTCCCGGGAACTTTTTTTCCCAACAGCGGGTTTGATCTTTTGGCCGCGCAAGCTATGCTCGCCCCCATTCGACTATGTTACGGAAAAAAACTCTCGCGGTCGCCGCTTGTTTCGCGGCTCTCTCGCTCGCTTCTTTCGCGGCACCCGCACCGGTCATTGTCATCAGCAAAAGCGACACCATCGCGCTTGCCCTGGCTCCCTTCGGCGGCGCGGACGGCCCGGCCGTGGCCAAAGTGGTCCAAAACGACCTCGCCCTCTCCGGATTCTTTAGCCTCACCGACGCCGGCAAAGCGGGGATGACCGTCAGCGGCGCGGCCTCGGGCGCCTCCCTGCAAGGCAAGGTGGTGAACCGCTCCGGCAGCAACGTGCTGCTGCGCAGCTACGAGGGCGGCACGCGCGAAAAGGCGCACGCTTTCGCCAACGACATCATCGAGACGCTCACGGACAAAAAGGGGATGGCCGGAAGCAAGATCGCGTTTGTCTCCACGCGCTCGGGCCGGAAGGAAATCTACACGGCGGATTACGATGGCAGCAACCTGCGGCAGTGGACCCGCGACGGCACCATCAGCGTCGCGCCCGCCCTCAGCCCGGACGGGCGGCACCTCGCCTACACCAGCTACCGCTCCGGCTACGCGGACATTTGGAGCATCGATTTTGCCAGCGGCGTGCTCCAGCGCATCGTCAAATACCCCGGCACCAACAGCGGCGCGGCTTTCTCCCCGGACGGCAGCGAGATCGCCTGCACCATGAGCCGCGACGGGAATCCCGAGCTCTACATCGTCAACGCCAGCGGCGGCGGCGCGCGGCGGCTCACGCACACCCCGGGTGTGGAATCCTCCCCCTCGTGGTCCCCGGACGGCCAGGAGCTCGTCTATTCCTCGGATGACACCGGTTCCCCGCAGCTTTTCCGCATCATGGCCGGTGGCGGCGGCGCACGGCGCATCCCCACGGGCCACACTTATTGCACCAAGCCCAGCTGGTCCCCGGATGGGCGCAAAATCGCCTTCAACATCCGCGAGGGCGGCTCGTTCCAGGTGGCCGTGCTCGATCTGGCCAGCAACGCCGTGCGCGTGGTGAGCGGGGGCGGCGAGGCGCGTGACCCGGTCTGGGGGCCGGATTCGCGGCATCTGCTTTTCACCCGCGGGGAGGACCTGATCCTGCTTGACGTGCAAACCTCCCGGACTATCAATCTTCTCAGCAGCCTCGGCATTTCCGAGCCGACATGGACGCGCTGATTCCCCACACCCTTTCCACCCTACAAGAACCTCTCCCATGAAAAAAATCCACCTCCTCACCCGCATCGCCCTCTGTGGCGTCCTCCTCGTTTCCCTCAACGCCTGCGCCCTCTTCAGGAAAAAGCCCAAATATACCGGCATGTCTGACAGCGACATGGTCAACGGCGCTCCGCTGCCGGACCGCAACGAGGCCGTCTCCTTCATGGGGAACAACGTCGAGAAAGGCCGCTTCGCCCCCGTGCATTTCGGCTACGACAGCTACGTCGTCTCGCCTTCGGAAACCGGCAAGCTCACCGAAGTGGCAAGCTTCATGAAAGGCTCCGACAAACAGCTCATCATCGCCGGCTTCACCGACGAACGCGGCACGGCAGAATACAACCGCGGCCTCGGCGAGCGCCGGGCGCAGGCGGTCCGCAGCTTCCTGCTGCAACGCGGCGCGGATGACGCGCGCATCCAGACCACCAGCTTCGGCAGCGAAATGCCCGCCGACCCCGCCCACAACGACGCCGCCTGGGCCAAGAACCGCCGCGCCGAGTTCGGTGTGACAAAGTAATTCCATTCCCTTTCCCCAACCCCGACGACCCCAGAAATTTTATGGCCAAGACCGACGCTCCCGCCGAAGACAAACAGAACGCCGCCCGCAACAAGAACCTCGACCTCGCCATCCAGCAGATCGAGAAAGACTACGGCACGGGGGCCATCATGCGCCTGGGCTCCAAAACCTCCATGGAGGTGGAGGTCATCCCCTCGGGCAACATCCTCATCGACCGCGCCCTGGGCGTCGGCGGATTCCCCCGCGGCCGCGTCATCGAGGTTTTCGGGCCGGAATCTTCCGGTAAAACAACCCTCACGCTCACCGTCGTGGCCCAGGCGCAGAAGCGCGGCGGGCTCGCGGCGTTCATCGACGTCGAGCACGCGCTCGATCCCCAATACGCCCGCAAGCTCGGGGTGAACATCGACGACCTGCTCGTCTCCCAGCCCAGCTCCGGCGAGGAAGCCCTGCGCATTTGCGAGACGCTCGTGCGCTCCAACGCGCTGGATGTCATCGTCATCGACTCCGTGGCCGCGCTCGTCACCAAGCAGGAACTCGAAGGCGAGATCGGCGATTCCACCGTGGGCGCCCAAGCCCGCCTCATGAGCGCCGCGTTGCGCAAGCTCACCTCGCTCATCTCCAAGGCCCGCACCACCTGCATCTTCACCAACCAGATCCGCGAAAAAATCGGCGTCATGTTCGGCAATCCCGAGACCACCCCCGGCGGCAAGGCCCTCAAATTCTACTCCAGCGTCCGCTGTGACATCCGGCGCATCGGAGCCATCAAGGTCGGCGACGGCACCGTCACCGGCAACCGCACCAAGCTCAAGATCGTCAAAAACAAAGTCGCCCCGCCCTTCACCGAATGCGAGTTTGACATCATGTACAACGAGGGGATTTCCCACACGGGCTCCCTGCTCGACCTCGCCTTGGAGAAGGGGATCATCGAGAAGCGCGGCTCCTGGCTGAGCTACAAGGGCAACCAGCTCGCCCAAGGCCGCGACGCCGCCAAGGAAGTCCTGAAAGCCGACGCCGCGCTCTACTCGGAAATCGAGGAGGCGGTGAAAGCCAAGATGGACGAAGTCGCGTAGGCCGCGTGTTACGCCGTCGGGATCCGCACGGCCCGCGTCTTGTCGAGCTTGAGCTCGCCGCCTTTCGCAAAGGCCGGGGTCGCTTTGGGATCGGTGATTTTTTCGCCGCCCCATTGCACGCTGCCTTGTTCGATCAGGCGCCGGGCGTCCCCGCGCGATTTGGTGATCTGGAACGCCTGTGCGTAGGCGGCGACGACCACGGAAACGATGTCCCCTCCGATGCCCGCGAGGCAAACCTCCGGCAGATCGGCGCTGGCGAGGTCTTTTTTGGAGAAACGGGTGTTGAAATCCTCCAGCGCAGCCTGGGCGCACTCCTTGGAGTGATAACGTTCGACGATGCGAAAGGC
>Ga0073936_10006273_pt1 | contig 15726 bp, 8 predicted proteins | sample AliMusrvi5mmetaG_FD_87041 | JGI IMG/M metagenome (GOLD analysis project Ga0073936, IMG submission 87041) | Freshwater lake bacterial and archeal communities from Alinen Mustajarvi, Finland, to study Microbial Dark Matter (Phase II) - Alinen... | ecosystem: Environmental > Aquatic > Freshwater >... | reverse complement strand
ATTTAAACCGCAGGATGTTAAAACTAATCAAAAGGGAGCAAAAGTGTATGATTTCGGTCAGAATTTTGCCGGATGGATTCGGATATCTGTTAAAGGGACAAAAAATACACACCTGAAAATTCGGTTTTCGGAAGATATCAATGAGGATGGATCAATTAATATTACGAGTAACGAATTTGCCAAAGCTACTGCCGAATATATCTTAAAGGGAGAGGGAATCGAGATTTATGAACCACATTTTACCTGGTTTGGATTTAAATATGCCGAAGTTACGGCTCTGGATGGTACTGCGAAGATTATTACAGTTGAAGGGCGTGCTGTTTATTCTGACAATACTCAAACCGGTGATTTTGAATGTGACAATTCACTGGTTAATAAGATTCACAAGGCAACAGTCTGGTCGCAGAAAAGCAATATGATCGGGTATCCGATGGATTGCCCGCAACGCGATGAACGGTTGGGTTGGTTTGGTGATGCTCAGGTCACTGCCGAAGAGGCGATGTTTAATTTCGATATGGCGCTGTTTTACGAAAACTGGTTCGAAGGGATTAAAGATAACCAGGATTTTAAAACCGGTGATATTCCCATTATTTCACCACGACCTTACATTTTTGATGAGGGAATTGAATGGAGCAGTACCTATCTGACAATGCTCTGGCAGTTTTATACTGCCTATGGTGATGTGCGGATTCTTCAGCACCATTATCCGGCGATGAAACGGTATATGGATTTTCTGGACAAGCAGTCTAACGATCTGATCCTCCCCAAAGGATGGATCGGTGACTGGGGAAGTATGGTCAAAGGGTGGAAGGAGGGTGAGCCCTCATCAGTTCCGACGGCCTTTTATTTTCTGAATGCCGGGATCATGTCAGATGTATCACGAATATTGGGCAATAAGATAGATCAGCAATACTATACAGAGCTGCAAAATCGAATAAAGGAGAAATACAATAAAACGTATCTGAATACGGAAACGTCCGATTATAATGATGGAAGCCAGATGGCAAATTCATTTCCGCTGTTTCTCGGAATTGTTCCTAAGAATCTGGAAAACAGGGTGCTGGATAACCTTGTGAATGATATTGCGGTGAAGAATAATACCCATCTCACGACAGGTGTTCTAGGCACCAAATATATGCCCGAGGCACTGGCCCGGATGGGACGTGGCGATGTGGCATGGAATATTATCAATCAGAAAAGCGCTCCAAGCTGGAACGATATGATGCGAAAATATACCACTGTGTGTGAGTTTTGGACATTGAAGCAATCGAAAAACCATGTAATGATGGGAAGTATCGATGCCTGGTTTTATAAATATGTAGCCGGTATTCAGCAGGATGAAAAGATTCCTGCATTCGCCTCCTTCATCGTGAAACCTTTGCAACTCGACAGTCTCGGATCGGCGCAAGGAAGGATCGAAACAATACGTGGAACGATTTTGTCGTCATGGCAAAGGGTAAATGGGCAATATCACCTGAACGTGGAGGTTCCGTATAATACCTCCGCCTTTGTCTACCTTCCGGTGGGAGAAAAAGATCTGATCAGCGAGGGTGGACTTCCATTGGGAAAGGCAATAGGCGTTGAGGATTTAGGCTTTAAAGATGGAGCCCATGTTTTAAAGGTGCATTCCGGAAATTATTCATTTATAACAAGAAAGAATTAAGATATGCGAGCTGCAGCTATATTTATACTTCTGATGTCTGCATGCCGGACCGGAGTCCCAAAAGAGGATTATGCCGGTTATGTGAATCCGTTTATTGGTACAGGGGGTGATATGAAAAACGGATTTGGGAATATGTTTCCTGGAGCTGCCTACCCTTTTGGGATGATTCAACTTAGCCCCGACAACGGGGGACAAGGATGGCAATATGCTGCCGGATACCATTATCCCGACAGTATTATCGTCGGATTTTCCCATACTCATCTTAGCGGTACAGGTGTTGCCGATTATTGTGACATCTCAGTAATGCCAACAACCAAACCAATTGACACAAAATATTTTGTTCAAAGTGATTCAACAATAACCGAAATTATATCCCAAAACGGTCTCAATCCGACAGGTTTCCCAAATCGTGACGGCCATCCTGGGCCATTCGATAAACATTTTCTACTCAAATACAGCTCTAAATTCTCGCATAAAACAGAAAAGGGATCTCCGGGATATTATTCCGTCAATCTGAAGGATGATGACATCGATGTGGAACTGAGTACCGGAGAACTTGCGGCGATGCACCGATACCGGTTTAAGAGACCCTCTGACCTGCAAAATATTGTTTTAAACCTTGGTTTTATAAACAGTGACCGAACCACCAAAGCACTTGTTCGGTACCGCTCGCCCGAAATGGTTACGGGATACCGGTTTTCATCGGGTAAAGCCAGTGTTCAACGGGTTTATTTTGCCATGCAATTTTCACGTAAGATTACAGAATACAGCTATTATAGAACAGATTCAACCGACGGAAAGCAGGTTGCCACAGGGGAAAATATAGCTGCAGTTTTTTCATTTGAGGGGAAAGAAAAGAGCGAAATTCTGATGAAAGTCGCCATCTCCTCTGTCAGTGAAGAGGGAGCATTAGCCAATCTGAAGACAGCCGATCGCTTTGGCTGGGATTTCGATCAGTTTCATCAGGCAAACCGCGAAAAATGGAACCGGGAGTTGTCTAAAATAAAGGTAACGACCACTGATTCAACAAAAAGAACCATTTTTTATACGGCGTTATATCACAGTTATCTTGCCCCTTACCGGTTTTCGGACGTCGATGGCTTCTATAAAAATTTCAATCAGGCCCCCGATAAAGCTCAGGGCTATACGCAATACACTTTATTGTCACTCTGGGATACTTTCCGGGCCGAAAACCCGTTGTTATTACTGATGCAACCTAAAGTTGAAGTTGACATAATCCATTCAATGATTGCAAAATACCGTCAGACGGGCGAAATCCCGTATTGGGAAATCTCAGGAAATGAAGGGGGATCAATGATCGGATATCATGCTGCTGTGCTGATGGCAGATGCTTTGATTAAGAACGTTGGAAATTTCAACAGGGAAGAGATCTTCAAGGCGCTTGTTGATGCTTCGGAAACCGATCGTAAGGGCCTGGGTTATTACAGACAATTTCATTTTGTCCCAACTGACAAGGAGAAAACCGGCACGGTTTCAAAAACACTCGAATATGCCTACGATGACTGGTGTATCGCACAGATCGCCAAACAGCTCGGAAAGGATAAGGATTATCGGAAATACATGGATCGTTCACTTTATTACAAAAATCTATATGATCCTGCATATCATTTAATGCGTGGGAGAAACAGCGATGGAAGTTGGTATGCACCTTTTCAACCCCGGTTTGCAGAATACGGAAATCCCCATTGCGTGGAGGGGAATACCTGGCAATACTCTTTTTTTGCCCCGCACGATGTGCCCGGATTAATCAATTTAATGGGAGGAAAGCGAAGTTTCGAAATGATGCTCGATAGTTTATTCACCCAGACCTCCGAATTGCTCGGTGAGGATGTTGCGGATGTGACCGGAATGATCGGTCAGTATTCTCAGGGAAATGAACCGGATCATTATTCAGCTTACTTATTCAACTTTGTGAATAAGCCGGGTAAAACACAGTTGTATACAAATAAGATTGTAAATGCGTTATATAAGAATTCACCGGCAGGACTTTGCGGAAATGAAGACTGTGGGCAAATGTCCGCCTGGTATGTTTTTAGTGCAATTGGAATGTATCCGGTGAATCCGGTGGACGGAAGGTACTATTTTGGGAGTCCTCAATTTGAGAAAGTTATTTTTAATCTTCCGAACGGTAAAACATTCACCGTTGTGGCAAAGAACGTTTCAAAGGATAAAATTTATATCCGATCGATAAAACTGAACGGACAACTGATTGACAGGTTATTTATTACGTATGATGAGATTCAGAATGGGGGAAGCCTTGAATTTGAAATGGGTTGTGCCGCTAATTAGAATTAACTAAAAAGAAAATCAATTTTTGCTGATTAGAACAGGCCTCGTAGGGGCCAGATATGGGTAGAAACCGGTTGATTGAAGGCCTAAAAGTGCCGTAGGTACGATATGTAATTTAAGTTCAAATAAGAAAAAATGGATCACACGAAGAGTGATAAAATTGATTTATCCAAATTTTACTGGATTAATCCTCCGGCGGAATTTACTTTGCAAAATGACAGCCTGACAATCATTACCGATCCGGAAACCGATTTCTGGCAGCGCACCTATTACGGTTTTCAGAATGACAATGGGCATGCTTTTGTTAACTCAGTGGAGGGTGATTTTACCTTTACCGTAAAGGCATTCTTTAAAGCTGTAAATCAGTATGATCAATGTGGAGTCATACTCTTTCAGGATAGTGAAAACTGGGTAAAAGGATCTGTTGAGTATGAAAATAGTGAATATTCGCGTTTGGGATCAGTGGTAACTAATCTGGGATATTCAGATTGGGCAACAACAGATATTTCGTCAGTGATTCATACGATGTGGTATCGACTAAGCCGTAGAGGTCACGATTTTTGTTTGGAAAACTCTTGGCAAGGCAAAGTCTGGCATCAGATGCGTATTTTCCATATGCACAATCCAATTTCTGAAGCAATAGTCGGCGTTTATGCCTGCAGCCCATTAATATCAAGCTTTGAGGCTGTGTTTTCAGATTTTGATCTGGGACCTTGCAAATGGAGCGATCACCATTCAATTTAAGACTGCATTTCTATTAACTTACGTGAACGATTTATCAGAGCAACTAGACAACAAACAGAATTTGCAAATCAATCATTAAGTGAGAATCTGATCAGTGAGCTTATTGTTTCCATTATTCACATTTGCTAAATCCATAATTTATGAGGAGTTATAATTTAATCCGACAGTTTTCTCTGATTTTTAGTTGTCTGTTGGCAGTGAATTTTTATTCATGCAAGGAACAACCCCGGAAGGCAATCTCAAAGCAAGAGATTGCGTCCTATCCAGATACCGCCTTCGTTCAGGAAATTCACGATGGCTTTCAAATAAGTGGCAATAAGGGGGATAATGAAGTAAGGAGTATTGTCCTGGATAAAGCTTCTAATGTTTGGATTGCCACGGCCTCGGGAATTTTCAGAAAGGGGGCTGAAAGCAGGAGCTGGGAACCAATTATTACCGGACCAGGGCGCGGACCGGCCTATTCGGTAGTTGTAAATCCTGACGGAGCCGTTGTGATGGGAACCTGGAATGGAATCTACCGGTATTCCCAAAATCAACTACATAAGGAAGAGGGGGTAAAACCTCCAATTTCAATTATTTGTAATGATGGCGGAGGAAATTATGCACTGGGTCCGAACGGTATCTGGCATTCAAAAGCAGATGGCTGGGAGTTTTTAAATTATCCGATTGCCCGTACAGTTCGTGATGCCGCGATCGATAGTAAAGGATTCTTGTGGGTAGGAACCGATGTTGGACTATACCGTTGTCAGGGTGGAAGGTCTACCTTATTTCAAAATACTGACGAGCTGATTAGTTGTTACCTAAAGGCAATCGCCTTTGATTCCAGGGGTGATTTATGGGCAGGAGGAATGGGGGGTGTTTCGATCCGGAGCGGCGATCACCTGATTAAAAGCCTCACTCCAAATGAGGGGATTCCCTCAACTCATGTAAATTGTATACGGCTCTCTCCCGATGGGTTGATGTGGGTAGGAACGAATATGGGTGTCGTGCGGTTTGCTGCGAATGGCACTCACTCATTGCGCTTTAGCCAGCGTTGGCTGACTGACAATAAAGTCCTGGATATTGCCTTCGATATTCAAGGGAATGCCTGGCTTGGTACAGCACATGGGGTGAGTGAAATCAAACGGACGATGATGACCCTGGAGGATAAAAAAAACAATTTTTATGGCCAGTTGATGAACAGGCATATTCGTGACCCGTGGACCTGCGGTTTTCTGAAACTGGATACTCCCGGGGATACCGCTTCGTGGCACAACTCCGATGATGATAATGATGGCGAGTACACCGGTGGATACCTCGCGATGGAGAGCTTCAGATATGCCGTTACGAAAGACGAAGATGCCAGAATCAAGGCACGTAAAGCTTTTGATTTCCTTAAATATTTACAGACTGTAACGGGTTCGGAAGGCTTCTTTGCCCGCTCAATAGTTCCTCTTGATTGGCCAAGTGTGAATGACCCAAATCAAACCTATACCCCGCAGCAGGTAGCCGACGAGCTGGTTAAGGACCCCCGGTTTAAACCAGTTGAAATCAGATGGAGAAAATCGAAAGACGGAAAATGGCTATGGAAAGGCGATACCAGTACTGATGAGATGGACGGTCATATGATGAGCTATTTCTTTTATTATGAACTTGCTGCAAACCAAGAGGAGAAGTCGCTTGTCCGTGATCATGTAAAAAAGATCATCGACCACCTGATTGAAACCAAATACAATCTGGTTGATGTGGATGGATTGCCAACCCACTGGGCGATCTGGTCACCTGAACAAATCAACCACGATCCCGACTGGGCCTCCGAGCGAAGTATAAACTCGTTTGAACTATTGGCCTATCTTAAATTGGCAAAACATCTTACCGGAGATGAAAAATACGAAAAGGAGTATCGCCGCCTGATCGACACCGAGGGCTACCTCGAAAATGTGTCTCATCTGAATCAGAAGAATCCGGCATGGCAAATCTATTTCGACCGCACACTCGAAGGGTATCTTTTCCCTATCCTTGTGAAATGTGAGACAGATCCTAAACTGAAAGCTTTTTACGAACAATTACTTGAAGCTTGGATGGCCAATCAGCCTGCGGGTGAAAACCTCATCAATAATCTGATGTATGCCTATGCAACGGGTAAAAATGTGAATGTGCCTCAGACAATTGAATTCCTTCGTGATACTCCCCTCGACCTGATGGACTGGCCTGTTGATCACACGCTTCGTGAAGATGTTCAGATCGTTAGAAGCCCGATCCTCGAAGAGGTTCAGGTGTCGGAGCTTCCACCTGCCAGTATCCGGGCTACTGTACGATGGGATAAAAATCCCTGGGCCGCAAAACAAGGAAATCTTCGTATGGTCAGGGAACCGGTCTTCTGGCTCTGGCCTTACTGGATGGCCAGATATCAGGGAATTATTAAGTAAAGAGATCTTATTCTAACCGAAAACCAAATCGACCAATTTAATACGCTCAAATTATAACTAAACCCAATGAAAATAAAATTAATAGCTTTATTCCTCCTTGCACTTGCAGCAGCGTGTACTTCGCAAAAGAGGATTTCTCCCACTAAAGTGACAACCCTCCGATGCGAATACCTTCCGAACCCTGTCGGGATGGATGTTGTGAATCCGCGACTTTCGTGGCAGATGAAAAAAGATCTCCCGGGTGCCAGCCAAACAGCCTATCGGATACTGGTCGCAACAAGCGCCGAAGAATTGTCCAAAAACAGTGGTGATCTGTGGGATACCGGTAAAATAGAGTCCGATCAATCCGCACAGGTGATTTATGCCGGCAAACCTCTGACATCCGGAATGAAGGTATTCTGGAAAGTTCAGATATGGGATGAAGCGAAAAGTGAATCGCTATGGAGTACCGTTTCAGAATGGGAGATGGGGCTGCTCAGTGCCACTGATTGGCAGGCCAGGTGGATCGGGGCACCCGCATCACTCACAACCGGCGATTTGAAACATGCTGCTCCGCTCTTCCGGAAAGAACTTAACCTCCTCAAAAAAGTCAAAAAAGCGAGCGTATACATCAGTGGCCTGGGATATTATGAGTTGTACATCAACGGCACAAAAATCGGAGATCATGTACTGTCACCCAATCAGACTAATTACGATCGGCAGAAAGTTGAGAAATGGGAAGAATCCCGGATAGGGAATATGACCTCAACGGTTCTATATGAGACTTTTGATATAACTTCATCTTTAAAAGAGGGGGGAAATGCCTTAGGAGTTATCCTTGGAAATGGATGGTACCTTCAGGCAGACCGCCCGAATGATACGATGTTGTGGTACGATACCTCCCGTTTGATGGCTCAGTTCAAAATTGAGTATGAAGATGGAAGCAGTGAGCTAATTACAAGCGATGAAAATTGGAAGTCATCCTTAAGTCCGATTCTTTACAACGGGTTACACTCCGGTGAAATCTATGACGCCAGACTCGAACAGAAAGGGTGGAATGAGGCAGGATTTGATGATTCAAAATGGGTAAAAGCAGAGGTTGTCCGCGCACCTACAGGAATACTTAGAGGGCAGATCTCTGCCCCTGACCGCATTACGAAAACTATTCAACCGATTTCTGTAATTGAACCGGATAAAGGGGTATACCGTTTTGATATGGGAAGGTTGTTCTCCGGTTGGGCAAGACTTAAACTCACAGGTCCTAAAGGGACGAAAATCAAACTCCGATTTATTGAGGAGTTTGGCCCAACGTATAATCAAACAGACACTTACATTATGAAGGGTGAAGGGACTGAAATCTGGGAACCCCGTTTTACCTGGCATGCGTTCCGATATGTTGATGTTTTCGGTTCTCCGACAAAACTGACCCTTGAAAATGTAGATGGCCGTGTAGTAAATACAGACATCACTAAAACCGGGACTTTCGAGTGTTCCAACACCTTGCTAAATAAGATACTCGATAACTATCAGTGGACACAGCTTGGGAATGTTCATGGAGGAGTTCCGAGTGATTGTCCCCACCGTGAGCGACGCGGATATACCGGCGATGGTCAGATTTCGGCCAGGGCTGCAATTTACAACTTCGACATGTCGCAGTTTTACACCAAATGGCTCAACGATATTGCGGATGCCCAAAACCATAAAACAGGATATGTCCCCAACACAACCCCTTATCAGGACGGTGGTGGTGGAACACCCTGGGGATCTGCCTATGTGATTATTCCCTGGTATATGTATCAGTATTATGGCGATATGCGGATCCTGCAAAAACATTACGACGGGATGAAGCATTGGATCGAATACATGAAAAATTCGCTGAACAAGGATGGAATTCTTTCAGGTCAGGGACTTGGCGAGTGGGTCCCTCCCGAAATTGTAGATATCCCTGCTGACTTCGTAAACAGCTGTTACTATTATTATTGCATTGATATGATGGTTCAGATTTCAGGTATTCTGTCTAAAACTGAGGACAAGGGACATTTTGTCCAACTGGCAGAAAACGCCCGAAATGCAATTAATACAGTTTATTACAATGCTGATAAATCGAGTTATTCGATTGGCCGGCAAGGGGCTAATATTTACCCCATCGGCTTCGGAATTGCTGAGGCTAAAAATGTCAGTGCAGTCTTCGATAATCTTGTCAAAAATGTGGTTAGCGATAATAAGGTCCATTTTGATACAGGGATCCTGGGGACACCGTTGCTGCTTGAAGTGTTAACGAAACTTGACCGCGCTGATCTGGCATTTACACTTATGCACCAGCGTGATTTCCCCGGTTTTGGATGGATGATCGAAAAGGGGGCCACCACCATCTGGGAAACTTTCCAGGGGGATGTTTCCCACAGTCATCCGATGTTCGGCAGCGTTTGTGCCTGGTTTTATCAGAACCTCGGCGGGATTTCCCCCGATCCTGCAAAGCCTGGTTTTAAACACACAATCATTAAACCGACCCCGGTGAGCAGCCTCACATTCGCAAAATCTTCCTACGAATCATTATATGGAACCATAAAATCTGAATGGAAATTTGCAGGTGATGATTACCTGCTGAAGGTTACCATTCCGGCCAATACCACTGCAACTGTATATGTCTTAGCCCTTCGTGAGGATTGTGTTAACGAAGGTGGAAATCCTGTAAAGAAAAACCTTCATATTAAACAGCTCGGGCAGGAGGGTAAGTATGCGGTTTATGAAATTGAATCGGGAGACTATGAATTTCTTTCGAAAGGGCCGAAGCGTCTACTGAAACATATCATCCTTTCGAATCCGATCATTCATCCCGGAGATACCCTTGCACAGGTACGCGATTCTATTTTAGTGCATATAACATCAGATGTTGCTGAGGCCGCAATTCATTATACAACTGATGGGTCTGAGCCTGACAGCACATCCTCCCTGTTTCGTAAACCATTCTATATCTCAAAACCAACAAAAATCCGGGCGAGAGCAATGCTGAATGGTTATGAATCAAGTTTTGTAAAATCGAATTATTTCGATTTCATTGATCCCAAAACAAATGGGTTAACCTATCAGTATTACGACGGAGCATGGATGAAGATTCCCGAATTTGCAAAACTCACACCCCTAAAATCCGGAACCACCTATAGGTTCACCCTTGACGATATTATCTCCACCAGGGATGAATTTGCACTCTCATTCAACGGGAAAATAAAGATCAACAAGGCTGGAAACTATACATTCTATATTCAGTCAAATGATGGAAGTAAATTATTTATAAACAATCAGCTGGTTATTGATCATGACGGCCCTCACGGTGCAGACATTGAGAAATCCGGAAAAATAGTTTTACAGCAAGGGGTTTTTCCGATAAAACTTGATTATTTTCAGGCCGGCGGCGGAATGTACCTCCTGCTAAAATATTCAGGACCGGGAATTGAAAAACAGGAGGTTCCGGCGATGGTGCTGTTTCAAAAATAAATCCGATTTTCTAATTCAGTGTAGACTAAATTGCATCCTCATAACCAAACATGATGACTAAACTTTCGGATAATCCTGGCTCCTATCGCTACCGAATTCTTGCGCTTGTCTTTATGGCAACTACAATCAACTACTTCGACCGCAGTATTGTCGGGGTAATGGCGCCAACCCTGCAAAAATTATTCGACTGGTCAAACAAGGATTATGCGGCAATCATGGTCTCCTTCAAAATTGCCTATGGCATAGGGCTTTTGTTCATGGGTGGTGTGATCGATAAATTAGGGACTAAAATAGGATATACCCTCTCGATTGTTATCTGGAGCATCTTCGGAATGTTGCATGCTGTAATCAGGCCTGCATTTAGCTTAATCGGGTTTATCACCGCCCGCTTCGGGCTTGGGATTGGAGAATCCGGAAATTTTCCGGCCGCGATTAAAACTGTGGCGGAGTGGTTTCCTAAAAAAGATCGTGCATTTGCAACAGGGATTTTCGATGCATCAACGAGCGTCGGTGCAATATTAGCACCATTTATTGTGGGAGCGATCGTTTCGGCAGAGGGAAAGAACTGGCAGCTCCCCTTCCTTTTTACCGGGGTCTTAAGCGCATTATGGGTATTTTTATGGATCAGAACTTATCAAAAACCCGAAGTACATCCTAAGCTTTCAAAATCCGAATTAGCCTATATCAACAGTGATTCGGCCGGGGAGAACCAGGAGAATATCCCATGGCTTAAACTCCTGCCTAAACGCGAAACCTGGGCTTTTGCATTAACCACAATAACAGACGGAGTTTGGTGGTTTTACCTTTTCTGGGGCGCCAAATTCCTGGCGGTCCAGTTCGGCGTAGATATTGAAAATATCGGTCCACCATTCTTAATTATTTTTCTTATGGCCGACGCAGGGAGTCTTTTAGGCGGATATTTCTCGGGAGTGCTCATAAAAAGAGGGTGGTCTATCAATAAGGCGCGGAAAATTACAATGCTTATTTGTGCCATTATCATCCTGCCCGTCTCCTTTGTTCCAGTTATCGCGGGCAAATGGGTTGCAGTCTTTCTGATTGGTCTTGGCGCCGCAGGGCACCAGTCGTGGTCAATCAACAGCTATACCCTGGTTCCTGATGTCTTTCCCAGGAAGGCAGTCGCTTCTGTGATCGGGATTGGGAAAATGGTAGGGGTAGCCGTTGCCATTGTTGCAGACATTGCTTTGGGTGCCGTACTGGACACCGCAGGCAATTCGGGCTATTTCTGGGCCTTTGTGATTGCCGGATTGTCGTACCTTACCATTTTGGGATTCGTTCACCTTTTAATGCCAAAAATGACTCCACTGGATGATAACCTGAACTATATATCCCAATAAATTATGAAATTAAAATTTTAAAAGGAGGTACCGTCAGGCACCTAATATGGTTAGAAAATAAGGTTTTAAAAAGATTATCCCGTCACGGACAGGACGGAATTGCCATTATGATCGTAGACATTCTACCCATATAATATACCTGATGGGATTAATTCACGATTTAGAGATCATTTAATACCCAATAATTCAATTTGAAAAATATGAATATCATCATTTCAGAAACTAAACAGCAACTTGGATCAATAGCTGCAAAAGCAGGCGCAGATCATATCCGAAAGGCAATCCTTGAACGCGGGGAAGCCAATATTATTGTGGCAACAGGTGCATCCCAGTTCGAAATGCTCGGTGAACTCGTTAAGGAGGATATTAACTGGTCAGTTGTGACTGCCTTTCATTTGGACGAATATATTGGAATATCTGAACAACACCCTGCCTCATTTCGTAAATACCTGAAGGAGAGATTTGTGGATCTTATCCCTATCAGGGAATTCTATTATGTAAACGGGGAAACTGACCCTAACGCAGAATGTGCCCGGTTAGGGGAAATAATCCGTAACCATCCGATCGATGTGGCATTTGTGGGTATTGGCGAAAACGGCCATTTAGCGTTCAATGACCCGCCGGCAGATTTTGAAACCGAGGAGCCTTACCTGGTCGTTAACCTGAATGATGCGTGCCGTCATCAGCAATTAGGTGAAGGTTGGTTTCCAACATTTGAGGATGTCCCCCAAAAGGCTATCAGCATGTCTATCAGACAGATTATGAAATCAAAGTCAATTATCTGTAGTGTTCCAGATGAGCGGAAAGCAAAAGCAGTTTATGATACACTCAACGGTGAAATCACACCTGACTGTCCTGCTTCAATAATGCGAAATCATCCCGATGCATTCTTATACCTTGACCTCCAGTCCTCCTCATTGATTTAAAATCAAATTTCTAAAAGAGAAAACAACTAAACTGAATATGAATATTAACCTTAAGAACTCTTTTTCTGCATTGGCTATCTGGCTAGTTGTATGCAGCTTCACACCGGTTGACACTAAAAAGTCAAATCTGGATTATGTGGACCCTTACATTGGTGGAATGGGGCATCTTCTCCATCCCACACGCCCCAATGTGCAACTTCCAAATCAGATGATCCGCATGCACCCACTGCGTGCCGATTTCCTTGATGATCAGATCAGCTTCTTCCCTCTATCTATAATTTCACACCGCAATGGAGAGCTATTCGGCGTCCTTCCGGGAAGCGGAAAGTCCGAGGCCGGCACATGGAAGGAGCGCCAGACTTACGACCACGATCTCGAGATAGTCCGGCCTTACTATTTTTCAACTTATCTGATCGATGAGGATATAAAAGTTGAATTTACCCCCGGAAATAAAATAGGTTTCTTCCGCTTCAGCTTTCCCGACAAAAGTGATAAGACATTAAGGTTTCAGATCAATCAGGAGGGGCATTGGGATGTAATCTCCAAAAACAGTATCGCTGGCGAAGAACAATTCTTCGGGATGAAGGGATACGTTTACGGGGAGTTTAATCAGGACTGTAAGGTCGTCATTAAAAGGGAGACCCGGCTTATCAAAAAATCGAATAAAACAAGGCAGGAGCCCACCGCCTGGGTTGAATTTTCGAAAGACGTGGCCAAACCTGTTGAATTCAAATATGCCATCTCCTATATCAGCCCTGAACAAGCCAAACTCAATCTTAAAAATGAGATCTCAGACTGGGATTTTGAAGCGCTCAAAAATAAAGGTGAACAGGTTTGGGCAAATACGGTGGACCAGATTAGTATTAAAGGGGCAACCGAAGCACAGCGCCGCACGTTTTTCACCTCGCTGTACCGAACCTATGAAAGGATGGTAAACATCAATGAGTATGGAAGTTATTACAGTGCCTACGACCATAGGGTTCACAAAACCGACCGCGATTTTTATATTGATGATTGGGTGTGGGATACTTATCTCGCTAACCATCCCCTTAGAATGATCCTCCAACCACAAAAGGAGGCCGACATGCTTAATTCGTATACCTTAATGTATGAACAGGGCGGATGGATGCCGCAATTCCCCCTCCTCTATATCGATAACCCGGCCATGAATGGGTTCCACTCCACCATCGTATTTCTGGATGCCTGGAGAAAAGGGATTCGGGGATACAATGCAGAGAAGGCCTATGAGGGGATCGCTAAAAATGGATATAAAGCCACTTTACTTCCCTGGAGAAACGGACCTACATGCTCTCTGGATACCTTCTACCGCGAAAAGGGATATTATCCTGCCCTCATGCCGGGAGAGGTGGAGACCGTGAAAGAGGTAGACAGTTTCGAAAAACGGCAGAGTGTGGCAGTAACCCTTGGCGCCAGTTATGATGACTGGGCACTCTCTGAAATGGCCAAAGAGCTTGGACATAAAAAAGACGAGGACTATTTCCATAAACAATCCACCAATTACCGCAATTTATACCGGCCAGATAAGAAACTTATGTGGCCCAAAAATGCGAAAGGGGATTGGATTGACATTGACCCTAAATTTGACGGTGGTCCTGGCGGGCGCGATTATTACGATGAGAATAACGGCTATACCTATCAGTGGCAGGTTCAGGAGGATATCCACGGTTTAATTAGGCTGATGGGTGGTCGTGAGAAATTCACCGCCACGCTCGACCAGTTGTTTCGTGAAGACTTAGGCCGTTCCAAATTCCAGTTCTGGGCCAAATTTGCCGATGCTACCGGCATGGTCGGGCAATTCTCGATGGGCAATGAGCCCAGTTTCCACATTCCATGGTTGTATAATTATTCAGGCGAACCGTGGAAAACTCAAAAAAGAGTCCGGTTTTTACTCGATGTCTGGTTCCAGGATAATATCTTTGGAATCCCCGGAGATGAAGATGGAGGAGGGATGACTGCCTTTGTCGTCTTTGCGTCAATGGGTTTCTATCCCGTCACCCCCGGTCTGCCAATTTATAACCTCGGAAGTCCTGTCTTTGAGGAGGTCAAAATAAAACAAAACAATGGCAAGACTTTCACAATTATTGCGCATAATTATGCAAAGGGGAATAAGTATATCCAGTCGGCGAAGTTAAATGGTCAACCACTAAACCGGCCATGGTTTACACATACAGACCTGATAAACGGGGCAACCATCGAACTGGAGATGGGCGCCTATCCGAACAAGAAATGGGGAGCCGCTCCTGAAGATGCACCACCTTCTGCAATTGAATAGATGATTAGAAATAAATATATTGGCAACGACGCAAAGACAAGGCATGCTTAGAGATAAGACAAGCTTTGTCTCTGTAATCACCACAAAGTCAAATCGATTAATTGATTTGACTTTGTGTTTTTGGGAAGGAATATTAAAGGTAGAATACTATCCCTTCATCTTATCAACATCTTGTCTGGAATCAAAAATATCAGTGATATAAATGCAATCACCAACGACTCTATAAATTATCTTAAAATGGCTTTCAATAATACGCCGATGACCTAATCCTAAATGCTCCAAGAATGGTTCTTTCTGGCCTTTGAGTGGATTTAAGCACAAAGTATCCGCCTTATCTAAGATCCGATCACGGATTGCTATCAATTTATCTTGGGAGATTTCCGGGCCGATAAAATCCAATAATTCCTGAAGGCTATCAAGTGCTTGCTCGGTAAATACAAGCTTCATTTCCAAATTTTGTCGTTTATTACCTGCTCAATCTCATCTCTTGAAAATACTTTTCCCTCCAATATATCATTTTCTGATTTTTCGGCTCTTGCTATCAGCTTTATCT
>Ga0073936_10006271_pt1 | contig 15729 bp, 16 predicted proteins | sample AliMusrvi5mmetaG_FD_87041 | JGI IMG/M metagenome (GOLD analysis project Ga0073936, IMG submission 87041) | Freshwater lake bacterial and archeal communities from Alinen Mustajarvi, Finland, to study Microbial Dark Matter (Phase II) - Alinen... | ecosystem: Environmental > Aquatic > Freshwater >... | reverse complement strand
GGAGTGGGGAGTGGGGAGTGGGGAGTTGTGAGTCGTGAGTTGTGAGTCGCAGTATGCCTCGTATGATGCAACGGCTTCTTCGGCTTGGCGCTTGCTGATGCCGTATGGGTTATCCAGCGCTGCTTGGGAGGAGGAGGTGATGATAAGAAGCGGCTTGCGGCCCTTCTCCATTAGATACTTGCAGATATCCTGCGTAAACCCGGTATTACCGGTCTCGAACTCCTTCGGATCCTTGGGGCGGTTGACGCCGGCCAAATGAAAGATCACATCCGCCTGATCGAGTGCAGCGTGTAGCTCCGTTAGAGTGTTTTGGAGGTCAAATCGAAGCAAGACTACATCTTCACGACATGACAAAACGGAACAAAGGTTCCGACCTACAAATCCATCTGATCCTGTAACTAGTATTTTCATTAATTGACCCTTTTCATAGAACATCGAACAGTCAACATCGAACGTCCAACGTTGAAAAAGGAGTAATATTACAATGTGATTTCGCAATCATTTTCCCCGTTCGACGTTCAACGTTGAATGTTGACTGTTCGATGTTCGCTATCTCATCTTCCTGTTTGCGCTGTCTGGATGCTTTTGACAAAGATTCGAATAAGTTCGTCCGTTTCACTAATTATCAAGTCAACATCAGATTTGCATTCAACCAATGGAACGCGGCGAACCAGCAATAGCCATCGATATGATTCACGAAGCTCTTTCAGACATATTTTCATTTTGTGGATGAAATCTGCGGTCGACTCAGCGGCCTGAGCCTCACCATGATTTGGCAGTGCCGCTGTTCCTGATCGCAGCAACTGCCCCGCCACATGATTCCCCGCTCTGTTGTTCGCTAACTGCTCGATGAGGCGCACGATACTTGCCGAGTATTCCAGAAGGCGCGTTTCAAGATTGTACTTCTTATCATTCATGTTGCAGGAAATTCAAATCGAACATCGAACATTCAACATTGAACACCCAACGTTGAAAGAAGCCAGCTGCCGTACTCGTCATGGGATCTCTCTTCCCTCGTTCGACGTTCAGAGTTCGACGTTGACTGTTCGATGTTCGATTCTTAGCTTTTAAACTTCAATCTTCTCACCCCGAATCGCCTTCTGCACGCACTCCAGCTTCAGCAACAACTTCGCCATACCGTCTACATCCAGCCTATGGGTATTGTGGGAATGATAATCCTCGACCTGCTCGACCTTTTCACTGCCTTCAGTGAAGAACAGATCATAATTCAGGTCACGATTGTCACACGGCACCCGATAGTAGCCACCCATATCCTCAGCAACCGCCATCTCTTCACGGGTCAGGAGCGACTCATACAGCTTTTCACCATGCCGGGTGCCGATGATCTTGATGGGGGCTTTTGTCTTCAGCAATTGATTAAGTGCCAACGCCAGTGTCTCGATCGTAGCCGCAGGGGCCTTCTGCACAAACGTGTCACCTGGGCGGCCATGAGTGAATGCATAGAGCACCAAGTCCACGGCATCCTCAATCGTCATCATGAACCGAGTCATGTGAGGATCAGTAATGGTAAGGGGCTTTCCCTCCTGGAGATTTTTGAGAAAGAGTGGAATGACGGAGCCCCGACTCGCCATGACGTTGCCATAGCGCGTCACATTGATCACGGTACGTTTGCCTGCGATGCGGGACCGGGCGACGGCTATCTTCTCCATCATCGCCTTCGAAATCCCCATGGCATTGATCGGATAGACCGCTTTATCGGTACTCAGCACCACCACCCGCTTGACCCCAGCGGCAGTAGCCTGAGTCAACACATTATGGGTTCCTAGAGCATTTGTCCGAAGGGCCTCGATCGGAAAAAATTCACAGGAAGGAACCTGCTTCAAAGCTGCAGCATGGAAGATGAAATCCACCCCTTCCATGGCATCCCGCACGCTGTCCGCATTCCGGACATCTCCGATGTAAAATCTGAGTTTAGGATTGGCATAGTGCTTGCGCATGTCATCCTGTTTTTTCTCGTCCCGCGAGAAAATGCGAATTTCCTTAATATTCGTATGGAGAAATCCTTTTAAAACTGCATTTCCAAAAGTCCCCGTCCCACCTGTAATTAACAAAGTTTTACCGCTAAACATATACTTTCCCCTAACCCGGTATAACCGGAATTGATAATTTATTTGAATAGAAGCCCGCGATGATCGCAAAGAATAAGACAATCTGGCTTTTTGGGAGTGCGGCGCCGGGTCGCCGCACTCCAAACCTCTATAGTCATTTTATAGTCACTCAGCATCATCTGAAGCTCTTCAGATAGCGAATTCAAGAAGACTGCATCGGACTCAAGATGTTGCCTGTCCCTTGACGATTCAAAGAGGCTTTCGGGAAACATCTCGCCACACCGACATAAGTTGTTCCAAGACTCTGTCCATTGCGTATTCAGTGCGTGCCTTGACTTGAGCGCGTGCGCCCATAGTCATTCGCATTTCTGCATCAGAGCACACCTCACGGATCGCCTTTACAAGTGCATCCACATCCTTAGCGGGGATAACAACCCCACACCCCCCCGAGAGCATCTCAGGAATCGCTCCCACATTAGATGCAATAATGGACTTACCCATGGCCATCGCCTCTATGATCACGTTCGGGAACCCCTCAGTATAACTTGGCAAAACAAAAACATCAGAGGCAGCCATCAAACGCATCGCGGCCGCGTGTGACTGTTGAGGCAGAAATTCAAGATGTTCAGGACCAAAGCGACTGCGTAATTCCTGCCGATACCCCTCTGCACCCGGTCCTACCACAATACAGCACCACCCCGTGAGCGAGGATTGAGATTGAGCCCAAGCCTGGCACAATTCAGCCACACCTTTTGTTGGTATGACCCACCCCAGGAAAGTTAGAGTGTGACGGGGAAGAGTCGACACTGATGGCGGCAGAGCAGCCAAGTCAATGCCATTGGGTATTCGCACAACCGGAACTCCAGGAAGCAATCGCGCAATTGTAGCCGCAGTCTCAGGGTCGATAGCAATAACAGCGCTCGCCATACGCATGGCTTTGGCCAGTATTCGCCATTCTTGAGTGTTCTTTTGAGCGATCTGTGGAATACGCCCAAAATGCATGTGATAAACGGAGGAGATCCTTAACAGCCGCGCAGTTGCCAAAATGGCCATATCTCGCACTGTGGCTAATTGTCCAGAAGTCGTCAGATGTATTACATCCGGGCGTTTCCATGACACCCGCAGGAACCGCATATAATCACGCACAAGTTGCCCACCACCAAAAATCACTCTTTTCCATACGGCCAGATCATCAATCGCCCTCCAGCGTGGCGACGTATCGACAATATCCATGCAAATATCATTGCGCCCCTGAGCAAAACGACGAACTAATACTGTCCAGTTTCCGATCCCCCCGTATGGAGGAGGAAGAGGCGCCACCAAGACTACGCGTAAGCTCTTTAAGTTCATGTCTGATTACGTTGGCATGGCATGTATCCGGGTGAAACGCGTCGAGAGGTCCACAAGACTCGACTATATGACCTACTCATCTAGGCCCCTCTGCAAAATGCGTTCATAGGCCGCAGTACTTTTTTCCATGGTTAGCTCTTTCTCTGCGAACCTCCGTGCCGTCTTACCCATTTCAATGCGTGTCGCCGTGTCTAGCGCTGCGAATTCTGTTAGGACCGAAGCCATGTCAGAAGAGGCATCCGGGTCAAAGAGAAACCCGCTCTGCCCACACTGTACAAGCCGGGCATTGTCGGCAATTCGACTAGCGAGCACCGGCAAGCCACTAGCAAGTGCCTCACAAACCACATTAGGCAACCCTTCCCATGATGAGGGGAGAATCAGCGCGTCATACTGGCGCATCAACTCCGGGACATCTTTCCGTTCTCCCAACCACCGCCAGCTTTTCGCAAGTCTGTCAACCTCAATAGCCCTGTTTATTCTCTGGTAGTAGTTCTCGTTCTCTATCCGGCCACCCCAGTCCAAGGTGATAGAAAGGCCTTGTTGCCGACACAACCTCAAGGCGGATACAAGTCGTGACAGGTTCTTCACATCCGTTACACGGCCAACACCCAGTAATCGGAGAGTTTCTCCCGCACAGGCTGGTGTTTCCGGCGGATGGAAACTGATTGTGTCAATGCCGTTCCAAACAGTGCGCAGTTTTGTGTTCAGGAATGGAAAGTGTTCGGACAACCACTCCCGCTGGGCGTACGAGTTTGCAACCACGGCATCAGCCAACCGATGCAAGTGGGATTTCATTACCCGACTGACGGATGACCGTCCTCCAGGAACTGTATTCCGTTCACCTACGACCAATCTGACGTCGCCCATCCCAACACAGGCCAGTTCAGCATAGACCGAGGGTGTCTCCAGAAAAGCTAACACCGCATCAAAGCCACCGCGCCGTATCAGGCGCCGTAGTGCGAATAGCGGGACGAGAGAAAAACGCGACATTTTCTGATGCAAATGAACTGGGATGCCAGCCTCATCCAGTTTGGCACTAAAATGATCATGAGGATAGTAAGTGAAAAACTCAACACAGTGCCCGCGTGATTTGAGGCTGCAGGCAATATTCACTAATTGCCGCTGCGCTCCCCCCGAGCCGAAATTGTCGATGACACAGAGAAGTTTCATGGAAACTGAATGCGGATAGGATGGGACAGAGCAAACGGCGAGAAGGATCACTCAATCTTTCGAAGGGATAAAACAAACTCGATTATTCGCGCACAATGACGGTAACTGTTGAATTCGCTCTCTGCGACTTTTTGACCCCGGCATCCAACCTCGCGCCCCTCCTCTGGATGCAACATCACATACCGTAATGCTCGTGCGAAGGCCACCGTATCATCTGGAGGTACCAAGTAAGCATTCACGCCGTTCTGCAGGTACCGGGAAATGTCCCCGGTATCAGTTACGACTACCGGTTTACCTGTAGTCAGATACTCACCCAATTTAGTCGGAAAACCCGCTGTAGAAAAGATACCTGAAGCCCTTGGCAACGCCATTATGTTACCCGCCGCCAAGAGGCATGGGATGGCGGATCGCGCCACAGCACCCGTAAAATCCACGCGCCCTTCCAAACCAAGGCTAGCAACCATCGAATGCAGAGTTTCCTCGGTCCGACGTTGCGGCAAGGGACCGATAACCTGTACACGCCACTCAGAAAACTCATCCGCAACTTGGCTGAAAGCCCGCAACAAAACCTCTACTTCCCCAGCATGCTCCAAATTTCCACAATAGATAATGCTGCGCTCAGTAGATGACCCGCCTCGAATACCTTGCGCAAACATCCCGGATTCCACCAAAATTGGGACGTTAAGTATTTTCACCGACTTGCCTGAATGGGTTTCAAAGAATTCCTGCAGAAAGGTTGAGATAACTATCACCCCGTCAAGCAACCGGTACGTGACATGATCGTTGAACCACATCTTCATCCGCACAGACAATGATTTTCGAGAATATACAAAGGGAAACTCGGACTTCTCTGCAATTAGCGGAGCATCCAAGAACTTTGCCAGCAGTTTAAACACTAGAAAATTGAGGGGTAAATCCGCATACCACAAAAGGATGGCGTCAACTGGAGTTTCCCGGTGCACGCGGCGTATCGCCCATACGGCCCGAACCAACCCCTTAAGATAGAGCAGTAAGGCGCCGACGCGCGTCTTGGCAATGATCCGCTGTCCACAGGTGTACTCAAAATAAATTTCATCGTACACTCCCTTCAGTTCAAGATTCCTTGCACTAGACGCATCGATCTCGGTAGGCTTGGGAAGGAACACGTGAATCTCCGCCCCATTATGAATCAAGCCCTTTGCAAAGGCCCTAACCCGTGCCGACGCACCTGTGCCATCGGGAAAACTGAAGCCAGTACCCGTAATCACAATGTTCATAACTTTGACTTTCGACGTCGGCCCCTCATCTCAACTGTAGAGCCACCTTCATGACTGCCTGAGCGGCAAACCGTCCGCCTAGAAGAGCAAACATGACAGCTATTCGGTGCGCCGGGCCGATATTCGGCTGTGCTTCTCGATAGGCTTTCCATGCTTCAACACTCCGTCCCGCCATGGCCATGGTCAAAGCGATGTTACGCTGAATTACCGCATACTCCAATGGGCGGAACTCCTTCAGCTGTTCTAAATACTCACTTTCCAAAGCCATCTCACGGTAATAGCCAAGGCGGTCTTCGAGATTGATTGTTCGGCGCACACGGCAGAGCCTATCTTCGCCATCGGTATGATATATCCGTAGGGCTTGGTGCACGTAATAACGTTTGGCTTTCCGGCTGATCTTCCACCACAGAATGGACTCCGCACCACCTCGCATCTTGCTATTAAACCGCTGGGCTCCGAGTAGCGACCGTTTTGTAAGCCCCCAATGTTCACCCGAACACTGCGTTACGAGCGTCTTAAAATCCAACCATTGATCGCCAGCCAAACCATTTCCCGAAAACTTTCCCGTACTGGAATCCAGACAGTTGCAGGTGATCGCATCAATGGTGGGGTCCACTGTTATAAGTACCTGCAACATCGAACTTAAGGCCGCCGGAACCATCTCGTCATCACTATCCAAGGTGGTAAACCACTCCCCCCTCATGAGGTCGAAGCCGGTGTTCTTGGCTGCATGCACATGTAAGTTGCGTTCATGGAAAGCAGCCCGTATGCGAGTGTCTTTCGCCACATAATGCTCGATTACTGCACGAGTATTGTCGGCAGAACCATCATCCACGATGATGAGCTCCCAATCTGAGATGTCTTGCCGCAACACACTATCAATCGCTCTAGGCAGAGTGCCCGCCCTGTTATAGGCGGCCATGATAACGGAAACACTGGGGCTATTCATACGCAGGCTTACCTTTCAACATCCTATAAACTGGGCGCAACGGTGATATTCCGCGCCTCATATTCTGATGAATGGCTCTGGCCAGATGCTCCCGCCAACTCATAACAGGATGTCCTAAAGGAACCTCCATCCCTTCTCGCGCCAGAAGCGGTAAATTATATCGCAACCATTTGCCTCGCTCTAAGCCATTTGTGCGATGGAACACTGTATTCCGAGTGGCATAGAAACCGCTGAGTTGATCAGATCGCCGACTGCCGTGAAATTCCATTTCCCAAGGTGATTCGCCTGGTTTCAGGAGGTTGAGCAGTGCTTCACGCCGCCAGAAGGCATTATCCAAAGACGTACGATAACCCACACCAGGTAGTAACTCGATCAACTCATCATCCACCACGCGTTTCAGTCGATCACTTCCTCCGGACGGACGCATTCTCAGATAGTTCGCTTTTCGCTTTAGAAAACGCACATAAAGGTCAGCCACCCGCTCCGTTGGGACAGGGCCCCAAAGAAAATAGTCGTCCAGAAACCAAAGAAGATTTTCTGTCGGCAACTTCGCCACCATCGCCTTTGCCGAATCCGCCCAATTATTATCCGGTCCCACACATATGGTAGTCACCCTGGTATCGTCATAAGTCTTTTCGTTACTCCCTAAGTATACCGGATAGGGACAATCCGGCCAATACTTGAAGAATAGCTGGAAGAATATTGGCCAAATATCTGCATACTTGTCGCAACTGTTCACCAACACTGCCAATCTTTCATCATACATGGTTGTAAAGTCCTGATTTCCGTTCGACATTTTTAGTTCTGTCGTTGCCTGATCGTCCGTTCATCCGCAAGACAGTGCGTAGTCATGGTTGTTAGGCAGTTGATGCATCCCTCGATTTGGAATGTGCGATATTCTCACAATTGCAACACTCCGCCTTTTCCACCTTCATTGTCTCGCCACTCACACGCCCATCATCCACGCCGAGTGGTTGTGAGCAACGATTCATATACACGCCTCACTTCCGCATAACTGCACATATCAACACCAGCCGGGGAGGAAATTGAAGTCCTAAGTTGTTCCAATGCGCAGACGACGCTTTGGACTAGCGCATTCACATCACGGTTCTTAAACAGTCGAACCCCTGGCGGACGTCCGACTGCGTCGCTGGCCACCACCGGAGTACCCAATGACAACGCCTCGCGCACCGAGAGGGAGTCTCCGTCAGTGGTGGTTGGACGAAGATAGACCTGACACCTGCTCCAGAGCAGCGGCCCGTCGGGCAACCCCCCCGTCACCACGTGCACCCGTTCGTTCAGCCCCAATGCCGAAATCAAGGCCAGCATTTTAGTAAAAAGCGGCTCTTGGGTTTGGGATACGGCAATCACTAATCCCACTTTCGGATATTGATCTTTCAAAATTGCCAAACTGAGCAAAGCCATATCAAAACCATAGAGATCCACACCGTTCGCATCAAGTTGGGTGCGGAAGCCGTACACGGAAAGTACTGGTCCATGCTGGGATAGGAACAACTCCATTGCCGGGGGCAAAATACCTGCGATATTCAGAGAAGGCGCGATGTACGCCGGAATAACGAAAAGCCGACCAGTTTGGACTCCCATCTCTTGCAGGTAGTCGGCTATCCGGCCATTAACTGCGATCCACGAAACTTGCTTGCTCTGAAGCATCCGCCGAGAGAACCAGTTGCTGGCATATGACAAACGAGGATCAGACGCGATGTAAATTTCGTTATGGATCGTCATCACTGCTGATCGCCCCAGAATTAATGTGGGCCAGATCGCCGCCGACCAAATGAATCCGTCGTGGCAGTGGATAATGTCAGCCTTCGAAAACAAACCGTGGCGAAGAAGCCAAGTTTGTCGGTCAAGATACCGGATGTTCGGACGCGGAATCACGCATGGAGGGGATCGCGGCGATGGAACATAGTTTGGCGAGGCATACACAACACTACGATGCCCCTCCCTGAGTAAACGCTCATGCAGACGCTGAACATGCACAGAAACACCACCTACTGGCGGAGGGAACGGGCCTATTTGGGCAACATACATGAGGTTATCTTCACCTTATTCGTAATTCCCATGCGGCAATTTACTGCACGTGCTGTCGAAATCATTCAACCTACAACTAACATAATGGCCTGTTCGGTTTTATTCGATGACTGATAGGTTTCCACATCGTAAGCAGAATACCCATTGCAATCCAACCGGACAACGAGTTCAGCAGATCCAATGTCAACAATGTTACAAGAAATGCACAACTTGTTGAGAGAATAGCGATCCCAGTCCACGACGAACTATGCAGACATTTCTTCAATAAAATATAGATAATTGTTAAAAATACAAACAATCCAACAGCCCCGTTTTCTAGTAGAAGAGTTAAATATCCATTGTGCGTTCCTAAGCGGGCAGTAGATTCTTGCCTGCCAAGAACAACTGGAGCAGACTCATATCCGCCGAACAATTGCTGGAATAATGGCAGTTTAAGATAAGCCGTGAACATCGATTCAACATACTCTGTGCGTCCGCCTGCAGTACGGACGTTGTTTTCATCCCATCGGGCCATGTAGGCATCCCACAGTTCAAATTTCAGCGCTAACCCGCCAATAATCATCACTAACAATACAAGCGCCAATATAGTCTTAGTGGTTAGCCTGCGAGCAAATATGCATAAGACTCCAATTGCACATGACACGCTCCCGCTTCGAGTGCTGTAACCTAACGCACAAAGAGCACAGATAACAGATGACATAGCGGCAAGAACTCTTGTCCAAGGCCCCGCCACAGGGGAGATAACGGCATAAGCAAGCAATGGAAGAAATCCAAAAACCAAACACCACCCCTGAATATTTCGATCTAAAACAACAGCGAATTCTGAGCGCGGCATATACGCATTCTCAATGCCAACAGCAAACCCATAGATTGCCACACAACTGGCTAACGCTGCGCTTACAAAGGCATATTTACGAAAGTGTTCTGTGTCCTCTAAAGCCATTGCCGTCGCCACAGTTATGGCGACATATACGAACCGAGCCACCGAAACCGACAAGGAATCCTCCATGAACAAGCATTTAATCACAACAAATGAAGCCCACATTCCAAAGGCAAACATGAGCGGATTACGTCTTCTGTTGCGAGACTTTCGAGTCAATTGTATTGCGACGACTACCGAACATGCTGACAAAAAGATTCCTTGAGAAACTGATCCAGATAAAACAGGAATCCCAACCATGGGCAAATATAGGAACAACAGAGCAATAACCCAAATATACTGCGGAGCAATGCAAATCAAACTGCAAAAGCCAAGTATTTGAAGGGTCATCATCGGTGGGGGCGCCTTACAATCGATTTCGCGACAAGACGCACATAATCTTTAAATTTCCATTGATTGCCATTGCGCAATGGCGACCAAAGTATATCTCGCACACCACTGATGGTGTGCCCTATAGGCCAGTTGACTAAACTGTGAAGTTCTGCGGAAAGCACTTTGCAAAGCGCGGCATCGTCATACAGCCGGGTTATCGAATTGCGGTGCATGATCGTCGACAGCCACTGAACTGCCGTGCTAACAGATACTGGTTGCGATAATTGATTTCCTAAATTAACGATTGCCTCATGCACAGTTAAGTGCTCTAAAGTCAGTTGATACTTCATCTGTAACAGCGCTCGCTCGTGAATTCTTTGCACGGCACAACGCATCTTCTCGCGATGCACACTTGTAACACTTTCACTGTGCATACGCCGCTTTACCGTAATAGATGGCAGGTTAGCTAAATGTAATGTGCCCGATACTCGCTCCCATAACTCATAGTCTTCTGCATGGATAAAACCAGGGGCATATTCGTGGCATCCATCCTGAAACCGCTCCCGACGCAACACGGCAGTCGGGTGACTAATACAATTGCGAAATAGCAACTGGACACGAATCTCCCGATGCTCATGCCATGGTGGCATCCAATTAACTGTGTCCTCAGAATTAGAAAAACAGCACACTCCCGTGCCAAGAACATCAACATCTGGTCGTTTTTCGAGAAATCGCGTGACTTGTTCAAACCGGTCAGGATATGCAATATCATCTGCATCCATTCGTGCCACATATTTACCCCGAGCAGACCTCAGCCCCCGGTTAAGACTGGTTATAAGTCCCTGGTTCTCTTGCTCAATCAAGAAAATACGAGAATCCCTTTTGGCGCTATGTCGCAAGAACTCAGTGGAGCCATCCGTAGATCCGTCATTAATAATAATGAACTCGAATTGACTCATTGTCTGACAAAGAATGCTATCCACCGCGGACTGAAGGTATGCTCCACCGTTATAAACACTCATCAGAACCGTAACTAGTGGATTTTGGTGCATGTAATTACAGTTTTATTACATCGCGTGGTTGTAGTTAAACTTTTACCCACCGCCCCGGCGCAGGGCCTTCATTCTCAAAAATCGGATTCACAAACCAGCGCGTGGGGTAAACAATCACACTGTCTTTCTGTTCACCCAACCATGCCCCCCACCAACTAAAGGTGCTATTCGCAATGATGTGATGCCTGCACCGGCTCATAAGCCACAAGTCCTCGTGATCTTGTTGTCCGAAGGCATTGCTCACAAATATTGCAGGAAAATCAAATGCCATATTATTCTTTGCCCACTCTATTGAATCAGAAAACACATAGTACCTCGGCGACGGGATTATCTCCTGAATTCGACTCAAAGCATTCATATAATAACATTTTGAAATTGTTCCATGACGTTTCGCGGCAACAGGATCACTTTCATAATCACCCCGACGAATATGAATGCTGACGGCATTCTCCGGAATAATGGTTTGCGCCAACTCTTCAACAGGTTTTGAAAAAGCACAGTAATGAAGAATGTCCCTACGTATTTGGAAGCCATATGAAGAAAAATATCTTTCGTCCTGCCAATAACCGGACAATAATACAGTCGAACCAACCTTCAGGAATTCTTGATCAAACCCCTCTTTTTGCTCTCCCACGACTCGGCGCCAACGTAGAGGCATTCGCGCCCGAAGTCGCGCCTCTAACTTACCTCGCCCAGTTATCACGCGGGTGACCATTTCTTCCGTTGCGATTTCTGCAGGAAAACAAAATGGAGCAAGGGCGTATTTACGAGGAGTTACCTCACAAATGTTGCCTAACTCCGAAATATCGAAATATAGAGATACTCCCCGTGAAATTGACAAAGCCCGACCAAACGCATATTGGAATAACTGATTCCCAAGTCCACCGCGTAATTTGACTACAATCATATTAGTTGATTTTGTCCAGAACACATTTTGCTTCCAACTCTGAGATGACCTTACTTGCTTCTTCAAACTCCAAGCTCCACCACAGAGATCTCCTAATCAAATCGATTTTTGTTTCGGAAAATCGATATCTCAGGATACGTGCTGGCGACCCCACCACAATTGCAAAATCAGGAACATTGTGTGTAACAGTACTATTCGCACCGATGATGGCCCCATCACCGACACTTATGCCGCGCTGAATTATAGAATCCACTCCAATCCAGACATCATTACCAACGCAACAGCTTCCTTGCGTGAGAATTTCATAAGGGTTTTTATAGAAAACGGCACTTGTCGATATCCCCTCAATCAGATGCTCGCCAGCTCCAATCGTCACGTTGTCTGCAATGGATACGTAACGACCAATCTCCGAACGTGTGATTGCTACCCTATTCCCAACATAGGTATATCCACCAATTTTAGAGTCCGCGCTAACATAACTGTCATGCATGATTCTGATATGTCCGCCACAAAGGACGGATGGCGGTATGCGATTTGAAAAAATGCGATTATTCGATGTATTATTCACCCTGGATCCATGCGCCTTTCTCAAGGATCGCGGCCATAACTTGATCCAGTTTTTCAGTTCACTCATAGTAATAGTATTTATTCTTTCATGGTATTTGTGCGACATGTCGCACAAATACCATGATTATTTCGTTGTTTGAATTACTCTTTTTATCTGTGCGCGTAACAAACGTGGGCTCCAGCATCACCGCTAGTCACGATGTAGATGTGTCTGAGTCGATTTTGCGAGACCAATCTGGAGTAAGATAGAAAATTCCTGTGCTTCGCGGCAGCGGTCTTGTCGTTAGTAGTCCTCCACTCACAACATCAAAACGCACACAGTTTTCAACTGCATCATAACATTCTCTGCTGTCTCCAGCCCCAATCCATATATTAAACATATAGGTTCCAGGATATAGACGCAAATCATGAAATGTTAAAAGCACCGTCTCGCGTTCTCCAATATTATGCCAGTCAAAGTTGGAGTCTGTATCTACCATTTGCGCAATCTTTAGACCATCTGAGGCAATAAGCGTGACACCCATACGGATAGTTGAAACGTAACTTATCCGAGCAATACCAAGCTCAAGAATCATATCATCACCAATCGAAAACTGGTTTGAAAGACCGCCGTTGATAGCTTTTAAACAAGCAGACTCAATGCAGACATTTCCAGAACCTTCCCGTCCTACACGACTCGTATGATCAACGAAAGCAGATGTACTCGATCCATGTGCAAGGTATTCTGCCACTATTTTCTCAGTCGATCCCATCGCTAACAATTGCCCACGGTTGAGCAGCGCCACTGATTGGCACAACTGGGATATAGCCCCCATGTTATGACTCACAAACAGAACTGTTCGCCCTCCTTTAGCCACCTCACCCATTTTTCCTAAACATTTCTTTTGGAATTGTGCATCCCCAACTGCCAACACCTCATCTACAACCAGTATCTCAGGATCCAAGTGGGCGGCTACAGCGAAAGCTAGGCGGACGTACATTCCGGAAGAGTAACGCTTGACCGGTGTATCCAGAAACTTCTCCACCTCAGAAAAGGCAACGATCTCATCAAACTTGCGCTTGATCTCTGCTCGCGTCATTCCTAGAATTGCACCGTTTAGGTATATGTTTTCCCGGCCGGTCAACTCCGGATGAAAACCGGTGCCGACTTCCAGAAGACTCGCGATGCGGCCGCGACAGGTAATCTTGCCTTCTGTTGGCGGGGTAATTTGAGACAGGATTTTAAGCAGTGTGCTCTTTCCGGCACCGTTTCGCCCGATGATCCCGACGGCCTCGCCTTCCTGCACGGAGAAGGAAACATCGCGGAGTGCCCAGAAGTCTTCGGGGGAGTTGTGAGTTGTGAGTTGTGAATTGTGAGTTGTAAGACGGGAGAGCTTCTTACCAATGCCTTTGACCGAGCGGACAAGGCTGTCGCGGATGGAGAGGTAGGGCTCCTTGTGCGCGCCGAGTTGGTACTTCTTACCGAGGCCTTCGATTTCGATGATGGGGAGAGTCATATGAGTGTTAAGTGTAAGATGTTAAATGAGAGACGAGGGAAGTTGTTAGGCGTTAGGTGTTGGACGTAAGGTGTAAAATGTAAGTTGTAAAATGTAAAACGCGTCTGACATCTCACGTTTAACACTTCACATCTTCCTACGCTATATCCGCAAAATACCGTTCCGTTGAACGGAAATAGTAAAGACCAATAATGAAGTAGATGACGCTAACTAAGAGCGAAATACCGAGAACATCCCACTGGAACGGGGAACGACCCAACAGGCCGGCACGGGCGTTGGAAATGACGCCGGATATGGGGTTGAGCCAGATCATCGCGGTTTTCGCCCACGGATGCCCATTGAGCATGGTGACGGGATATATAACCGGGGTGACATACATGAGGATATTAATGGCAAAGGGCAAGGCATAGCGAACATCGCGGTATTTGACATTGAGTGACGCCATAAACAAACCCACACCCATGGAGCAGAGGACAGCCGTGAGGATCAATACCGGCAGAGTAATGAGACCTGTCAACCCGGGCATAATCCCGTAGTAAATCATCATTGCCCCCAAAATAAGGGAGGCAATTGCGAAATCTACCAGTCCGGTCGTCGCGGCGGTAATGGGTAATATCAACCGGGGAAAATATACTTTCTGAACCAGGCTGGCATTGGCCACCATGGCGTTGCTGGCATTGGTCAGGGTTCCTGAAAAATACTGCCAGAGAAGTTGTCCGGTATAGAGAAATATCGGATATGGGGTTCCATCCCCGCTCTGAATATTTGCCATACGATTAAAAATGAATGTAAAGATGATCATGGTGACGACAGGCTGAATAACAGCCCAAGCAACGCCAAGAACGGTTTGCTTGTAGCGGACGGAAATGTCGCGCCAAGCTAAAACAAGGAACAGATCCCGAAAACGCCACAGTTCAGACCAGTTGATTCGGATAAACCCCTTCGGTGGTGTTATTGAATATTCCATGGTGAAGTCATTTTCTGAGTTACTTTTTGTGAATTTTGCAAATTCTGCTCATTCGGTTTAAAATATTATTTTTATCACGCCTTGCTAACTTCTGCATCCTATCAGGGCGCAGGGTCAGGTCTTCACTTTTCACTATTGGTTCATCTTCTTCCAGCCACTTACTTCTTCTCGCTCTCTGCGATCACGGTCCAGTGAACTCGACCATATTCAGGGTGGCGTTCGACGTCCCCGGCGAACGCATGCGCCTGCCTAGGATCCCATGCAGCCGCCGGGGACGTCCGCCTCCGGTACTTCCGGCGGACAAGTCGGCTGCCACCTTGGGGGAAACGAACATTGAACAGTCAACATTGAACTTCGAACGTTGAACGGGTATCAGAAGAGAGGGTTAACATGTTCAATCACATCTTGGTCATGATTTGGCGCGGAAAAGAATTTGAACAGAAGGCCACAAAGACCACGAAGGGTTAAGTTTTTTTCGCCGAAGGCGATTAACAATAATCCTCTTTGTGAGCTTCGTGATCTGTTCAAAATCTGTATTTTGGTTCCGGCTATACCGGGTTAGGTGAACAGCGGGAAGAGAGGTTTAACATGTGCGCCACGGGCGCATCCGCCTGCGGCGGAGATAGACAGGATTTACAGGAT
>Ga0073936_10006269_pt1 | contig 15733 bp, 13 predicted proteins | sample AliMusrvi5mmetaG_FD_87041 | JGI IMG/M metagenome (GOLD analysis project Ga0073936, IMG submission 87041) | Freshwater lake bacterial and archeal communities from Alinen Mustajarvi, Finland, to study Microbial Dark Matter (Phase II) - Alinen... | ecosystem: Environmental > Aquatic > Freshwater >... | reverse complement strand
TCCCGCCTGTTAGGGAAGACAGCGCGTCCCGCCTGTCCGCCCATGAAGCGACAGGCTGGAAGCCCGTCGGCCCAGACAGGCGGGGACGCCTGTCCTCCTGCTAAGTAAACAGTATTGGGCATCTTGCCCGCCGGCCCCGGGAATCCGGGCAACATGCCCGGACCACGGTGATCCAATCGGGCACGTTGGGCCAAACCCATTTCCGCTTGCCTTGGTGCCGATTCCGCCGTAGGTTTGTGGCGGAAGGGAGGTACCGCCATGGATGAAAGCACCCGGGTTTTGTATTCGCAGGATCGCAACAAAATCGCCGCGGTTCTCAGCTTGCTGCCCGGTTTGGGGCACCTCTACAAACACCACTACGCGGTCGGCGTTGGCTTGCTCGTCGCAGGTAATATCCTCACTGGTTTCATCTCGGTGCTCATGGCGCTGGGAACCTTCGGACTGTCGATCCTAATCATTCCGCTGGCTTATATTGCCGCCGTCGCCGCCTCGGCCTATGCCCTCCCGGATTGGCATGGCCACCATCACTATCTCCATCCGTGGACCCCGGAGAAACCCGATGCCGACGGCCCTGTCACGGCCGCCGACCCGCATGCATCGGAGGTCCGGTGAGTTCCGGTTGTCTGTTGTCTGTTGTCCGTTGTGCTTGCGCGACGTGCTTTAGCTCACCTCCGCAATTACGGACAACCGACAACAGACAACCGCAATTCCTACCTGAGCGGCAGTTTGTTGCCGTCGGCATCAACCCTGACAAACGTGACGGCGGTCGAGAAGATCGGGCCGGGGTGGGCTTTGCAGTCCCAGACCTTGACGGCATAGGTGACGCTGGTGGTGCCCTCGCGGGAGCGCTCGCAACGCAACGTTAGAATCGTGCCCTCCCGCACGCTGTGGTGGAACTCGACGGTGTCCATCGCCACGGTGACGAACTGGCATTGCGGATAATCCAAGCTGGCGGCGATCCACGAGGCTTCGTCGACCCAGGCCAGCAAGCGCCCGCCGAATAGAAACCCGTAGTGATTGAGATCACCGGGAAGGACGAGGCGGTGGGTGTCCATGGCGGAGCTTACCAGCGGCGGCGTTTTTGCTCCCGATAGAGGATGGCATCCACCGACCAGGCGCCGGCGCCCGTGAGCAGCAGCACCAGCGCGGGAATCAAATAGAGGATGGCCAGTTCCTTGCCATTGGGCGGCATGGCGAACCAGGTGCTCCCGGCGTTGACCTCGAAGGCGGCCACCACCATGGTGAAGGCCAGCAGAAAGGCCGCCGGGCGCGTCGTCAACCCGAGCACTAACAAGAGTGCCGCCAGCGCCTCCGCGCAAATCGTCGCCACCAGGCTCAGTTGCGGCGACAGGTACCAAAACGGGAAGAAGTCCGGCACATGCCAGTGGTCCTTGAGCTTGGCGAAGTTGTGGATTTTCGGAATGCCGTGGCCGAGCATCATCATCAGCCCGCTGGCCACCCGCAGCACGAACAGACCGACCGCGGCGTCCGCGTCACGGGTGCCGCAGTCAAACAGGAAGCGTTTCATCGGGAAATCGTTGGTTTTCACTTGGGGGCAATGGTGATTCGCTTGAGGCGATCGTCACCGTCCGGGGAATGGGACACCACATCCGGGTTTTCGACGAGTACATTGTGTACCTGGCGCCGATAATAGGCGTTGAGCGGGCGCATCTGATAGGCCTTGCCGGTGCTGACCACTCGTGCGGCGATGCTGCGGACTTCCTCGTGCAATTGGTCTTCCTGGATGGAGCGGAAATGCTCGCAATCCACCTTGATGCGCTCCGTCTTGGGAAAATGCCGGCGCAGGATCCGGTTGACGAGGTATTGCAGGTCGTCGAGCCGGTCGCCGTCGCTGCCGATCAACGCGGTGCTTTCGCCGGTGTGGATTTGCAGGCACGGGCCGTCCCCGGTTTGCTGGACCTCAATGGTCGCTGTGAATCCGAGATGCCCGAGCATCGTGTCCAGAATTTTATAGGCCGCTTCCACCGCTGTCATGCCGGGAATGTTAACCCTATCCGGGCCCGCGGTCAATCACCCTACGCGAAACCGCAAGGATTTCGCTTGAGGAAACCGGGGGTCGGGTTGGAAATCCCCCATTCCTGGGCTGGTCATCCGCCTTGCGGGCTGGCACAATGCCCGCCGAATCATGCTCGCCAACACCGCCACCGCCGAACGCTTCGGCAATCTGCCCGATGGACGTGAAGTGAAACTCTTCACCCTCACCAACAAACACGGCCTGCGGGCCCGGATCCTCGAGTATGGCGCGATCCTGGTTTCCATGGAAACGCCCGACCGCCATGGCACACTCGCCGACCTGACCCACGGCTTCGACACCTTGGACGGTTGGCTCGCCAACGGCCCTTATTTCGGTGCCACCGTCGGGCGTTTCGGCAACCGCATCAAGCACGGGGAATTCCGCCTCGATGGCAAGCACTACGCGCTGGCCACCAACAACGCTCCCGGCGGCATCCCCTGCCACCTGCATGGCGGCACGATTGGCTTCGACAAGGCGCTGTGGCTCGGAACCGCCGCGGATAACAACGCCGTTGAGTTGGTCTACCAGTCCAAGGACGGCGAGGAGGGCTACCCCGGCAACCTCAGTGTAAAGGTCACCTATATCCTCACCGATGAGGATGAATTGATCTGGCAGGCCGAGGCCACCACCGACGCGCCGACCCTCGTCAATCTGGTCCATCACACGTATTGGAACCTTTCCGGCGACCCCGCCACCTCCATCCTCGATCATGAGGTCATGCTGGCCGCCACGCGCTACCTGCCAACCGATCCCGGCCTGATTCCCACCGGACAACTCGCTCCGGTAGCCGGGACACCCATGGATTTCACCACGCCACACGCCATCGGCGAGCGAATCGACGCGAATTTCGAGGCGCTCAAGTTTGGCGCCGGCTACGACCACTGCTGGGTTCTATCTGATGGCTCCGGCCTCCGCCCGGCCGCACGGGTCAGCGACCCCAAATCCGGACGGGTAATGGAAGTTGCCACCGATCAGGCGGCCATCCAGTTCTATACCGGCAATTTCCTCGATGGCGCCACCCCGGGCAAGCGCGGCGTCGCCTATGCCCGCCGCTCCGCCCTGTGCCTGGAAACCGAGGGCTTCCCGGATGCCCCCAACCAACCCGCCTTCCCATCGCCCGTCCTCCGCCCCGGCGAAATCTATCAACACACCCTGCTCCACCGCTTTGGAATCGCGGATGGGGTCATGGGATGAGACGGTGAGATTGGAAAAAGTATTCCACTAGGCTTTGACCTGCGGCGGATTTCCGGCTATGCCCGGCGCCTTTCCCATGAAGGAGCAAATCGGATCCATCCAAACTGAAGCCCTCGCCCAGATCGCCGCCGCCGCCAACGAGCGGGCGCTCGATGACGCTCGCGTCGCCGTACTCGGCAAAAAAGGCACTCTCACCCTGGCCACCGCCGGCATCAAAAACGTGCCAAACGAGGACCGGGCCGCAGTCGGCCAGTTGCTCAATGCCGCCCGCGCCGCCATCACCGCCGCCCTCGAGACCAAACAAGCCGCTTTGCGCGACATCGCGGACCGCGCGGCACTGGCCGGCATCGATCCGACGCTGCCCGCCCGGGCCTTGCCGGTGGGCTCGCTCCACCCGCTGACGCAAATCCGCGACGAAGCCATCGGCATTTTGCGCCGGATGGGCTTTGCGCTCGCCGACGGCCCGGAAATCGAGGATGAGTTCCATTGCTTCGATGCCCTCAACACGCCCGCCGACCATCCGGCCCGCAATGAAAAGGACACGTTTTATTTTGATTCCGGCAAACTGTTGCGCACCCACACCTCCAGCGTGCAAATCCGCACGATGGAGGCCCAGGCGCCGCCGATCCGCATTATCGCGCCGGGTTCGGCCTATCGCCGCGATGAGATTGATGCCACCCATCTGTCGGTTTTCAATCAGCTCGAGGGCCTCGCCGTCGGCTCCGATGTCTCGTTGCCGGATCTCAAGGGCACGCTCGAATACTTCTTCCACGAACTCTTCGGCACCAGCACCGAGGTGCGCTTCCGCCCGCACTTCTTCCCCTTCACCGAACCGAGCTTCGAGATCGATGTGAAACTCCAGATCCAAGGCCATGCGCCGCGTTGGATCGAGGTCGCCGGCTGCGGCATGGTCGATCCCGCCGTGTTCGACGCCATCAACCGCTCCCGCAAGGACAACGCCTTTGATCCGGAAACCACCACCGGCTTCGCCTTCGGCATGGGCCTCGACCGCCTCGCCATGATCCGCTGGGGGATTAAGGATATCCGCTTGCTGATAGAAAACGACACGCGGTTCCTGAGACAATTCGGATAGTGGATCGCGGATAGTGGATAGAAGATGGAAGAATATGGATACGGAGACATTTGGGTACAAGAAACTACGGATCTGGGTGCTGGCACGCGAGCTGGTGATTGAGGTCCATCGGATGACATTGAAAGCCCTGCCGAAGTTTGAATTCCATGAAGAAGGTGCTCAGATCCGCCGCAGCATGAAGTCAGTGAAATCCAATATCGTCGAAGGCTACGGCCGCCGGCGCCACAAGCCGGAATACATCCGCTTCCTCGACTACGCCTACGCCTCCACCCTTGAAACCATCGATCACCTCGAAACGCTAAGCGAGACCGCGTCACTAACCGATCAAGGTCTTTTCTCATCCCTTCACGAGCGCTTGATCCAGCTTTCAAAATCAATCTATCTCTTCATCCGTGGCGTGGAACTCCACCACAACGAAGACCTCCCATAAGGCCCACCCTTCTTCATCCTCGGTGCAGGTTCAGAACATAGGTAACACAATAGGTTCAATACATGGGTAACACTCTGGCCATTGATGATCAGTCAGATGATCATCGTAAATGCCCTGGAAAGATACCCTGAAAATGAACGAAAAAATCGATTTTGCCATGAAATCCCTGATTACATCCAACTTCCGGCAACTTTGCCAGGAGCATGGAATCAGCCCGAAAACCGGCTACAAATGGAAGGATCGCTTCCTCAACAACGGGCTGGCCGGCCTGGAGGATGAGAGCCGCCGTCCCCAAAGCCACGCCGATGAACTGTCTGAAGCGGTCGTTTGCGAGATGGTGCTGCTCAAGCAGGCGCATACGCACTGGGGGCCGCGCAAGATCCGGGATTTGTATGAGCGGCGGCACCCCGGCGCGACGCCGAGCGAAAGCAGCTTCAAACGCGTGCTGGAGCGTGCGGGGCTGACCAAGCCGCGTAAGACGCGCAGGGCAGCCGACAACGGCAGGCTTTCAAGCGGGAAGCAGGCGGCAGGTCCCAATGATGTGTGGACGGTGGATTTCAAGGGCTGGTGGATGGGCGAGGGAGGGCAGCGTGTCGAACCGTTGACGGTGCGCGACGAATTCAGCCGCATGGTGTTAGAGATGCGGGCGGTGAGCAGCTGCCGCAACGAGGTGATCCGTCCGTGTTTCGAGCGGCTCTTCGAGAAGCACGGGCTTCCCGGAGCGATCCGCAGCGACAACGGTCCGCCGTTTGCCAGCAACAACGCGATCCTGGGATTGAGTCGGCTTTCGGTATGGTGGCTGGCATTGGGCATCGATCTGGAACGAGGGCGACCGGGTTGTCCGCAGGACAATGGAGCTCACGAGCGGATGCATCTGGACATCTGGCGGGAGTTGCAAAGCGGCAGGATCGGACGCGATCAGAATGCTTTTGATCTTTGGCGTCATGAATTCAACAACGAGCGCCCCCACGAAGCACTGGCGATGAAACGCCCGGCGGAAATTTATATTCCGTCAACCAGGCCCTACGAAGGCACTCCTGACATGTTGGATTATGGCAGTATGGAAACACGGAAGGTCACCCCTCTCAGCGGGACGATCGGGTTCCGCTCGGAAAAGATCATGCTTTCGACCGCGCTGGCAGGCTGGAATGTCGGCCTCGCCGAGCAACCTGACGGCCAGGTTGAGGTTTGGTTTGCCAGCCTGTTGCTTGGCCATATCGACCCGAGGACAAGCTCATTCCGCGCCTCGGTTCCGGCCCGGGGGGCGGCGGCAACCGCGCCTTCGGGCGATTCCGCTACGCTCCATCGCCCGAAGGCGCGGAATTCCCGCACTAAAGCTGTCCAACCCGCCCCGAATGTGTAACCCTAACCCGCAAGAGTGTTACCCATGTTCTGACCCAGAAGTGTTACCTATGTTCTGACCGCGCCCCTCTATCCACGATCCTCGATCTTCTATCCACTATCCACTATCCACCATCCACTATCTCCTCATGAACATCTCACTCAACTGGCTCGCCACACATCTCGATATCGCCGGCAAATCGATCAAGGAAATCGACGACCTGTTCACCTTCGCCGGGGTTGAGGTCGAGGGCATCGTCGTCGAAGGCATCACATCCGACAAGATCGTGGTGGCGCAGGTGGTGGAAGCCGTCCGGCACCCGCATGCGGATCGGCTCAAGGTCACTCATGTGGACGCCGGCGAAGGCAGCTTGCGCCAGATCGTTTGCGGCGCGCAAAACTACAAGGTGGGCGACAAGGTGCCCTGCGCGCTGCCCGGCACCGCCTTGCCCGGCGGCTTCACCATCAGCGAAACCGTGATGCGCAAGGTGGAATCCCGCGGCATGCTCTGCTCCGCCGCGGAACTCGGCCTGCCCGCGGGCGAGGACGGACTGCTCATCTTACCGCCGGATTCGGAAATCGGCAAGCCGCTGCGGGAGATGTATGATTCCGATGTTTTGCTAGAACTGGAGGTCACGCCCAACCGCCCGGACCTGCTCAGCCATCGCGGCATGGCCCGCGAGTTGGCCACCTTGCTCAAGACCCCCCTCAAGCCGCTGGAAATCCCCTCAAGGAGCGCGCGCGTCTCGCCCGCGTCTTCAATTCAAGTCGATGCCCCCGCCGCCTGCCCGCTCTACACCGCCACGCGGATCTCCGGCGTCACCGTAAAGGACAGTCCCGCCTGGCTCAAGCAACGCCTTGAGTCCATCGGCCAACGCCCCATCAACAATATCGTCGATGTCACCAACTTTGTGTTGCACGAACTCGGCCAGCCGCTGCATGCCTTCGACGCGGCCAAACTCAACGGCGGCATCGTCGTCCGCCACGCCGCCGAGGGCGAATTGTTCCTTGCGCTGGACGATTCCACCCATGTTCTAACATCCGATGATCTGCTCATCGCCGACGCCTCCGGCCGCGCCCTCGCACTCGGCGGCGTGATGGGCGGCGCCGATAGCGGCGTAACCGCGGAAACCGCCGAGATTTTGCTAGAGTCGGCGTATTTCACGCCGGCGGGCATCCGTCGCACGTCGCGCCGCACCGCCCTGTCGTCGGATTCGTCGTATCGCTTCGAGCGCGGCGTCGATCCGGCGGGCGTGCTCGCCGCCTCCGACCTGGCCGTGAAACTCATCCTGGAAACCGCCGGTGGCAGCGCCGAAGCCACCACGCAAGCGGCGGGCGCGGCCCCCGTGCTGACCCGTCCGGTCGCCCTCAACGCCGCCAAACTCGATCAACTCATGGGCGGGGCGATCGGCCTAACAGATGCCGAGGCCGTCCTCACCCGCCTCGGTCTAACCAAACTGGCCGACGCCACCTGGGACGTGCCCTCGTTTCGCGCCGACCTCCAGCGCCACATCGATCTGGTTGAGGAAATCGCCCGCGTTCACGGACTTGAAAATGTGCCGTCGCGCCTGCAAGGCACCTTTGTGCCCGCCAGTCCGAGCGATGCCGCGTATGACACGGACATGGTGCTGCGGCGGCGCTTGGCCGCGCTGGGCTTGCATGAGTGCCAGACGATCAAGCTCATTGGTGACTCGCAAGTGCGCGACTCGCTGCTATCGCGGCCTTTGCTAGATGGGGATGTCATCCGGGTGAAGCTGCCGCTCAGCGAGGATCACGCGGTGATGCGCCCGAGCCTGGCGCCGGGCCTGATTGCCACGGCAGTTAGAAATGTCGCCCAGCAGGCGAAGTCGCTGCGCTTGTTTGAAATGGGCCAGGTTTTCCGCAATGCGGGTGGCGGTAAGGCGAGGGACCAGGAAAGTGACGCGCTGGCCATCCTGCTTGCCGGTCCCATCCAACCCTTCGGCTGGGCGCAGACCGAGCGGGTTGCCGATCTGTATGATCTCAAGGGCCTGCTTTCCGCCCTGCTTGGCGGCCGTGAGATTCGCTTTGTGCCGAAGGAGCGCGCGGGCTTTGTGCTCGCCTGCGACATCAAGGTGGACGCGCAGGTCGTCGGGGTGTTCGCCCGGCTCGCGCCTGCCCGCGAGCGCGAGCTGGATTTCACCGCGCCGGTCCATCTGGCCGAACTGGATTTGGCGAAACTGCGCAAGCTGTTAGGCGGCATCAGCCACGTCGCGGATCTGCCGCAATTCCCCGGGTCCTCGCGTGATGCGGCGATGGAACTACCCCTCGCCACCGCCAACGCGCAGCTCGAGGCCGTCATCGACAAGTGCGCCGAACCCCTGCTGGTGGCTTATGAATGCTTCGACCTCTTCACCGATCCCAGCGGCGTCAAACTGCCCGTCGATCGCAAGTCCCTGGCCTATCGCTTCCACTACCGCGCCGCCGAGCGTACCCTCAAGTCTGAAGAAATCGATGCCGCCCACCAGCGCCTCCTCGCCGCCCTAACAACCCAGCTCGGCGTGAAGTACCGTTAGGGATTGGGAATTGTGGCGGCGGTCTGTGACCGTCGCACTTCTCACAGCGGCTGGCACCAACCGCAGCCGGTAACCGTCTCTTAGTGTCGCGGCCCAGGTCGCGGGCTCCCTAGTGCCGGCTCCCGTCGGGTCTGGCTTGACAGCGTCTGCTCGCGTCGGCATCATCGCGAATGCCCTCGGCACGCCTCCATTCCTACTCGCCCAAACATTCCCAATTGTGGGTGCTGGGTTTGATCCTGTTTGTTTCCGGCTTTTGTTCGCTGGTCTATCAGGTCGTCTGGTTGCGGGAGTTCCGCTTGATTTTCGGTGGTGCCACACCGGCGGCGTCTGCCGTGCTGGCGGTCTTCATGGCCGGCTTGGGGATTGGCGGCGCGGTGTTGGGACGCTTCGTCGAGAAGGCGCGGAGTCCGGGCCGGTTCTATGCAATCATCGAACTCGGGATTGCCGTGACGGCGGCACTGACACCCTTCGTGCTGGCGCTGGTGCGCCACCTGTACATCAAAACCGGCGGGATCCAGTCCATGGGCCTGACTGCCGCCACCTTGGTGCAGATCGGCATGACGGCGCTGGTGCTTGGCCTGCCCTGCTTCATGATGGGCGGCACCTTGCCCGCCGCGTTGAAATTCGGACAAACCGATGCCGACGAACGGCGGGCGATTACCGCGGCATTCTATGGTGTGAACGTGGCGGGTGCCGTGAGCGGGGCATTCATCGCGACCTTCTTCATGTTAGGAATCGGCGGCAATTTCCTGACCCTGATGACCGCCGCGTTCTTGAATTTGCTCATCGGCCTGCTCGCGTTTGTCATGCTTCGACCCGCAGTCAAAACCACGACAAGCGCGACAACCGCAGAGATTGAAACGCCGTGCGAGAATGAGCCACTGGATGCGCTCGCAGAACCGGCGCGTGGCACACCTCCGGGGTTTATCTATCTGGCGGCGTTCGCGAGCGGCTTTGTGTTTTTCCTCATCGAGTTGGTATGGTTCCGGATGTCCATTCCGCTCTTCGGCGGCTCGGTTTTCAATTTCGGCATCATCCTTGCCATGGCCTTGGCCGGCATCGGCGCCGGCAGCCTGCTCTACTCATTGGCGTTGCGTCGCCTGCGCCCGTCCTTGCTAGGCTTTTCCGTGGTATCCTCGCTGTTTGCCTTTGCCATCATCGTGCCGTTCGCCCTTGGCGACAACCTTGCCCATGCCTGCGTGCTGCTGAACAATTTCTATCAAGCGCGCTCCTTCTGGGACTCCGTGCTCGGTTGGTCGATGATCTCGGTGGTGATGGTGTTTCCGGCTGCCTTCTTTGCGGGCATCCAATTTCCACTGCTCATCTCCTTGCTAGGCAGAGGCAATCCCGGCATCGGCGCCCAACTCGGGAAAACCTATGGCTGGAATACCGCAGGCGCCGTCCTTGGCTCGCTGTTAGGTGGTTTCCAGATGATCCCCGCGCTGTCATTGCCCGGATGCTGGCGCTTTTGTGCCGCGTTTGCCGTGCTGGTCGCGCTGCTCGCACTTTTCCTGGCAATGGCCAGGCGCGGAACCACAGGCAATCCCATATCCACCTGGAAGGCCCTTGCCCCGACTCTTCTGGCAACCGTGACGTTGGTCCTCGTCTTCGGGTCACAGGGGCCGTCGGGCTACTGGCAGCATAACCCGATCGGCTATGGCCGCGCGCACGGGGTTTATCGGGAGGGCAAAGCCAGGGTGCAGGATGAAATGCGGCGCAGAAACCGCATCATCGTACGGGCCTATGACGGACGTGAGGCCAGCGTGGCATTGGCGGGAACACCGGAATACGCCATCCTAACCAATGGGAAAAGCGACAGCTCGGCCCTCATGGATGCCCCCACCACCGTGATGCTCGGTCTCACCGGGGCCGCCCTCCATGCCGGAAACCTCGATCGCGTCGGCGTGGTCGGCATGGGAACCGGCGTGACCGTGGGGTGGTTGGCGCAAGTGGAAAATGTCGGCCACATCGATGTGATGGAACTGGAAAAGTCCACCTGGGATCTATCAAAATTCTTCAGGGCGGTCAATTTCGACGCGCCGAACCATTCCAAGGTCGGCCTGCTGCAGGGCGATGCCAGGGAATTGCTGCTGACGCGAGGCCCCGCATACAACCTGATCGTATCGGAACCCTCGAACATCCACCGCGCCGGCGTCGCGAACCTCTATACCCGCGAATTCTATCAATCCGCCGCCGCTCGCATGACCCCGGACGCGATTTTTTGCCAGTGGGTTCAAGCCTACGAAACCCAGCCGGGCTCGCTGCATCTGGTGGTCTCCACCTTGCGCTCGGTTTTCCCGAAAGTCGAGTTGTGGCAAACCAGTGACTCGGACTTGCTACTGGTTTGCTCGATGACACCCGAACCGTGGGACGGCAAGGCGCTTCAGGGGCAGCTTCGGAAAGAACCGTTTGCCACCGCCGTGAGACGATTCTGGGGCACGGATAGCATCGAAGGATTCCTCTCGCATTGTCTCGCCAACCAAGTCCACGCCGAAAACATGGCCAAGGCATTGGCCGTGTTCAACACCGATTCGATGAACATGCTCGAACTCTCATTCGGCCAATCATTGGGCACCAAGAGCAGCAGCATGCTCACTGAAATCTGGAACCAAGCCAATGCCTCGCGAGCGTGTTTGCCGGCGCTCACTGGCATCCGTCTCGATATGGCGCAATGGGCCCGCGAGCAACTTTGGCGGCAATACATGTTTCACGAGCCCATTTTGCTGCCCTCGCCTCCCGATGGCTCGCACCAATGGGATTCCGGACTCACCGCAGAACAAACCCATTTGCGTGGCTTGAAGACCAACAGCGGCCTGCCGGTTGAGGCAGCCATGGCCGGCACCGTGGCAGCCCGCATGATCCGGGCCCACCGCCTCGCTACGGCGGGGGACCCCGCTTTTCCCGAAGCAGTGAAGACCATCGAAAAGGACTGGCCGATTGAAGCGGTTCTTTTCAGCGGATTGCACGCGTTCAGCACCAAGGACTATCCCAAGTCCGCTCAACTCATTCTCGAAGGGATTCGGATGACACAGGAGAACCCCTGGCTGCGAAACTCGGTCTTGGTCGAAGCTGAGGCGAGACTCACTCTCCTGATTCAAGATCACCAAGCTGCCCTGATCGACGATTATCCCGCATTCTTCGAAATTCTATCCAAACCGGCCGCGAGCGGGACATTGGGTGACTCTCGTTCGCTCATGCTGACAAACTTGGCGCGTCATCTGCCCTTGAAGTATAAATTGCGCGCCGTGGACGCCTGGGGGAAATTCTTCCCATGGAATGACCGACTGCTGCTGTTCCGATTGGATGCATGGCGTGAAGCCAGGCACCCCGACTTGTCCCTGGCAGAGAAGGAGTTCCGGGATTACCTCAAGCAGAATGGGCTGCTTGAAGATGACCTGCGCAAATAACACTCTTCGGCCTGGCGCTCCCCGCGCTTGCGGCAGGCGGGAAACCCGTTATGTTGGGGCGAGTGTACGCGCTATGCGACTGGCCGGGGTTTCTGTTTGAGTTTTCGCGGGAAGCGGAAGCGCGGGGGTTTGCCGGCGAGGTGCTGACAGCGTGCGCGGGCGGGCCGATGATGGCATGGGAACGGGCCGCGGCCGGGCCGCGGGTGTATCTTTCCGCCGGCATTCACGGCGATGAACCGGCCGGTCCGCTAGCCGCGCTGGAATTGCTGAAAGCGGGATTTTTTTCGCCTGCCGTGCATTGGTTGGTCTGCCCCGCGCTCAATCCGGACGGGCTTGCGGCAGGCAGCCGCGGCAATGGCGCGGGCCGGGACCTCAACCGCGATTACTGGCAACGCCGGACGCCGGAGGTGGCGGCACATGCCGCGTGGCTGGAAGCGAGGCCCGCGCCGGACCTGTTTCTGTCGCTGCACGAAGATTGGGAAACCGCCGGATTTTATTTTTACGAGATCAATTTGGGCCGCGACGAACCTCCGCGTGCTGCCGCCATCATCGAGGCGGTGCGCCCGCACTGCCATCCGGAGCCCGGCCCCGAAATCGACGGACATCTGGCACGCGCGGAGGGTTGGATATATCACGAGGCCGAGGCGGATGTGCCGCAGGGTTGGCCCGAAGCGATCTTTCTGGCCAAACGCGGCTGCCCGCTGTCGTTCACCTTCGAAACCCCCAGCCATGCGCCGCTGCCACAGCGCATCGCCGCTCTGATGGCCGCCGTGCGTGCCGCCAGCGGGTGGGGCCGGTGAGGCAACGCACACACCCGCAGCAATCCGCGTTTTCGGGAGAAATTCCGGATGCTTTGATCGGAGCAACCGAGATTGAAAAGGATGACCTTCCTGTCGCCCGACAATGGAACAGGAGAACCCGGCAAATTTTCCACAAACCGCGCTTGTTCCGCTGGCGGGGCATGGCTTACCATCTCCCAGCCTTTTGCAAGCGTGAGCCAATTTCCCCCAGCCCTCCATTTCCTCGGCATCCTCCCCGCACGCTGGGCGTCCACGCGCTTCCCCGGCAAGCCGCTCCATCGCATCGCCGGTAAACCCCTCATCCAACACGTCTGGGAACGTTGCCAGGCCTGCTCAATGCTCGATTCCCTGCTCGTCGCCACCGATGACGAGCGCATCCGCGATGCCGTGGTGGCCTTCGGCGGCCGGGTCGTGATGACATCGCCTTTGCACCCGACCGGCACCGACCGCATCGCCGAGGCCGCCCGCGCCGTGCCGCAGGCCACCCACATCCTCAACATCCAAGGCGACGAGCCGCTCATCGAGCCGGCCCTCATCGACGAACTCGCCGCCACCCTGGCCGGCAACACCGCGCTCGACATGGCCACCGCCGCCAACCCGGTCGATCCGGCGGATCCAGCCGTGTTAGATCCGAACGTCGTGAAAGTGGTCGTGTCGCTCAGCGGTCGGGCGCTGTATTTTTCGCGCTCGCCGCTGCCGTATTTCCGCAATCCGGTGGCGGGTCTGGCGGTGCTGCGCCACAAGGGGATTTACGCCTACACGCGACGGTTTCTGGAACAGTTTGTCACCTGGCCGCCCTCGCCGCTGGAACGCGCGGAATCCCTTGAACAACTCCGCGCGCTGGAAAACGGCGCCACCATTCAAGTCATCACCACCACCGACACCTCGCCCGGCGTGGACACCCCGGAACAAGCCCGGCACATCGAGTGGCTGCTCGCTTCCCGCTCCCCCGATCCAACACCCAACTCCCCACTCACATGAAATACATCTTCGTCACCGGCGGCGTGGTTTCCTCGCTTGGCAAGGGCCTGGCCGCCGCGTCCATCGGCACCCTGCTCGAACACCGCGGCCTCAAGGTGCTGCTGCAAAAATTCGACCCCTATCTCAACGTCGATCCCGGCACCATGTCGCCCTTCCAACACGGCGAGGTGTATGTGCTCGACGACGGCGCGGAGACCGACCTGGACCTCGGCCATTACGAGCGCTTCACCTCCGGCGTGCTCACGCGGATGAACAACCTCACCTCCGGCCAGGTGTTCGACTCGGTGATCAAGAAAGAGCGCCGGGGCGAATACCTCGGCAAGACGGTGCAATTCATCCCGCACGTCACCGATGAGATCAAGATCCGGCTGCGCGAGGTAACTAACAACAATCCGGACGTCAACGTCCTGATCACCGAAATCGGCGGCACGGTGGGTGACATGGAAGGCTTGCTGTTTATCGAAGCCTTGCGGCAATTCACCCTCGAAGTCGGCAAGGAAAACGTCTGCTTCATCCACGTCACGCTGTTGCCTTACATCAAGGCCGCCGGCGAGGTGAAAACCAAGCCCACCCAGCAATCCGTCGCCAAACTCCGCGAACTCGGCATCCAGCCCGACATCATCATCTGCCGCACCGAGGCCGAGCTGGAAGAGGAAAACCGCAAAAAGATCGCCATGTTCTGCAACGTGGAGAAAAAGCACGTGGTGGCCTTCCGCGATGTCGCCCACACCATCTATGAATGCCCGCTGGACCTGCGCCGCGACAAGATCGACCGCCTCGTGGTCGACAAGATCGGCTTGGGCCACACCCCGCCGCCCGCCCTCGAAGGCTGGGAACGCTTCGTCCAGCGCGTGATCCATCCCAAGCACAAGGTCACCATCGCCGTGGCCGGCAAGTATGGGTTGTTAGATGCCTACAAGTCCATTTACGAGTCCCTCATCCATGCCGGGGCCCAGCACAACACCAAGGTCAAGATCCTCCGGGTCGAGGCCGAGGACATCGAGGCCCGCGGGGCCAAGGACGTGCTTGGCGACGTCGATGGCATCCTGGTTCCCGGCGGCTTCGGCGACCGCGGGATCGAGGGGAAAATCCTCGCCGCCAAGTATGCCCGCGAGGAACGGATCCCGTATTTGGGCATTTGTCTGGGCATGCAAATCGCCGCCATCGAGTTTGCCCGCCATGTCTGCAAGTTGAACCAAGCCAACTCCACCGAGTTTGACAAGCAGACCCCGCACCCGATCATCAGTTTGCAGGAGGAGCAGATCGGGGTGGAGGACATGGGAGCGACCATGCGCCTCGGCTCCTGCGAGTCGATTCTGTTTGCCGGCACCAAGGCCGCGGACCTTTACGGCAATGTGGAGCGCATCCATGAGCGCCACCGCCACCGTTACGAGTTCAACCCGGACTATCAGGAATGCCTGCAAGAGGCGGGCATGGTCATCGCCTCGGTCTCCGCCAAGGAAGGCCTGGTGGAAATCGTGGAACTGCCCAGTCATCCGTTTTTCATCGGGGCGCAGTTTCATCCCGAGTTCCAATCCAAGCCCAACCGCCCCCATCCGCTGTTTTCCGGCTTCGTGGCCGCCGCGCTCGAGTATTCCCAAAAATAGCCCCGGCCCTGCCTGCCCGATGCGGTTCGCCCAGGCATGAAGCGAAGGATTGAAGCGAAGAAATTTCAAGCGGCAGACGAATGTCGATGCGCAAGGAGTTCAATTGAATCCATGCCCAGTCGTCTGCGGTTGAGAATTCCTAGCCGAACAGGATTGGCTCGGCCTAGCGTATTAATATAATGACTGTCATTTTATTGTTGACAAGCACCTGCTGGCTTGGCTTTTTCTTGCGGCATGATGACGCTGAGCACTGCTTCGAACGGATTGGCTCCAGTGAACGATTCCCGGTCGAGAGGCGGGGGTGGCGGGGG
>Ga0073936_10006264_pt1 | contig 15740 bp, 9 predicted proteins | sample AliMusrvi5mmetaG_FD_87041 | JGI IMG/M metagenome (GOLD analysis project Ga0073936, IMG submission 87041) | Freshwater lake bacterial and archeal communities from Alinen Mustajarvi, Finland, to study Microbial Dark Matter (Phase II) - Alinen... | ecosystem: Environmental > Aquatic > Freshwater >... | reverse complement strand
CGCTGCCGTGGCTGAAAACCATGGCGCCGTTGACCCGCCCCCTCGCGCAACCGGTTGATGGATTGTCCCTGCCGCTGGCCTATCTGGCCGCGATCGCCCGGTTCGCGCGTCTGCCGGACGTGCAGAATCTCTGGCTGCACGCTTCGGTCGAAAAGCCGCTGCAAACCGTGCTGGCGTTGATCCGGGAACGAAATGCCGCGTCCCTGCGCGTCGGCGAAATCGCGGCCGTGGCGGGCATGTCGCCTGCGGCCCTCTCCCAGGCATTCCGGCGCGCGTTCGGCCACTCGCTCAAGTTTCACCTGACGCAGGACCTGCTCCAGCGTGCCATGCTGACGCTGACCGGCACCAACAAGACGATGCGCCAGATTGCCGCGGAACTTGGCTATGCCAGCGCAACCTATTTCGAATATGCATTCCGGCGCGCATTCAAGCTGTCGCCCCTGAAGTATCGCGCCGTCATGCATCCCCGTGGAGCCAATCGTCAATTGTATGGCAACGTCAGCCGCGTCAATCGCAACGACTATGCCAACAACCTGAGTCATGCGATTCCGCCACGCCACAAAAAAGGGAATTAGGCTGAAGACTGTTAGGTTGTTAGGTTGAAAATGAATGCGTTACGCACGGTGACGCACGCACCCAATGGAGACATTTCAGAATCTCGTAACGTCTTGGCTGCCAAACCTAACAGCCTAACAGTCTTCAGCCTAATTCCCTTTTCAGGTTCAGCCTAACAGGCTTATTCCACCGTAACGCCCTGCGCCTGCAGCACGGCCTGAATGTCGGCCGCGGGCACCTGACGCGGAAAGACGCCGCGTTTCGCCGCCAAGGCGGCCGCGATGCCGGCGCCCTGCCCCACATTGGCGCAGATGGGCATGACGCGGTAGTTGGAGTGCGCCTTGTGCGTGCCCGCGATGTCGCGACCGGCCAGCAACAGGTTCTCCACGCCCTGCGGCAACAGGCAGCGGTATGGGATCGTGTACCCCTGCTGCTGCTTGAACTTCGCCTGTTCGCCGTGCTCGTCGAGACCGGCGCCCTTGAGGCTGTGAATGTCAAAATTGAAGTGCGCCTTGGTGGCGATCCAGTCCGGAAACACGCGCGCGGCCAGGATGTCTTCTTCCGTCAACGCGTACGCCGCCGCAAAATGCCGTGTTTCGCGCACCCCCACCATGGCGGCGGAGGTCAGCAGGTAACACTGCTCGTAGCCGGGCGCAAAACGCCGCAGGAAATCAACGATCAACGGAATCTGTTCGCGGCAGGTGTATTCCGCGCGGGTCAGGTCTTCGGCGCGCGTGCCGTCCACCTCGATGATGTTGGTCATGTTGCAGGTCACCACGCCCGGCAGCGTCGTGCGATAGAGCAGCGTGTGACCGGCCGGATGCGGCAGGTGTTGGCGGGCCAGCGCCTGAATCTCGCCGGACGGAACGTTGACATGGGATTCGAAACTGCCGGGGAAGATGGCCCGCGCGGTGTCCACTCCGCCCACCTTGAACATGAGCGTCATGGGTTGCATGCGACCGTCCGCCTCGCGTCCCTTGCGGAACGGCACGCCGGCGGCGGCGGCGATGTCGCCGTCACCCGTGGCGTCAATGGTCACCCCGGCCAGCCAGGCCTCGCGGCCGGACTTGCTTTCGGTCAGAAGGCCCCGTACGACGCGTCCCTCCAGTACCGGCCCGGCGGCGAACGTGTAGAGCCGCACCTGCACGCCGGCTTCGCGCAGCATCTGCAGCATCAGACCCTTGAGCTCTTCCGGGTTGATGATCCAGCGCGTGGACGGATCGCGCGGTTCCGTATCCTGGCGCGCCGCAACGGAACGGTCGAGGATCTCCTCGTAAATTCCGCCGCGCGTACCGCCGGTCCAATGGCTCATCAACCCCGAGGTGGCCACGCCGCCGACGGCGCCCGCCTGTTCGATTAAAATCACCTTGGCGCCGGCACGCGCGGCGCAGACCGCGGCGGCAAAGCCGGCCGGGCCGCCGCCCGTCACCAGGACATCGCACACGCCGGCCACGGAAGTTTCGCGGGCGGATTCATGGATCGTTTTCATCTGTTTACATCTCGGCAATTTCGATCGTGCGCCGTTCCTGGCGGGAACGTTCGGCGGCAAACACGATCGTGTGGGTGCGTAGCGATTCCTGGGCCGAAGTCCGGATCTTTTCGGGCGCCTGCAGCCGGATGGCATCCAGCCAGTCGCGCACCACGCGGTTATCGCCGCCGCCATGGCCGCCGATTTCCGGGCCGATAGCAATGGTTTCGACATCGTTTGTGCGGAAGGAGCGCACCGTGATGGCATGCTCGTCGAAACTCACCTCGCCCTCGGCGCCATGCACGCGGATCTGCCGGCCGCCGCGCTGCGTGAAGGCGGTCATGGTGAAGGTGGCGGTGATGTCGCCCTCGAAGTCCATGGCTACAACCTGGTGGTCAACCACATCGTTGTCGCACTGGTACACACAGCGGCCGTAGGGTCCGGTGCGGATGGCCTCCAGATGGGCCTCGCGCGTGTGGACCGGGCTGACGACGTCAACCGGCCAGTGGTCCAGGTGTTCCGCGTACACGTACTGCTTCAGGGCCGAATACGGGCAGGTTGCTTCGACCGGGCAACCGTCGGTGCAACGCGCCGTGGCGCCGGCCGGCACGTGCGCGCGATTGAAGTAGTTGAGCGCGCCGAACGAAGTGACGCGGCGGCAGGGGCGGCCGATGAGGAACGCCATGTAGTCGAGATCGTGGCAACTCTTCGCCAGCAGCATGAAGGTGGAACGCCCCTCGTTGCCCCAGTTGCCGCGCACAAAACTATGCGCCTGATGCCAGAAGGCGACCTGTTCGATCTGGTCCATGGAGACGATTTCACCAATGCGGCCGGAAGCCACCACCTCGCGCAAGGTGGCAAACCCCTTGTGGTAGCGCATGGAATGGCAGACCGCCGTCATGGTGCCCGCCTTGCGCTGCGCCGCCTCGATGGCCCGGCAGTCCTGCAGCGAGGTCGCCATCGGTTTCTCCAGCAACAGGTGCAGCCCTTGGTTGAGGCAGGCCACAGCGGACTTCACATGATCCTGGTCCATGGTCGCAATCACCACGGCGTCGCACGGTGGCGGACGCGCCAGGAACTCCTCCCAAGTGCGGAACACCTGCCCGGGCGGCAGATGGTGCGCCGCGGCGAACGCTTCGCGATAGGCATCGCGCGGCTCGGCCACTGCCACGACCTGCGCCAGGTGCGGCAGTTCCGCCAAGATCCGTCCGAACCCCTGTCCGCGGCCACCCGCGCCCAACACCGCCACGCGCACTGGTTTGCTCAACATTCTTTTCTCCTTGGTGAGTGACACCTTTTTGACAGGATTAACAAGATTCAACAGGCTTTCCTGCTGCCGCCCTCATGCGCTTATAATCCTGCAAAATCCTGTTCGTCCTGTCAAACTACAGCAATTCTCATTCTGACGCGCCGAACACTGCCGGATGCGACGGCGCGCATCCCTCCATTCAAGAAACAACGGGTTTTGGCGTGCAGGGAGGGCGCCGCGCCGTCGGCGCCGGTCATCATGAGAATTGCTGGTCAAACTGGCAACACCTCCACAATGGCGTAGCGCCGGACCGCACCCACCGCCAGGCGCACACTGCCGCGCGCGGCAGTCGTCCGAACCGACCGCGATTGATCGTCCGTGGCCGGCATCCAGAGCCTGGCCGCGCCAACCTTCATGCCACGCACCGTGATGCCCGCCGTCGTCGACCGCCGGTCCGCGTCGTAGTCCAGCAGATGGATCAGCAGCCGACCGTCCGCTGTCCGGCGCATCTCGGCGGCCACGCCCAACGGGGCGGTGATGTCGGCGAGCGACCGGCCGGCAAGCGCCCAAGCTATGGCCCGCAGAAAAGCCGCATGGTTTTTCGGCAAATGCCAATACTTGGGCAGGATTGCCCAGTCCGTCGTACCATACTCGAATGGGATCGTTGGTTCAAGCCGGGGCAGTCCGATTACACGACCACGACCGAACGTCGCACGCCGCGGCGCGCCATCGCCGCCCGTCGCAGACTCCAGCAGCGTGGCCAGCACAGACGCCGGGCGCTGCCGGTACCAGGAATCGTACTGGCCTGTCCGGCCGGTCAGCACCAAACCGCCTCCATTTCGCACGTAGTCAACGATGCGTTCCGCCTCGTTCGCGTCCAGGCATTCTGTATCCGGCAGAACCAGCACGGCGTAGCGTTTCAGAATGGCTTCGTCCAGCGTGGTGAGAAGGGCAAACGGCACGTGGCCGGCCAGCAAGCTTTGGAAGGCCAGTACTTCGGCATAATGTGGCTCCACCAGATTCAACCGCAGACTCCGTTCCGATTCGAAGACGCCCACCTGCGCCGCGGAGGTCGTTCCCGCAAACAACTCGTCGTGCGCCTGGCGGAAAGCGATCAGGCTGTCCGAGTCGGGTAATTGTCCGCGCGCAAAAGAAGCGCTTCCCCCAAACACGCTGGGATGTCCCTGGTTGAATGCCAGGTTCTCCGCAATGGCGATGCGTTGCGTGTCGGGCGAGGGAGCTTCATTGGAATTGAAAACCATGCGGCCCGCGGTCTCGGCCAGTTTCATGGAATGCGCGCGGTGCAGCAGCACGCCGTTTCGGAATCCCGGCGCTCCGGGCGACATCTCGTCCCAGAACACGTCCAGGTACGGCAGCAACGCCGTCAGCGACGTGCCGCTCCACCAGGGCTGGTTGAAGCCCATGCCCGGATAGAGGTTGTGCTCGACGACCACCTGCGGCGCGCGCGCCTTGACGTACTCCCAGACTTCCCGGACGCGGCGCGTGTGGTTCGTGCAGCGGAAATCGATCCACTCCTGCATGACGGGATCGCGCACGACGCGGCAGGTGTAGGCCGCGTTCCACCGGTTGAAGGTGGGCGGCGTGATGTGGTCGAGCACGGCGAACCCGAACCGTTCCGTGGCCAGACGGCGCCCTTCCGCCGTATCGACGCGATACTTCTGCTTGAGAAAGGCGACGAACGCTACGCGGCATTGCGGGCAGTGGCAGGACTCCGGCTCGGTCGTGTCCGACACATTGTCGAACCCCAGACCGTCGGCCTTGACCTCGTCAATGGCCACGTCGATGACCTTGCGCAAGTATTTCCAGAACCCCTCGCGGACCGTGCAGGGGCGGTAGCGGAAGTACTGGTGGGAGTAATTGATCCCTGCGTAATGACCGTCTTCCGTCACCACACACCAGTCCCGCATGTCGGGGCATTCCGCCAGCAGGGTCTCGTACTGCAGCGTGCCCCACTGGATATAGACTTCCACCTTGATGCCGTGACGGTGGCAGAGCTGCACGAACCGCTTCGTGCGCTCGATCTCCTCGCACTCCGCCCGCAGACCGAATCCCTTGTAGAAATGTGTGCGATGCCAGGTCACGCCGCGCCGGGCGAGTGCCTCGACCGCCGCCTCGGAATGCTCGTATTCGTAGGCTTCCGCCGCGTCCGTCCCCGCCCCCACCCGCCGGCGGAACATCAGCGGTTCATGGTTGGTGACCATCACCACCGGCTGGGCGAGCGCCGACGCTGCAACACCGGTCTTCGTGATTGCATGCTTTTTCGTTTTCATGTTTTCCTTCTGAATGGACGTATGGCCGAGTTGACGGCCCCAATTCAAGCTTATTTGACAGGATTAATAGGATTTTGCAGGATTTAAGCACATGAAGTCGGTGTCGGGCGGGCGCATCCTGTCGAATCTTGTTAATCCTGTCAGAAAGGTTGTCGTCTGCTAAAGGCCACGTCCGACAGGTTCCTAGCCGATGTGCGCTTCCCAGAGATAGCCCGAGCGTGTGGGCACATCGGTTTCGGCAATGTAGGCGGTCTTCTTGTCGAGACTCAGCGCCAGGTCATGCACGCGGTAGAGGACCAGACCCGTTTTCTCGTCCTGGATCGGCCCGAGCAGATCCCAGCCGTTGGTCTGGATGTCGTAGATCGCCAGGAAGCCGCCGGCTTCGTCGCCCCCGGCGCAGAGGATGCGGCGTTCGTCCAGCATCTGGAGGCCGGGCATGCGCTTGGTCGGATAGGGGCGGCCGAGATAATCCACCTTGGCCGTCTTCGGATCGAGCCGGCAGAGCGTGCCGCCGGTGGTGCCGATGTAGATGTAGCCATTGCCGCCGTTGATCATGCCATCGCAGGGGCCGGCGCCGCGGTACATGACGTTCGCAAACGCGACGCCTTCGGGCAGCCCATGATTGAAATAAACGACGCGGCCGACGGCGGGGTCGTACTTGAAAAGAAAGTGCTTGTCCGCATCCCACGTGCCCCAATAGCAGCCGTCGTCGTCCACGCAACCGATGTGCGTGATCGAGCCCATGTAGTCGTAGTCGTCAACCTGTCCATTGTCCATATGGTAAACGAAGAATTTGAAGACCGGATACGTCATGCCGTAGATGCGTTGGCGCTTTTCGTCGAGCGTGATGGTCTGGGGATAGTCGTGCGGACACGGAATGCACAGCTTCCGGATGGCGCCGCTCACGGGGTCGTAATGAAAGAGCGCGCCGCCCGGCGCCTGCAGGCGCTTGTCCAGCGTGTAGAGCGTGGCCGTGGCGCCGTAGATCGTGCCGTCGGCCGCCAGTTCCAGGCTCCGATGGATCTTCACCTCGTTCGGCTCGGCGACCTTCTGATAGCCGAGGTCGGCGAAGCGTTCCGTGCGCGGGTCGTACTTCGCCAGAATATTGGAATCCGCCGACGTCAGACCGCAGTAGATGTAGCCGTCGGGATGCGTAAGCAGGCAGACGAAGGCGATGCGGTTGTGAAAAACATCCGGATCGGCCTGGTTGGCGCGCGTGTCGTCCACAATGAGCTGGTGTTTCTTGCCGTCGCGCAGAATGTGGTACTTCACGTGGGAAAGGTGGGGCATGGGTTGTCTCCTGCTATTTGATCAACAGCCGAATGGGTCATAGCGACCGAGCGCCGCGTCCACCAGACGCCCGACGGTCGTCAGGCCGACGTGGATCACGCGGTCTGCGCCGCCGTAGTACAAGGCGATTTTGGTGTCGGGTGTCTTCACGCCCCAGCCGCGTCCGTCGCTGAACAGCAAGCCCGTGGGGAAGACGACGTTGTCCACGAGTCCGGTCAGTTCGAACGGTTCCCGCGGATCCAGAATCGGCACCGGCCTGCCGACAAGTTTCATCGTGTTTTTGTCGATCAGGCAAACACCGGCGCGATAGTGCACGCGATGCGTGCCATGAACTTCCACGCCATGCACGCCCATGACCCAGTATTTTTCCGTCTCGAACGGAGGGAAGCCCGGACCGCCGTAGTTCATCCAGCGGTGGCCGCAGGAAAACAGGACCGACATCTTTTCCCACGTCACCAGATCGCGCGACCGGAACAGGACCGTGTCCTGCCCGGTCGCCGGTTCTCCGGGGCGCGAATAGGAGTTCGGCCGTCCGGCGTTCCAGTAGGAACCGTCGATCTTTCGCGGGAAGATGACGCCATTGCGGGAATCCCCCGCGAAGGTCGATACGTACTCGTACTTCCGGAAATCGCGAGTGCGGTAGAGCACGTTGTCGCAGACATTCACGTACGGCTTGCCGGCCGGTTCCAGGGTGTCGTAGTCCACCGCGAGCGTGACCAGGTACTCGCCGTTCCGGAACTCTGTGATCCGCGGATCGTAGAAAACGCCAACGTGCCATTTCTGGTTCTTCGGCAGCTCCGGATGCGCGCGCCGCAAGGTGTCCTCCCGCGGCGCCGGCGGAAGGTCGGGCAGATCGAGCGCCTTGGGCACGGGCTCCCACTGCACGCCGTCCGTGCTGTCCGCGCGGTAGTGGTCGTTGAATCCCGTCGAGTTTTGAAAGCGCACGAGCATGACGTAGCCGGCCTTGAAATGCGCGATGCCGGGGTTGAACACGTCCTCGATGATCGCCAGGCGCGGGTCCAGGCGGCGCGGCGTGCCGCGCCGCAGGCGCTGCGCCTGCACGTCGCGCAGAAAGCGGCGGACATGGATGATCGGCCCGCCGGGCAGGCGCGTAACCACCGGCAGAAACGTGGACGTCCGGCCGGTGAACGGATCCACCGACGCCTGAATGTCCGAAAGCGAGGTGTCCGAGTGCAGGATGGTCTCAAAGATGCTGTTCATGCCTGTATTCCTGTTTTTGCCAAGTTGCCAGGAAATGCAGCGGGTTCGCCTCCGACCCGCCCCAATCCCTGTGTTTGATTCTCCGTCTCGCGTTCAATCCAGCGGATGATCTGCACGCCGACGACGCCGGCCGCCGTGGAGAGCAGGCTGGCAATGCCGAACAGGATCAGCTCGCGTTCGAGATTCATCTGGATCATCGTGACCGTCTGGTACCAGAAGACGGGGAAGTAAATCAGCCCCTGAATGGCGTTGACCAGCAGCACACCGTGGTGCGGCACGCCGAAACGCGTCCGCTCGCCTCGTTCCTGCGCGACAATGTCGCGCCGCACGGCCACCAGCTGCACATAGGTGGCGGCGGTGATCAGGAGTTTAATGGGAATGAATATCTGGGCGAACCAGAGCCAAGCCCGGTTCAGGCCGTGGGTTCGCATGAAGTACATGAAGACCAGCACCAGCAGCACGTTGACCGCCGCGCCGACCACGCTCAGCCACATGGCGGTCATCACGGCGCGCGGCTTGGAGGGCACGGACTTGACCTTGTCGATCACCTCCTCGAATCCTTCTTTCGTCCAGGGCGCTGGCGGCCGGTAGTTCTCGTCGCCGCCCAGCCGTTTCCATTCGCGGTAGCCCAGACACACGAACACGGCGCTGATGCAGCCAAAGACCCACGGCCAGACAAATTTCCACCGATAGGCAAAATCCGAGCCGTGGCAGAGCCAGGTCACGCCGTCCATGAAAGGTCCGGCCAGCATGCCGCCGATGATGACCGCCAGCGAACCCACGATGGCATTGGCGGAACTGAACTGGCCATACAGCGACTTGGGCATCAGCCGCATGAACAGGGGAATGCCGCAAGCGCCCGCCAGAACCGATCCGAATTGAAACACCAGCATGCCGCCGAAGCTGAGCCAGAAATAGACGGTGCCCGGCAGGGTCACGGCCACCCAGATCCAGCCGCCAAATCCACCGATCGCGCTAAAAACCGCGTTGTAGGCGGAGATGCGCAACGGATGCCAGCGATCCACGAAGATGGCCGTGAAATAGGTTGCCGCCAGGCTGGCAATACCGCCGTACGCGCCGAGCTTCCCCATCTGCGCAAGGGTGAGCCCCATTTGCTTGTTGAAGAACACGTTGTACATGCCGCAGGCGCCGGCCATGGCGCCGAAGGCGTTCATCAGGTAGAAATACCAGTAGAACCGGACCGAAAAAGACTGTTTGCCGAAGGCTTTGATAATACCTGTCAACCCCTTGGGCGGCTCGGCATCCGGCGGCGGTGGGTACGGCCCTTCCTTGACGAAGAAACACATGAGGCTGAACCCGATAAAGTAGAGCAACGCCACGCCCGTCAGGATCTCGCGCATGTTGGTTTCGGCATATTTGAAGACAAAGAAGCTGTAGAGCGAGCCGGCGCCGGTGCCGACGATGCGGAACAGACCCATAAAACGACCGAGGAACTGCGGCGGCACCACGTCGTTGAACAGGTACCAGTATACCGATCCCACGAACATGTCGAAGAACTTGAACGCCACGTAAAAGCATGCGATCAGCCCGACAGTCACCGTGGCCGGCGCCGTGTGCGCCAGGGGCGGGATGACGCGCTGGAGAATGGGCGTCAGTTGGTCGCTCCATCCCAGCGTCGCCAGACACAGGACCAGAAACGGCATGGTCCACAGGATGAACGGGATGCGGCGTCCCCAGCGGCTGCGGTGACGGTCGCTGCGGAAACTCACCCACGGGCAGACAGTCATGTTCAGGACGCCCGGCAGCACGGTCAGGATGTACTGCATGGTCGTGTTGGAAACACCGAGCGCCTTCAGCTTGAGCGGCAGGACCGAAGGGCCGACGCTCTCCATCAGGGTGAAGCAGAAGTCGCCCCACAGCAGCCAGGCGAACAGCACGCCCAACCCCATCTTGGTGTAGGTGAGCGGACCGCAGTGGTAGGTCTTTCCAGCAGCGACCGGCGACGCGGTCGAAGCCGCGCCGGCTTCGGATGCGGGAATGTGTGTCATGTCTGTTTTCGTCTCTGGCTAGAGCAAGTTCGGAAATAGTGTGGCCGCAGGTGACTCGGACACGAAGGAAACGAAGGGTTCACGAAAGGCACGAAGCGGGGCATTGGCGCCGCCTTGCGGCAGCGAAAAACAACCATACACCTTCGCGTTCTTCGTGCATCCTTCCTCCCCTTCGTGTCCGCAGTTGCCCCAATTTGCGGCCACACTATTACTTTCTTTGCTCTAGTTGTAACGGCCAAAGAATCCAGGGTCCTTTTCCAAATCCTTCGTGGTTGGCCAGTCCAGGGGGATGCCCTCGCGTTGGAGCTTCGGCAGCTTCAGCACGCGGAATCTTTCGGTCGGAATGTCGAACAGGTCGAACGGACCCAGCACGCCCTGCCACTGGTCCTTCCGGCCGGGGAAGACTTCCGCGTAGATGCAGAACCCTCCGCTGCCGTCACCCAGGTACATGCCGTATTCCTGCAGAGCCCTGGCAATGACCTTGGCGGCCGGCTTCAGGTGCAGGCGATCCAGATCCAGATTCGGATCCAATTGCAGCCGCGCGCCCTCTGGAATCGCACCCGGCCGCACCGACATGCCGTCGGAAAGGGTGGCGGGATAGACATAGGCGCCATGCTTGGGCGTGGCGTAGGCAAACACGAGCGCGTGATCGATCCGACCCCGCGCAATCTCGTCCGGCCGGATCAGCCCGGCGATCAGGGGGAACCCGGCCGCGCGGCAGCCGCCCGAACCGGGTTGCTGCACGCCCATGCCCGTCAAATCCACCTCCCGGCCCGACCGCGCCACCCATTGGCCCTTGATCCTTTTCAGCGACCAGAAATCCCAAGCCTTCGTCAGGGACTTGTTGACGACGCACAGGTGCGCGTCGCCCTGGCGGTCCGGCAGGATCTTCGGCGTCACGGGTGCATGGGTGAACAGGTTCTGCGGGTGGCAGAACTTATGGAACATCGAGTAGTTGATCTTCGACCCTTTGACCTTCTTGTCGTCCACGACGTAGACGGGGATGCTCCAGTTCTTCACGCATACGCCCAGCTTGCCCGCAGGCTGGGTGGGGTAGGAATTGACCAGGAAGAGATCCTGGATCATCTGGCCCGAACGGGCGTCGACGGCCGGCCGACCCGGAATCCTGGTGTTCCACGGACTGTTGTCGTTGAAGGGTCGCCATCCTTGGGGAGCGCGCATGTTTCTTCCTTTCACGGAACGATCTAATGAACCGCCGCGGTAATGGCCACCGCCGCGTCGGCGCGCAGTTTATACCAGTCCGCCGGATCCTGCGACCAGCCGGGCGTCTTCAGACCGTCGGCCTTGGAAAGCCCCGCCTGGATGACCTTGTCGAGCAACGCGTCGGCTTCTATCGTCGATCCCTTGCGCTGCGAGAGCAGCCAGAGGTACTCGTAGTCCTGCTGGCCGCGGCGGAAGGACTTCATCCGGAAGGACGCAACCGGCCCATCGATGGCCTTGAACCCGACCACAGCCAAGCGCTTGCCCGGATAAACGAGCGTGCCGTTGCCCCACCGGTCGTCCCCATCGCTGTAGCAGGGATCCTCGAAGATGTGCTGTGGCCGCCAGGAGTTGAGCATGCTCCACCAGAAGGATCCGTTGACCTTGTACTTCCAGCACATGAGCCCCCAGGTCATCAGGTCGATGCCGGTCTCGTTGACGCTGTGGTTGCCGATCGCCGGTTGCCCGTCGTGATAGAACCAGAAGGTCTCGCTGGATTTGCGTGCGCGAAGATTCCGGAAGAAATCCACGTCGTAGGCGGCGGCATTGGGAACCCACCACCGGATAATGTCCGAGATGTCGTCCGACGTTCCCACCCACAAGCCCGGACGCGTGTGGCTGGTCCACATCATGTTGATCCGGCCGGGGCCTGCGCCCTGATCGATCGCGTCCTGCACGTCCTTCATCGTGCGATGCACTTGGGCGTTTCTGGATTTCCCCGTCTCCGCACCCTTGTCAACCCCGCCGTCGCATTCGTCAAAGATGTAACAGAAAAACCGGGTCTGGTCCCATTTCCGGGACTGCACGTAGTTCCAGAAGTTGCTAGCGCTGTTGGCGTAGAACCGGCGCATCGGATCATCCAGGGCGCCGCCATTCTCTTTCATGTATCCGCAGCCGCCGGACCAGAGTTCGGGAAAAGGCGCCTGGAAGAAGCTGGGCGGCGTTTTCTCGCACGGCCCCGCATAACCCTGCTCGCGGGTGAACAGCGTACCATCCAGCACTTCGCCGTAGTACTTGCCCCATTGATCGAAGTCCACCCAGGTGAGCTTGTCCTTGAGGATCAACTTCTGCTGAAAGGCCGAGAGCCGTTCCTGAACGCCGTTTGTGTTGACTGTCCGGGCATAGGGCGCCGGTCCGGAGCCGGAAACCAGCAGCGGAAGGAAGCGATGCGCATGCCCCATCTGGATAAAGCGCCGGTAGAGCGCCCAGGCCCCCTCGGGGTCGTCTTTGAACTTTTTCTCGTCGCTGTCCAGACCGTACAGTTCGCCATAGCAATCGCAGTGGGTCTCGTCCGGCAGCGAGAAGTTGTACACCTGCAGCGAGACGGGAATCTCCCGCTTGGTTCCGGCCGCTTCCACGGAAAGCACGGATTTATAGCTGCCAGCCGGAAAATCTTTGGGAATGAACACATCGACCCAGACGCCCTGGTTGGGGCCGTTGGTCGGATCGAGGGTGAACCCCTGGGCAATCTCGCCATGCGCCGGCGCATACGGATCGACCAGCGGAATCAGCGGATCGGGATACCGCTTGTTCTGCCACGGCAGCGCCCCACGACCCGTGCCCCATCCATAGCCGCCGCGCAGAATCTTCTGGTAGAACTCCAGAAAGAGTTCGCACTGCGGCTGGATCTTGGAATCGAAGGGGGCCATCCGGACGTTGATGCCGGTCACCTTCTCCTTTGCCTGCAGGAGCAGTTGAAAGGCGACCACCTCGTTTCCGGCGCCTTTCAGGACAATTTTTACGCCGTCAAAGACCGTAGGCGAAGACTGCACGTCGGCCTGATCTTTCGTGGGCTTGGCAATATCGTCCAGCACACGGAATTCGAGCCCCGCGCCCTGCCCGTGCGCCACGATCGCCGCCGTCAGCAGCATGCACCAGCCTGCATGGATACGTTTCATCTTGCCCACCTTTCTGCCGCTCATGTCATGGACCCCACGGTAGGGCGGCCAGTCCCCTGGCCGCCGCGGCGCGCAAGGGACTGCGCGCCCTACCCAAAGTCACAGGTGATTTCAAAATCGCGCGCGCGTTCACGAGGTGTCCTTTACTTCAGGGCCGCCGCCAGATCCGCGCGCATCTGGTACCAGACCTCGACATCCCGGCTCCAGAACGGCGTGCCGTCGGACCCGCCAGCGGCCGCGTGCGCATGACCTGCGGCTTCCGCCCTGGCCGATGCCTCGCCCTCTTCCTTGGTCATCTTCTTTCCCGCTTCGACCAATGCCTTGGGAATGATCGTCTTAATGAGGTCGTCGGCAACCTTCTCCTTGCCCGCCTGCTTCAGCAACCAGCAATATTCATAATCCTGCTGGCCGCGGCGATAGGCCTTCATGCGCAGACAGGAAACCGGCCCGTCGATGGCCGGGAGCCCCACGTCCGGCAGCCGTACGCCGGGATAGAAGAGCACGCCATTGCCCCAGCGATCGTCGCCGTCCTTGTAGATCGGGCGCGTCATCGGGTGCTGCCGATCGCCGCTGTCCATGGCCCACCAGAACGAGCCGTTGATCTTATAGCGCCAGCAGATGTCGCCCCAGGTGCGCAGTTCGATGCCGTTGGCGTTTACGCAATGCACGCCGCAGGACACGCCGCCATTGTGATAAAACCAAACGATGTCGCCCTTGGCCATTTGCGGACGGAGAAACTCGGGGTTGCAGCCGCCGGCGTTCGCGCTCCACCAGTGGATCACGCCGCGCTTGTCCGTGGCAGGATCGGCGGCCAACGTTTCGGGGTCGGTATGCGACGTCCAGATCAGCCGGATGTGCCCGGGACCGGCGCCGGCGTCCAGCGCCTCCTGCAGCTTGCGTTCGTTGGACAGGCTGCGCGCGTCGCTGCCGGCTTCGTCGATGATATAGGCGAAGAACCGTTTCTGGTCCCATTTCTTCGCGACGCAATGGTCCCAGAAGGTCTTGGCATTGTCGGTGTATTTCTTTAGTTTTTCCTGGGTAAAATCAGGAATCTTGCCGTCATACGCCTGCGCAAACGGCGCGCGCCAGAACGCGATGCCCGTGTTGGCGCCGGGGCCGACATAGTCTTGCGCCGCCGTGAAGAGCGTGCCGTCCAGCAGCGTGCCGTACGTCTTGTCGTAGTCGGCCAGGTTGGACAATCCCGGACCAGCCCCTTCGCGCTCCGAGATCACGAAGCGATGCTGATGCGCCATCTGGTGGTAGCGGCCGGCCACCTGCCACCAGCGGTCCACGCCCGCGTCACGGTATCCCGCCTTGTGAAAACCGTAGTAGCCGCCGTAGAACTCGCCGTAGCCGTCCACGTGGAACTCGTCGGACAAGGTGAAGGCGTGCACGGTCAGCTTCAGCGTGGCCGTGGCAACGGATTTGCCCGCCACCGTCACCGCAATCGGCGCCTCGTATATGCCGGGCTTGGCATCCTTGGGAATGTAGACATCGATCCAGATGCCCTGGTTGGGGCCGTTCGCCGTGGCGATCGTGAAGGGAGCGCCTACCGCTTTGTGTTCCGGCGCGTACGGATCGCGGAACGGCGCCAGCACCTCCGGATACCAGAGCTTGCTGGGCAGCACCTTGCTGTGCGCGCCCCAGCCAAATCCACCGTGCTCCACGTACTGGTAGACTTCCAGATAGCGCTGGATATACGGATCGGACGGAATGACGCCGGATGCGCCTTTCAGGTCGCCAATGGTCACATCGACGTCTTGCACGTCGGTCTTCGCGCGCAGCATCAACTGTGCGGCGACGGTCTCATTGCGACCGCCGTGCAGCGTGAGCCGCCGGGCGCCGGCGTCCCAGAAATGGGGCGAAGGCGGCACCGCCGCGTCCTTGGTGATCTTCTCCATGTCGCCCAGACCGGCAATTGTCAACCCGCTGGACGGCGCTTGGCCGCACAGCGTTCCAGCAGCCAGCAGCAGGGAACAAACGGCTGTTCCAATGTAACGTGTTTTCATATCGAGCTTCCTTTTTTGCATCGCCATGCCCAACAAGTTCAACGTAATAATCGCGCCACGGGGTGGCGCTCCCACAGAAACAGTGGCGCTCCACCGCCAATCAATTGTGAGAGCGCTACCGTAGCCCCGGCCCGCCCCGGGCCGCGGGCACAATAATCAACGTCCCGCCGCCTCGACGATTTCCTTGGGCAGATACCACGCAGTGCCGGGATTCCACCCTGCCAGCGGGGGCAGCCGCCCTTCCATGCGCTTGGGGTTGGCCTTTTCCCACGCGTGGATCTGCTTCCAGAGATCCGGCACCACGTCGGAGTGGCCCCAGTCTTCGTCGTACGGATACTTGGGCTGCGAGGCACAGCAGAAGAAATCCCGGTGCTTGGCGTCCTTGACCTCCACCAGTTCCCAACTTTTTTTGTCGGGTACGACCGCGGTCAGATCCCGCGAAACCTTGATCGGCACCGTGTCGTCCGCCGTGCCGTGCAGGAGCTTCACGAAGGCGTCGTTAAAATGCCCGTTCTTGACCGCCTCGGTG
>Ga0073936_10006262_pt1 | contig 15741 bp, 13 predicted proteins | sample AliMusrvi5mmetaG_FD_87041 | JGI IMG/M metagenome (GOLD analysis project Ga0073936, IMG submission 87041) | Freshwater lake bacterial and archeal communities from Alinen Mustajarvi, Finland, to study Microbial Dark Matter (Phase II) - Alinen... | ecosystem: Environmental > Aquatic > Freshwater >... | reverse complement strand
CCTTTGCAGCACTCCTCGGACTCGTTGGCCCCCCAGCATCGCCCCCTTCACGACCACTTCCGCCCCCATCGCGCGACCACGAATCAGTTTCAGAACCCAACTCCTCAAGCCATCCCCGCTGCGTTTTCATGAGGCATGCAACCCCAATCCGCCGCCGCAGTCAACAATATAATGACTGGCAATATATTATGACTGTAATGCACGGCTTGAGACGGATGGACGATTGCCGGTGACCGCTATCTCCCGGTGGAATCGTCATTTTAGCGGTGGGCCTTAAAGTATTTCGAGATGGCGGCTGTGAGGCCGGGGATGTCGTGCTTGGGCGCTTCGAAAGCGGGAGGCCTGCCGTGTTTGCGGAGGACATCGCTGGTGATCGGGCCGATGCTGCCGGCGACACAGGCGTCGGGCCAAGCGAGGCCGAGGTTGAAGAAATGCTCGGCCGTGGAGCCTGAGGTGAAAGTGATGAGATCGGCGCCATTTTCAGTCAGGCTGGCCCGGGCACCGGTGAGGTCCTCGGTTTCAGAAACGGTGCGATAGGCGATGCACTCATCGACGATGGCACCGAGGGCGGCGAGGCCGTCGCCGATGATGTCGCGGGATTCGGCGGCTTTGACCCACAGCATGGTTAGGTTTTCGACGTTGAGTTTCTTAAAGGCCTCAATGAGGCCCTCGGCGACGAAACGCTCGGGGATGAGATCGACGGCGAAGCGGTAGTCGCGGATTTTCTTGGCGGTGCCATTGCCGATGGCGGCGATGCGGGGATTGCCGAGGCTGCGGGCGTCGTCGTAGGCGGCGAAAAAGGCATCGAAGAAGCGCTCGACTCCATTGGGGCTGCTGAAGACGAGCCAATCGTATTCGTGGGCGGAGGTGACCATTTCGGCGAAGCCGAGGTGGTCTTCCGGAGGCTCGATGCGAATGGTGGGCAGTTCGATGACATCGGCACCGAGGTTGCGTAGGGCTTTGCTAAGTTCGCCGGCCTGCTCGCGGGTGCGGGTGACGACGATGCGCTTGCCAAACAGCGGGCGTTTTTCAAACCAATTGATTTTCTTGCGTTCGGTGACCACCCCGCCGATGACAGCCACGGCCGGGGAGGAAAAATTCACTTTGTCGGCGACATCGGCGATGGTGGCGAGGGTGCCTTCGATGGTGGATTGCCGGGCGGTGGTGGCCCAGCGGGTGAGGGCGATGGGGGTGTTCGGGTCGGCACCGTTGGCAACGAAGGCGGCGGTGATTTCGCGCAAGCGGGAAACACCCATGAGAAACACCTTGGTGCCAGGGGCTTTGGCGAGTTGGGCGAAGTCGATGGAACTGAAGCCTTTGGTCGGATCCTCGTGGCCGGTGAAAATGGTCAACTGGGTGCAGTGGTCGCGATGGGTCACGGGAATGCCGGCATAGGTCGGTCCGGCGATGGATGAACTGATGCCCGGGACGATCTCAAAGGGCACGCCGGCAGATGCCAACTCCGCAGCCTCCTCGCCGCCGCGTCCGAAAATCATCGGGTCGCCGCCTTTGAGCCGCACCACGGATTTGCCCGCCTTGGATTTTTCAACGATGAGGGCGTTGATTTGGTCCTGTGGCAGCGCGTGGTCCTTGGCGCGCTTGCCGACGTGAATTTTCTCACAGTCGGGTTTGGTCCAGCGGAGGAGTTCCGGGCTGCTCAGCGCATCGTACACGAGCACGTCGGCCAGTTCGATGCACTCCTTGGCGCGGAGGGTGACCAGACCCAGATCGCCGGGACCGGCGCCGACGAGATAACAAGTGCCTGAGTGAGTCATGAGAGGGATTGGAAAAGGTTGAGGGCAACAATGAGGGGAGTGGCGGCAGGTCCGCGAGTCGCGCCGATTTTTGGCGGGCCGCCGGCTTCGGGGAAAACCCGGGCTTGCAGAAGCAATTCGTCGCCGACGAGGGTGGAAAAGACCCCGACCGGAGTGTGACATCCGGCATCTAGCAAGCGCAGGAACTCCCGCTCGGCGGTGATGCGCAGCCAGGTGGGGCGATGGCCAATGGCTTCCGCGCAAGCGCGGCTCGACGCATCGCCGCTGCGGATTTCCAAGCCGATGGCACCTTGGCCGGCGGCGGGAAAAAACTCGCTTTCGTCGAGACGCCGGACATGCAGGTCGGGTACGCCGGTGATGGTCTCGTCGGTCGCCGCGGCAGTGGCTGGCAGATAGCCGAGACGCACCAACCCCGCCTCGGCTAACAAAATGGCGTCATAGGTGTCCGTTTCGGCGAGTTTGCGCAAGCGGGTGGGGACGTTGCCGCGGAGATCGATGACGGTTAGGTCGGGTCGCAGCCATTCGATCTGGCGGGCGCGGCGCACGCTGCTGGTGCCGACGCGGGCGCCCGGCGGCAGGGCCTCGAGTCCGCCCGGCGTGCGGCTGAGGAAGGCATCGCGGACCGGCGCGCGTTCGAGCACCGCGGCTAAGCTGAAGCGTTCATCTAACGCGGTCGGCAGGTCCTTGAGGCTATGCACGGCGATGTCGATGGCGCCGCTGTCGAGCGCCTCTTCGAGTTCCTTGATGAACACGCCCTTGTCAAAAACGCCTTCCGCCTTGGCCACTTCGTTGAGAGCAACATCGGTGCGTCGGTCACCGGTGGTCTTGATGACATCGCGCACGATTGTTAGATCGGGAAAGGCGCGGGTGAGGAGGTCTTCCGTGGTGGTGGCTTGCACCAGGGCCAGGTCGCTGCCGCGGGTGCCTACCACGAGCGCGGGGGGGGAGTCCGGGGATTCGGTTAGGGAGTTCATGTCAGGTTCCGGGCAGATTGAGTTTGGCCAATTCGGCAATGATGATGCCCTCGCAAAGTTCGATCTGGAGTTGGCGGCGGGTGCGTGCTTCGCTGGCGAGATTTTCCAAGGTGTCGATGTCGTAGAGATAGACTTCCTCGATTTCGCCGACATCCGGGTGGATGTCGCGGGGCACGGCGATATCGATGAAAAACAGAGGGCGGAACTTGCGCGCGCGGCGGACTTTTTCGACATCGGCGCGGTGGATCAGGGCATGCGGCGCGCCGGTGGAGGAAATGACGACGTCCACGCGCTCGAGCGCCCGCTGCCAATCGTCGAAGCGCACGGCGGTGCCGCCCATGTTGCGGGCCAACTCCTCGGCGCGATCGAACGAGCGGTTGCTCACGAAAATCGAGCGGGCACCGCGTGACACGAGGCTTTGGGCGGTGATGCGGCTCATTTCGCCGGCACCGAGGATCATCACTTCGCTGTCCTTGAGGTGACCGAAGATTTTTTCCGCCAGGTCCACCGCGACATTGCCGACGGAGGTGGAACCTTCCTGGATGGAGGTTTCGGTGCGGACTTTCTTGCCGACGCCGAAAGCCCGCTGGAACAGGCGGTTGAGCACGCAGCCGGTGGTGCCGGCGGCGAGCGCAGCCTGGTAGGCCTGCTTGACCTGGCCGAAAATCTCGGTTTCCCCGAGCATCATGGAATCCAAGCCGCTGACCACGCGGCAGAGGTGGACGGCCGCCTCGGATTTCACCTTGCGGTAAAAGTGGATTGAGGCGCCGGCATCGAGGCTTTCACGGAGGGTGAGGCGTGCTTCGAGCAAGATCAGGGCCTCGCGGGCGTCGGGCGCGGCCAGATAGAACTCGGTGCGGTTGCAGGTGGAAATGACGACGCCTTCGGTGGCATCGGCGAGGGTGGCCAGTTCCATGGCCGCGGCGCCCAACTGCGTCGAACCTACCGCAAAGCGTTCGCGCACCTCCACAGGCGCGGTCCGATGATTCAATCCCAAACAAAGCAGCTCCATCAGACGCGGGCGAATACCACCAATGAAAGGATGAACATGGCCACGGCGGAAAGTGCCAACTTTCGTCCCGTTAGGCCGCGCACCGTTTTGACGGCGAGCAATCCGGTGTAGCCGACCCACACCGCCATCGCGACGATCAAATGGGAGTGCACCGAGGTAGTGGTCCGCGGCATGAGGAAACCGGCGATGATGCCGAGGGTGAGCAGGCCGGTGCCCAGCCACAGCAGCCGTTCCAGGGACACCAGCAGTTCATGCGCCGGCGGCAGATTGCGGAACAGTCCGCTTTTCAAATGATGCACTTTGAGCTGCCGATCCAGCACCAGGAACATGATGCCCGCCACCCCAGCGAGGGCCAGTGCGCCGTAAGCCAGCACCGAGGTGGCCGAGTGCAGCGAGTGAAACATGTTAGGCGAGAGGTCGCGTTTGGGGCTGGTGGTGAGCATGCCGGAGATCAGGGCGGCGGCTTGCAACACGAACACCAGCGGCGCGGAAAACACGCCCAGCAACGAAATCCGGTACGCCGGGCCGATCAGCAAGTAAAACAACGTGAGCGACCAGGCGAGGAACACCAGCATTTCACCGAGGTCCTGCAACGGGCAGGCCGCCCGCAATTGGCCGCGGATGGAGAGAAAGCCGAGTTGGCAGAGCAGGACGGCGACCATCCACACCACGGTCCAATGGCTGCGGGTGCCGCGATGCACGGAGATCATGCCCCAAGTCCCGCCGATGGCGGCGAGCAGGGTGGCGATGAGCAGAAACCAGCGGTCCATGCGCTCTTTTGGCCCACAGCCCGCCTGCGCGCAAGGCCAACTTTGCGCAACGGGCGAAAAAGCGGTGATTCCCAGCGGGGATTTGATTTGGTTTGTCGGCAGGGGCTGGATTTGCATAATGGCGTCACCGACCATCCCCCCGTGAGCATGACATCCCGCGAGCGCATTTTAGCCGCCATTGAGCACCGTGAACCCGACCGCATTCCGATTGATCTCGGGGCCACTCCCTCCTCCGGCATTTCGGCCATCGCATACGGCCGCTTGAACCGGCACCTCGGTCTTGGGCAAAGCAGGACCCGGGTTTACGACGTGGTGCAGCAATTGGCGCAACCGGAAGCCGCCATTCTGGAGCGTTTCAAGATTGATGCGGTGGACCTCGGGCGGACGTTCAATACCCGCGATGAGGATTGGCGGGCGGTCACCCTGTTTGACGGCAGCGCGGCGGAGTACCCGCGCTGGTTTCGGCCCGAGCCGCTGCCTGACGGTGGCTACCGGGCGCTGGCCCCGGATGGCACCGAGATTGCCGTGCAACTCAAGGACATGAATTTTTTCGACCAGACCTGCTTTCCATGGCTCGACGATTACCCGGCGGAAATGTCCGGTTTGCCTGCGGCGATGGGCAAGGTGCATTGGGCGGCTTTGGCTCATTCGCCCTGGGATCACGTCGGCGAGCCGGGGTTTTGGCAGCAACTGCGGGCCAACGCCATCGCCCTGCGCGAGCAATCCGATCGCGCCATCATGGTGGTCGTCGGCTGCAATCTGTTCGAATGGGGGACGTTCTTGCGGCGCATGGACAATTTTCTGATGGACCTGATCGCCGAGCCGGAACAGGTCGAGCGACTGTTAGATGCACTCATGGAAATTCATCTCGGCACGCTGGAAAAAGTTTGCACCGCAGTGGGCGATGTGGCGGACATCTGCCGCTTCGGCGATGATCTGGGCACCGACACCGGACCGTTCATGGCGCCCGCCACCTACCGGCGGTTCTTCAAGGCGCACCACACGCGGCTGTGCGAGTCTGTCCATCGGCACTCCGGCATGAAGACGTTCCTGCATTCGTGTGGATCGATTCACGCGTTGCTGCCGGATTTGATAGAGGCGGGCTTCGATGTGGTCAACCCGGTGCAAACCGCCTGCCGCGACATGGATCCGGCGCGCTTGAAAAACGAGTTCGGCCGCGACATCACGTTTTGGGGCGGCGGAGCGGACACCCGCGCCACCCTCAACCACGGCTCGGTGGCCGAGGTCCGCAGCGACGTGTTAGAAAGGCTGAAGATCTTCGCTCCGGGCGGCGGGTTTGTCTTCAACACGATTCATAACATCCTGGCCGACGTGCCCCCGCAAAATATCGTGGCGATGTTCGACGCCATCGAAGAGTATAACTCCGCCGGAGCCTGAGCGGCGGCCTTTCCGTCAATGCCATATCTAACATCATGGAACTCCCCTCAATCCTCGCGTTCGCCGCCGCGGTCTTGTTAGCCAGTTGTGCCGCCCCGTCACCGCCCAAGCGCTTTGCCAGCGTCACCGGCCTCAAGCCGGAGAAGGAGGCTTACTATCGCAAGCTGCATGCCGCGCCGTGGCCGTCGATCCTTGCCAAGATCAAGGATTGCAACATTCGGAACTACTCGATCTATCGGTCCGAGATTGACGGCAAGTCCTATCTGTTTTCCTACTTTGAGTACGTGGGCAAGGACTTTGCCGCCGATATGAAAAAGATGGCCGCCGATCCGGAGACGCGCCGCTGGTGGAAGGAAACCGACCCGTGCCAACTCCCCTTGCCTGCGGCGAGGAAAAAGGGCGGCATTTGGGCCGATGCCGAAGAGGTGTTCCACACGGATTGAGCGAGGAGCGTGGGCATGGAGTGCGGTGGACAAGTCACCGCACTCCTCGGTGGCGACGAGGCGGCGGCACTCCATGGGAAGGCACTCAGCGCTCGCTCCACGCGGGGATTTTCTCCGATTGGGCGACACGCCGCTGCGGCAGGGGGATGACAATCGGCGGCGTTTTGGATGAACGGATGATTGCCGCCAGTTCCACTTCCGGTCGTTCGTCAACGGTTGAATCGAGATGGAGGACGAGGATGTTATGCCGAATCGGGGGAGAAATGAGCACGGGTGTTTCCGCGGACGCATCCTCGGCGTTAACATCGGGAAAGTAGGTCCAGTTTCCCCTATCAAGTCCGCCGATGCAGAGCAGATTGTTGACCGGTTCACTCACTGATCCGAAGAGTTCCATCTGCTTGAGGCAATCCGGGCCGGCGAGTTTTACGAAACGCCGGTCCCGCGCCGCCAGAGTATCCGCCGGAAACGTGCCGAACTCGCGGTAGAATTCGAACAGCGAGTTGCACAAGGACTGCATGTTTCTCTTACACCGCGTTGCGTCCGGCCCGCGTCCGTCGTACTTAGCTATTTTGATTGGGATGATGCCGGCGATCACGCAGATTCCAACAGCCAAATACCCTGCGACGATGCCGGCGTACCTAGCGGCCCCGGCCTTCAGAAACCCGCCGGAGCGTTTGATTTTGGCAAGTCCCAGCAGTCCGAGAATGGCGGCGGCAAGGCCGGCAACAATGGCTGCTAGGCAAACCATCAACCCGGACTGGGCAAGAGTACCGGGCATCAAGGAGACAGACAAGATGACGAGACAGGATGTTAGAAGCGCCGCGAAGCCGATAGCGAGACTGGCCACCGTCAAGCCGCACCTGCGGTTTCCCGCTGCAACAGGATCGGGTGGGGGCGCTGCATCGGCTGTCACGGCCCGACCGTGCGATGATTCGCGCCGCAGCGTCAAGGCAGCAGTCGATGCGAAGAGGCTCCGCCCCGCGGTGGACAAGTCCACGCCCCCGAGGCGGCGACGAGTCGCCGCACTCCGTGGACTGCGGCACCCGCTGCCGCTTTCCCGCTGGGGAGCCTTGGCGACGGGACGACAGGCGCTCTCGCTCTGCCGTTTGTCAAATCATGGAAGGCTCCGCACCACGGCGGACAAGTCCGCCCCCTCCCAAAGCGGTGACGAGTCACCGCACTCCAGGGCCTAGGCCGGCTTGGGGAGCATTCTGCCAACCACGACCAGCAGGACCGCCACCACCAGCGCCAATGCCGCCCACAGCCACGGCGAGCCGGGGCTGACTTCGTCGCTCTGCCGACGGTCCGGCTTGAGGATTTCCTCGGCGGTGAGTGTGGCGGATTGTTTGTCGGCGGAGAGCAGTTCGTCACGGACGAGACGCAAGTCATAGGAGGGTGCTGCGGCCTGCGGGTTGCCATAGTAGAGGAACAGCGGCGCGGCGGAGACGAGTTTGGCCGCGAGCAAGGGCGCTGCGAACAGGAGGCGAATGTTCTCCACCTTGATCGGCGGGTTGTCGCCGTTGTCTGTCTCTAGCCAAAATTCGGCGGGCAGGCGGGCACCTGCAAAACCAAGCATCAAGCTGTTAGAAAAGCCGTTCGGTGTGGTGTCTTTGGTCCATGTCGCAGTGCCAAGCGTTTGCATCCAGGTATTGCCCAATTCATCCTTGCGTTGCGCTGTTGCGATGAAGGTGCGAGTAAACAGCGGTGATGGAGAATCCGCCATCAGGTCTAACACCGGAAGGTGTTCCAGTGGCGGGGTGATCTGCCAGCGCGAGACGCCCGGGCGCTTCGGGTCTGGACGCTCAGCGACGGCGGCGTGGATCGTGCGCATCTTGTGGTTGGTTTCTATCAGGTAGGGAAGCTGGCGGCCGTCTTGCACGAGGCGCAGGTCGCCGAGATCGTTGTTAGATCCGGCCAGCGCGGCTGGATCCAGTTCGATGCGGATCACGCCGGATGCCGGGGCATGCACGGCGCGGCGGATGCCCCATTTTGTTAGATCGATGGCGGCGCCGGCGGGATCCACGCCGGGCAGGGCGGGTGGCACCTGGAAATCGGCCTTGGCTTGCAGCGGACCGGGGCCGAGTCGCTGGCCGCCGGCTTTGGTGAGTTCACCGCGCAACGGATCGAGGTCGTAGCAGGGGGAGGCGGCCTTGGCATTGCCGGTGAGCAAGAGCCAGGTGCCGGGTTGCGCGGCATGGAAGGCCAGTGTGGTCGGGTAGCGGCGGGCGCTTGCGCCTGATAGGGTGAGTGGCGGGCTGTCGCCGTTATCCAGAGTCAGCACGAGTTGTTGGGCCGGAATGCGCCGCTGCACCGGGATGACGAGTTGCTCGGTCAAGGTTCCCCGTTCTCCTAAAACCCGGAAGACGGTGCCGTTGGTCAGCGAGGTGACTGTGGGTTTAGCGTCTGCGTTGAGTGTTGAGACACCCAGCGAATAATGGCGGCTGAAGACCGGATCGGTGACTTCGAGTTTGAGATCCGCCAGATGGAGGTTGGCGGCACCCAGGTCGAGGGTGATGCGGGTGGTGCCGCCGGCTTCCACGGCGGGTTTGAGAGTCACCGCGAGCGGGACGACCTCCGGCAGTGTGGAATCGGCTAGAGTGATGGCAACCCCGGTGAAGGCGACCGGTTTGGAGCGGGCGTCGGAAACAGTTAGACGCAGGCGTTCCCAGGTGCCCGGGGGCAGCGCCACGCGCAGGCGCTCGGCTCCGTCAGGCTGGCGGAAGACCACCTCGCGGCTGGCCAGGACCTGCCAGTCCGCAGCGGCGCGCCGCCCTTCGACGGAGAGGGACTTGATGAACTCGCCGGCCGGGGACTCCAGGGTGACGGCTTGAATCGCATCGCCGGTGTCGGTCGCACATTCTAGCAAAGTGGCCGCGTCCGTTTCCGGAGCGGCCTCCACGAGCTTGGCGCTGAAGCCCACGGCTTGCCGCACGCGCGGGGCGGATGGCGCCGGAATTTCAGTTAGGTAAGGGGTTTCCACACCTGCGGGTGATAACAGGCGCAGGTCGGCGAAATCGGGAAGGCAGGCATTGAGCGTGGGCGGGGGCAGATCGAGCCGGGTCATGCCGGCGGCGGGAATGCTGATACTTTGTTGCCACTGCCAGGCGCTGCGCGCAGTGTCCGGTGCGGCGGCCAGCATGCCGCAGGCAACCAGCGCGAGGGCGACGGGAGTTTTCATGACAGCTTGGAGCGGTTGAAGAATTGCTGATAGAGGAAGGACGCGACGAAGGCGATCACGGCCACGCCGATGAGTGCACCGATGCGGAAGATGCTGCCGATGGCGGAGAGATCATGCAGGAACAACTTGAGCAGGGTGAGCACCAACAGAGCAATGGCGGCATAGCGCGCGGGGCGGGCCCGCCGCCAGATGCCCAGGGCTAACAAACCGAGTGAGAACAAGCCCCAGGCGATGCTGTAGGTCATGTCGCGGGCGAAGTTGATGCCGAAGTTGAACGCCACGCAGCGGTCGCCGGGCGGGGTGAAAAAGTCGGCGATCTCGATGTTCATCAAGAGAAACAACAGCACTCCACCGAAACCTAGCAGAATGCCGCGCACCGGGAAATCGCCGTGGTGGCCCGCCGGGTCGGTGAACCATCCGGCGCCGAGGAATTGCGCCGCGGCCACGATGCCATAGGTATATAAATGCCAGTTGAGGATCACCATGGTGCCGCGCGGATAGTCGGTGAACACCGCGGGATTGAGGGTGAGCCGGACGAAGGCCACTCCTAACAGCAGGAGGCCGGTCAGTTGCAGGCCCGCATGGGGCACACGGCGGTATAGCCACAACAGCAGGGCGCCCTCCAGGCCCCAGCTAACAGTTAGCCAGTGGCGGTCGAATTGGATGGGGAAAATCAAGGTGATGAAGAACAAGGCCACGCCGCCGAACCAGGCGAGCTTGCTGCGTTGAACTTCGTCCATGGTGGCGACCCTGCATACCACGGCGAGCAGCGCCAGCAGGCTGGGAATGGCGAAGGCGGCTGGCAGCAGGCCCATTTTGCCGTTCATGGCGTGGAACGCGAACGCGTGGCCGACGAGATGATGGATCAGGAGGAAATGGCCGACTCCGGCCAAGGCGCTGGCCGTCCATGGCCAGACCCGCGCCTCGCAGACTTGGTGGAACACGAAGGGAAAGACCAGAAACAACAGGTAGAATCCCAGGTACCAGGCGAGCGCAATGTTAGGAAACTCCGGGTCGAAGCGGTTGCCATGCCACGCGGCTTCCACCGCCAGAATACAGCCTAGCGCGACAGGCACCAAAGCGCTCTGACGGTTGAGGATGGCCAGGCCTAACAGAAGAAGCGTCAGCAGCAAGCCGACGCCGAACACGGGCGACGGATTGGCGATGGGCAGTTGCAGGATGGCTAGAATCAACAGCGCAAAGGGCATGATGCCCGAGAGCAAGGGCAGGGCGTCCGCCACTTGCGGTTCCGGCATGGGCAGGCCTGCTTCCGCCGCATCGAGCATGGCGGGTTTGCCGCTCAGGCATCTGCCAGCTACGGCGAACATGACGGAAAACCCGGTGATGATGAACAGGAAGGGTGTCAGGGAGTTGATAGGCATGGGCGCATGCAACAACCACGAGGCGGCCAGCACCAGGGTGAGGACCAGCGAGGCGATCACCGGCAGCATCGCGCCAGTGCTCAGCGCCAGCCCGATCACTAACAAGTCGATCAGCAGCACCGCGGGCCATACCAGCAGCGAGGTTGCGGGCAGATGCAGGATTGGCAGCAGGAGCAGGAGCAAGGTGACCGGTGCCGACCAGGGCCAGAGTTTGGGCGGCAACACGCTCATGCTCTCGGGGCGCAGGCGGGCCAGCACCACGGGAGCCACCGCATGGAGCGCACCAAACACCAGATAGGCCGCCAGCGCAATGCCGAGGCGATCCGGATTGAGATGGCCGGTCGTCCACAACGCCAGATGCAGAAAGGTCAGCACGGCGTTGAGCACCTGGGCAGCGATGAGCCGGGGGTGCAGCCAAACCACTGCCAGCACCGCCAGGTTTTCCAGCAGGATGAAGCCATGCAGCAGAGGCATGCGCCCGGCCACCGCTGGCAACGACAGCATGACGTAGGCAAACAACATGGACACCGCGCACAAGCCAAGCGCCGAACCCGCGGCGTGGAGCACGGGATCCTGGCGGCGCTGCTCCAGCCACGCGGCGGCTAGAAACTGGGCGTTGAAGACCACCAGGATGCCCATCGGAATCAGGGTTCTGGTGCCTTCGGCATAGTGGCCCTGGACAAAGAACGCCGCAAACCAGGCGAACTGCGTCAGCACCGTGCCAACCGCCGCGGCAGTGACCAGAAAACCCCAGCGGCGATGCCGCGAAACCGCCAGCAGGCCGATGACCAACAAGCCGATGTAGCCGAACAGGCCGAGAGGATTGTCCTTTCCGGTATTGACCAGCACGGGTGTTAGAAATCCGCCGAGCATGCCCAGCACCGCCACCACCAGCGCGTTGAGCCGCACCGCGATGAGGAAGGCCGCCACCGTGATGAGTGCCATCAGCACAAACGTCGGGAACGTTCCGAATGGCGCCAAATGATAATAGGCGCGCGCCGCAAACGTGACGCCATAAAGAATCAACACGGCGGTGGCGCAAAGCGCTTGCGACAGCACTTGATAGGTTCCCTTGCGATGCAGCGCCAGTCCGCCGACCAACAAACTGGTGCCGGTCATGAAACCCAGCGCCACCCGCACCGGCTTGGAGATCCAGTCGTTTTCAAAGGCATACTTCACAAAGAAGATGACGCCGAAAAACAACGCGATGCCGCCGAGCCACGCGAACAATTTCACGCCCATGAATTGCTCCAGCGAAAACGGCGCGGCGGACTCTGCTGGCGGCGGTGCGGTTGTTTCTGCTAAGTCCGGCGCGGGCCCTGGCTGTGGGATGGGCGGCGGCGCGGCCGGGGGCGCGGGTCGGACAGGGGCGGTTTCGTGCGGGAGGTCTGACGAGTCCGGCAGGTCTGACGAGTCCGACAGGAGCGGGACCGCTGGCTGCGGCGCGGGCGTCTGAGTCAGGGGCTCACGGGGGGTGGTGGCTGGGGATTGCCGCAGCAGCTCGAGCTCATGCTGCAAGCGGAGCACCTCTTGGGCAAGGTCCTGCAAGTGGCGCCGGGTGTCTTTCGCTTGGGTGCTGGCGCCGTTGGCTTTGACGAGGGCAATGATCGGTCCGACAATGAGCCAGAGCACAAGCAACAACAAGAGCAGGATTAGACCTTCCATAAGCGGGGGTGGATTCTTCGTCCGCAGTTAGAGTGGCAGGTTTCACGCGCCGTGGCGATTGGATTCTTTTTGGCGGCGGGCAGGTTGCCCGCGCCACTGTTAGATCACGCCGTTGGCGCAGTTGGTTTCGCCGGAGCCACTGAGGGCGTTGATCAGGTTGGTTAGGGACTTCATGGCCTGGCGCGGGACGCTCTCGTAGGTGCGCGACCCGATGTGTGGAGTGATGACACAGTTGGGCGCGGTGAGCATGGGATGATCGGGTGGAGGCGGCTCGCAATCCAGCACGTCGGCGCCGTAACCGCCGATGTGGCCGCTGTGCAGGGCTGCGACGACATCGGCGGTTTCGACGATTTCGCCGCGGGCGCAGTTGATGATGACGACACCGCGTCTCATGGCGGCGATCTTGTCCTGGCGGATCAAGCCACGGGTTTCGGGGGAGAGAAAACAATGGAGCGAAACCACATCGGAGCGCACCAGCACCTCATCCATGGTGGCACAACGGGTCACGGCGTGGGCCGCGGCAAACGCGTCGTCCCAGTACGGGTCGCAGGCGATGACGTCCATGCCGAAGGCGCGGGCGCGGATGGCCACCTCCCTGCCGATGCGCCCGAGGCCGATGATGCCGAGGGTCTTGCCGCAAATTTCGTGACCGGTCAGGCGCAGCCATTCGCCGTTGCGGGCGGCGGCGGCGGTGATGACGATTTTTTTGGTTAGGCCGAGCAGCAGGCCGAAGGTGTGTTCCGCCACGGTGGTGTGGTTGACGCCGGGAGTGAAGAGGACGGGGATGTTGAGTTGCTTGGTGGCGGGCAGGTCGATTTTGTCGAGGCCGATGCCGTATTTGGAAATGACCTTGAGGCGCGGCAGGGATTCTTCCAGGACGGCGCGGGTGATGGCATCGTCGCCGCAGAGCAAGGCGTCGAAGTCGCCGGCGAGTTCGAGCATGCGCGCCTCGCTGAGCGGTCCGCGCTCGCGCACGATGTCCCAGCCCTGGGCTTCCATCAGGGGGTGGTGCGGGCCGGGGGTGTCTTGATAGCTGCAAGTGGTCAGGAGAAGGCGCATGGGAGAAATGGAGGGTTGCGGCAGGATTGAAGCGGAGCCCGACGCCAGACGCAAGACTTGAAGACGGAAGATCCCGCTTGACAGGAATACGGCAATACGGGAAACTGTAAGCCATGAAGGCAACGCTTGAAATTCCCGATGATCTTTACCGCCGCGTGAAGGCTCGCAGCGCCATGGAAGGCCGACCTGTGCGAGCGGTGGCGGTGCAACTTTTCCAAGACTGGCTGGATGCTCCGCCGCCGGTGGAAGTCGAGGCCATGCCATCGGAGCTGACGCCGGCGGAATTGGCCGCCGCGCCATGGCTCGCGATCACTCGGCGGTACGTCAAGCCCGGCATGAGTCATGACATGGAAGATATTCGCGCCGCTATTGCCAAAGGCTCAGCCGCTGAGACGGCGGAAAAATTTGCCGCTTACGAATCATGATTGCCGGTCCCAGCAGTTTGGATACATCGGTCGTACTGCGATTGTTAATCGGCGATCCGCTTGCACAATATTACCGAGCCACTCGGTTTCTTGAGGGACAGCGTGCCGCGCATGCCGCCGTTCATGCGAGCGATCACGTTCTCGCCGAGGCCTATTTTGCACTGCAAGCGTTCTATCAACTCTCGAAGGCGGATTCGCTGGCCGCGCTTGCCAATTTCGCCCGGAACAGCGGTGTCACGGTGACTCCGATTGCCCGCGCTGTGCTGGCGCTGCCGAACCTCGCCAGCGCCAAGCCCGGCTTTGTTGACCGGCTCATCCACGGGGCAAGCCATGCCAGCGGCCACACCCTCGTCACGTTTGAAAAGGCAGCGAAGAAGCTTTCCGGAACCGTTGTTCTGACGGTATAATGCGGTCCGTTGGCTCGCGACGCTCATAGAGCGCCGCTACAATGGCGGCTCATTGGATGCGACGCTCACAGAGCGCCGCTACAATGCGGCCCATTGGATGCGACGCCTAGAAGGGCCGTTACAATGCGGGGTGGACGGGGCGGGGGAGGTGCGCTAGAGTCGGGCGTGTTGGAGTGGTTTGGTGAAGGGCGGTTTCCCGTGTATCTCGCGCCGATGGCGGGCGTGACGGACTTTATTTTTCGCGAGATCTGCAAGGAACTCGGGGCGGATGTGATGGTCACGGAGTTTGTGTCGGCGGAAGGGATTTTGCAGGCCGACGCGCGGACGCGCAAATACACCGAGTTTACCGAGGCCCAGCGGCCGGTGGGGGTCCAGTTGTTCGGTGCCGACGGCCAGCGGATGGGCGAGGCGGCGCGCAAAATCGTGGATTGGAAGCAACCGGATTTCATCGACATCAATTTCGGCTGCCCGGTCAACAAGGTGGTGGCGCGCAATGGCGGCTCGTCGTTGTTGAAGGATTGCCCGTTGCTGGCGGCGGTGGCCGATGGGGTTGTTAGGGCGGTGGGGGACCAGGTGCCGGTCACCGCGAAGATGCGCATTGGCTGGGACACCCAGAGCATCAACGCGGTGGAAATCGCCAAAACGCTGGTGGATTGCGGCGTGCGGGTGATCGCGGTGCATGGGCGCACCCGCGCGCAAGGGTATGGCGGCGAGGCCAATTGGGAGGTGATCGATGCGGTGGCCCGCGCGGTGGCGGTGCCGGTCATCGGCAATGGCGACATTGCGAACGGCGCGGATTTGGCGCGGCGTCAGCGCGAGACGGCGGTGGCCGGGGTGATGATCGGCCGCGCGGCGATGGGCAACCCGTGGGTGTTCCGCGAGGCCAGGCATTTTCTGGCTAGCGGCGAGACGCAGGCGCCGGTGTCGCTGGAGGAGCGCTGGGAGCTGGTCATCCGGCATTGCCGCCTGGCGGTGGAGAGCGGACGCTATGGCAACGAACGCCAGACACTCACCTCCATGCGCAGCCGCCTGATGGCCTATTGCAAGGGTTTTGCCGGAGCGAAGGATTTGCGCCAGAAGTTATGCCATGTGGGTTCGCTTGGAGAAATCGAGGACCTGGCGGCCTGCTCCATCGGGCAGGCGGAGATGGCGGGAGTGGAGGATGGGGGATAGTGGATAGTGGATAGTGGATAGTGGATAGTGGATAGTGGATAGTGGATAGTGGATAGTGGATAGTGGATAGTGGATAGTGG
>Ga0073936_10006261_pt1 | contig 15742 bp, 17 predicted proteins | sample AliMusrvi5mmetaG_FD_87041 | JGI IMG/M metagenome (GOLD analysis project Ga0073936, IMG submission 87041) | Freshwater lake bacterial and archeal communities from Alinen Mustajarvi, Finland, to study Microbial Dark Matter (Phase II) - Alinen... | ecosystem: Environmental > Aquatic > Freshwater >... | reverse complement strand
GGGTACTACAGACAAAGCCTTGCGCATTTTTGTTGTAGCAATTATTGTATTGCTTTATTTTACGAAGGTTATCACAGGAACGTTGGCAATTGTTCTGTTGGTTTTTGCAGCTATCTTTGTTGTAACCAGTTTATTCAGCGTTTGTCCGCTTTATCCGCTTTTGGGAATTAATACGCGCAAAAAAAATTAAAACCAATTGGAACGTTTAAAAGAAAATGGTTAAAAGAGATTTTAACCATTTTCTTTTAATTAATTTTCCTTCTATTCCGGTAACCTTTCGAGCAGTACCACATTTTCGACATGGTGCGTGTGCGGAAACATATCGACCGGTTGTATTTTGGTAACCTGGTAGTTGTGACTAAGAAGGCTGATGTCGCGCGCCTGTGTGGCAGGATTACAACTTACATAGACAATTCGTTCGGGAGCTGCAAACAAGATTGCATTGATCACCTCTTCGTGCATACCTGCCCTGGGCGGATCTGTGATGATTACATCGGGATGACCATGCGAGGCAATAAAATCCTTCGTCAAAATGTCTTTCATATCACCGGCGAAGAAACTGGTATTCTCTATGCTGTTGTTTTCAGCATTAATCTTCGCATCGCTGATTGCCTCAGGCACATATTCTATTCCAATTACTTTACCCGCTGCCGATGCCACAAAGCAGGCAATTGTACCTGTTCCCGTGTACAGATCGTAAACCACCTCTTTCCCAGAGAGGGAGGCAAATTCCCGTGCCACTTTGTATAATTCGTAGGCTTGCTGTGAATTGGTTTGATAAAATGATTTAGGACCAATGATAAATTTGAGCCCTTCCATCTCTTCGATAATATAGTCTCGTCCTTTGAAAACATGGATATTCTGGTCGGTGATTGTGTCGTTTCCCTTTTCGTTTATCACATATAGCAGTGAGGTGATCTCAGGGAATTTGTTTCCCACGAAGTTGAGCAATGCCTCCCTTTTTTCAATATCCTCACGAAAAAAATTGACAATGACCATCACTTCGCTTGTACTTGTTGACCTGATAATCAGATTACGGAGGAAACCCTCCTTATTCCGCAGGTCGTAAAAATCGAGGTGATTGGCGATAGCATAATCCTTTACGGCATTCCGGATTTCATTCGAGGGCTCGGGTTGCAACCAGCACTTATTGACATTGAGCACTTTGTCGAACATTCCCTCTACGTGAAAGCCAAGAACATTCATATCTCCAAACAGCGCTCCGGAACGTACCTCCTCAATGGTGAGCCAACGCCGGTTCGAAAAGGTGAACTCCAGTTTATTTCTGTAAAAGGTTGAATTCGCAGATCCTTTGATCGGCATGAGGTCGGGCAAAGTGACTTTCCCTATTCTTTTAAGCTGGTCGAAAACTTGTTTTTGCTTGTAATACAGCTGTTTTTCGTAAGGGAGGTATTGCCATTTGCATCCGCCACAAACTTCAAAATGTTCGCAAAAAGCGGGAATGCGGTCAGGTGAGTCAGCGCGGATTTTGATCACTTTTGCCTCCTGATACTTCTCCCTTTTCTTAATGACCTGAAGATCTACTACGTCTCCTGGAATAACATGTGAAGTAAATACCACAATCCCGTCAACTTTGGCGATTGCTTTTCCTTCTGATCCAATATCAATGATCTCTACCCCTTCGTAAAAAGGCAATGGTTTGTTTCCTCTTCCCAAAACGTTAAATTTGAAATTTTTGCAAAGATAGGAATTGATTCTGCACATAAAAATAATTCCCTGTCGCGCTGCAAATTTTGGTATCTTTGCGCAACTTTTTAAGTGCTTTTGGAGTTCGAATGATTGGTTGGTACCATCGGTGATCCAAAAGGGTATTCATCCTTGTTGTGATAGTTAATAATGAGCGTTTCAGTTGAAGAATTATATGTCGAATTTGGTGGTTTTGAGCTTTTTAAGCATGTAAATTTTATTGTAAATCCACGCGACCGGATAGGTTTGGCCGGAAGAAATGGTGCCGGAAAATCGACATTGCTTAAAATTTTAGCTGGTTTGCAAACCCCCACATCAGGACGTGTTGTTCTGCCACGTGATATCAAGGTGGGATATCTGCCACAGCATATGGAGCTATCAGATTCTAAAACGGTAATGGAAGAGGCGGTTACCGCTTTTGCCGAAATACAGGAACTTGAAAAAAGAATAGAATTTCTCAATACAGAACTCTCCGTTCGTGAAGATTACGAATCAGTTGAATATCATAGGATTATTGATGAGATGCACGAAGCCAACGAACGCTTCCAGTTAATGGGAGGTACAAATTTCCATGTTGACATTGAGCAAACGATGATAGGCCTGGGTTTTGAGCAATCAGATTTTGGTCGGCAAACTTCAGAATTTTCGGGCGGATGGCGCATGAGGATCGAACTGGCAAAAATTCTGTTGAAGAAACCAAATGTTTTTCTGCTTGATGAGCCTACTAACCACCTTGATATCGAATCGATTGAATGGCTTGAGAATTTTCTGAAGGATTATGCGGGAGCAGTTGTTCTTGTGTCTCACGACAGGGCATTTTTAGATAACGTCACTACCCGGACAGTAGAAATTAGTCTGGGAAAGATCTACGACTACAAAGTAAACTATACGAAATATCTTGAACTGCGTGTTGAACGTCGGGAACAACAATTGGCCTCCTACAGGAATCAGCAAAAGATGATCCAGGAGACTGAGGATTTTATTTCGAGGTTCAGGTACAAGGCGACGAAAGCAGTACAGGTTCAATCGCGCATCAAACAGCTGGATAAAGTCGACCGGATTGAGGTTGACGAAGAGGATACCCGCTCTTTAAATATTAAATTTCCCCCATCCCCCCGTTCCGGAACAGTGGTTTTTGAAGCAATTGAGGTGAGCAAAAATTACGGTGATCTATTGGTGCTCGATAAGGTCGACCTTAAACTTGAAAGGGGCAATCGTATCGCTTTTGTTGGTAAAAATGGAGAAGGGAAGAGCACAATGGCCCGGATCATCATGCAGGAACTGGAATGCAAAGGTGAACACAAGCTTGGGCATAATGTAAAGATCGGATATTTCGCCCAGAATCAGGCCTCGTTACTCGATGAGGAACTTACTGCTTTTGAGACAATTGATAAAATCGCAGTAGGAGATGTTCGTACGAAGATCAGGGATATTCTCGGAGCTTTTATGTTTTCGGGTGAGGATGCTGATAAAAAGGTGAAAGTACTTTCGGGTGGAGAACGGGCGCGTCTGGCGATGATCAGATTACTGCTCGAACCTGTCAATTTTCTTGTATTGGATGAACCGACAAACCATCTGGACATTCATTCCAAGGGGTTATTGAAGCAGGCTTTGATTAATTTCAATGGAACTTTATTGGTCGTTTCTCATGACCGCGAGTTTATGGATGGTTTGGTGGATGTTGTCTATGAATTCAAACACAAAAAGATCAGGCAACACCTGGGTGGCGTGTACGAATTTTTACAAAAGCGGAAGATGGAATCTTTGCGCGAGCTTGAACTCTCTGCTCCCGAAAAAAAGGTGAAAAAAGAGATTGTCAAAGAAGCTGTTGCTGCAACCTTTGAAGAGCGAAAAGAGATAAACCGGATGATTAGCCGGATCGAGAAACAGATTGGTGAAGCTGAATGGCAGATCTCCCTGTTGGAGAATAGTATCGCCGATATGGATAAAATGCTGGCTGATCCATCAACTAATGATATCAGCTCGCTCTTCGAACGATATGGTGCCGGTAAAAAAAAGGTGGAGGAGCAGATGAAACAGTGGGAATTATTAAACGAGGAGCTGAAGGAGTGGGAAGAGAAGCGAACCTGGTAGGGAAAAAAGGGAGAGACTAAGAGACTAAGAGCGAGGGGACAGAGACTTAGGGACGAAGAGGATGCCAGCTGCCAATTGCCATTAGCTTGGCCCGGTTTTATTAACTTTATAGAAATAAATTGATATGGAAAAAACAGATTATATCTTCGGTATGCGTACCATTATCGAAGCTATCAACTCTGGTAAGGAGATTGAAAAGATATTGATAAAAAAAGGATTGCAGGGAGACCTCTATCATGAGCTTATGGACCTGGTTCATCAGATGCAGATTCCTATTCAATTGGTTCCAATTGAGAAGATTGACCGTGTGACACGCAAAAATCACCAGGGAATTTTGGCTTTTATCTCCCCAATTGTCTACCAAAACATCGAAGAGATTATTCCCAGGCTGTACGAGGAGGGAAAAACTGCCCTTATCCTTATTTTGGATGAGTTGACTGACGTTCGGAATTTTGGGGCTATTGCCAGATCCGCTGAGGTTGCTGGTGTTCACGCTATAATTATTCCCGAAAAGGGATCTGCCCAGATTAATGCCGATGCAATAAAAACATCGGCCGGCGCCTTACACCTTATACCCGTATGTAGGACAAAAAGTCTGTCTGCTGTTGTTAAATATTTAAAAAATAGCGGATTAAAAATTATATCAGCCACAGATAAGGGAGAGAAATACTATTATGACATTGACATGAAGGATCCTGTTGCAATTATACTTGGCTCGGAAGATCTGGGCATCGAAGCAGGATTATTGAAAGTCTCGGACGAATGGGCAAAGATTCCTCAGTTTGGACAGATTCAGTCATTAAACGTATCTGTGGCTGCCGGGATTATAGTTTTTGAAGCGATCCGTCAGCGCTCTCTGGCGTTATGAGAAAATTGGGACTTCGCGTTTAAACGTTTCTTCCAATGAAATAAAGGTTTCTGTACTCGAAACTCCGGGAATACTTTGAATTTTTTCACTCAGTATCTCCTTCAAATGTTCATTGTCACGGGCGTATACTTTAATAAATATGGCATATTCACCTGTGGTGTAATGGCATTCGACAATTTCGTTAATTGTGTGCAACTGATCAGCAACTGTATGAAAAAGGCCACCCTTCTCGAGAAAAATTCCCACATAAGTGCACGTGCGGTAATCGACCTTTTTTGGATCGATTTGATATCCGGAACCTGTAATTACTCTCATTTCAATCATCCTGTTCACGCGCTGGTGAACGGCGGCTCTGGATATTCCACAGTCTGAAGCCACGTCTTTAAAGGGAATACGGGCATTTTTGGTAATAATATCCAGGATATGGAGATCTGTTTCGTCAAGCTGATTTCGGACTGTCATTTTTTTAGCTATTTTTCCTTACCAAATATAGGTCTCTTTATTATTCTTTTCATTATAATTTGACAAAATTAAAAAGTGATAAAAATTATTGTTGTTGATTAATTGTTTTTATACTTTTAATGTCGATATTAATTTTTGTTTCAATTCACATTTTCAAAATTGATACTTATGAAAAATTTAATTCCAGAACCACGTTTATTTTGTCTGTTAACGAAGTCAACCTTTCTGCTTTTACTGTTATTAAACGGTTTTACCGCTTTTGCACAGGATCCGGACGTAAAGGGTCCTGTTAATTCGATGTTTGGTAATGTAGCATTATTGGGAAACCAATGGCAGGTTACTGAATGTTGTGGTTGGAGCGGAACCTGGACACGTCGTCCGAATACCAATACTTTTGATGCTGTTTGGAGGCATACAAATGGCACAAGTGCGTCGGATGTGATAGAGTTAATGAGTTGGAACAAGACAACCAATATTGTTATCTTATACCGCAAGAGTATGAACGGATCGTATACCGCCCATTATAATCCCAACAGTAAAACACTGACAAATGGTACTACAACATGGTATCCTGCAGGACAACTTTGGTCAGCGATAATTCGATAGCCGATATCTTAAACAGGATAGTAGGAATGACCTGATTGGCCTGGCGTTTTTGAAAAGATTAATTGATTGATTTTTTATAATAATTAAGGGAGACCTTATCCCAAAGTACGTCAGTTTCAGATACCGGTGGCCGATCGGCAGCTTTGTATCCTATTCCAACTACGGAAAGCACTTCCAGTCTGTCGGGAATATTAAAATGTTCGTGGATATATTCATTTGAAGTGACGTCGTCGTTATAAAAACGGCGATTGATCTGGACCCAGCATGACCCAAGGCCAAGTGCTTCAGCTTCAAGCTGAATAAATACAGAGGCAATAGAACAGTCCTCCACCCAAACGTCACTCTTTGTTTTGTCTCCAGCAATGATAATAGCCAGGGGGGCATGTTTAAGCAGGGAGGCTCCGTGGGGTTTCGAGTGGGAAAGTTTTTCCAGCTGCGCTGGATCATCCACAATAATAAATTCCCATGGACGACTTCCTCTTGAAGATGGGGCGAGTAAAGCTGCTGTTAGTAGCTTTTTGATTTTTTCCTCTTCTATCTTTTGATTCAGAAATTTTCGGGTACTTCGTCGGTTAAAAAGTATATTAAGCATATCACGTCAGGTTTACTGCAAAATTATAAACCTTATATGAATTTTATGCATAAAAGCCATCTTTTTTGGATGGCTTTTTTTAATTTCTTATTGGGTGGATCTATTACAATAATTGGTTATAGTTAGTATTTATTAAATCAGGTATATAGCTCGCAATTAGATTAAGTACCGTCTCGTTGTTAATGTTGGCATCACTGATTACTTTTTGATTCTTTAGTGCCTCCTGATTGATTATTTTTTCAACAATCTGAACCGGAACCTGAGCTTTATTTCCCCTGATCATTCGTGCTCCGAATCCGTTCTTGTTTAAAATATAGGCAATTTCGAAAAATTTGCTCCGTACAGTGTATTCCTTCTCCCCGTTATTCTCTGTCATCGTAATTTTAAATGCATTCTCCGATTGAGAATATTTCAGATCCCAGGTTGAAGAATTGACCGAATTTTCAATCGGTGTAATTGAGAAATTGTCATTTGTCACTGAAACAACATTACCCAAAACACTGATCTGACCCAATAACATAAAAGATACAAAAACTAAACTTACTCTTCCTAAAACACTAATAAATGATTTCATTTTACAGGATATTATTTGTTTACTTTCAATTTGTAATAACAATACAAAGAAAGTGGTTTTTCACCTACATTTTGCCTGTTGATTAAGCCAATTCAATCATAGCATATTTTCTAATAAATTGGACTAAAATACTTTTATATAAAGGGTTTATATTAGGTTTATCCCTGTCTGATAAAAGATGAGATTCTTTGTGAACTGACATAAAAAATTGAGATTAGCTTACAAATCGGAAGTTATATGTTATATAACATATTTTTATAAATAGTATTTCATAGTATTGATATATAGTATCATATGCAATGTTAATTAATTCTTAACAATGGATTGGCTGATCGAATTAATCTAATATTGTTGAAAATAATGGAAATGAAAGGTTAATTGTAAGCAATCTGTAATTCACTTGCTGGAATCTAAAAGGCCTGAATATCTTAAAATATTCAGGCCTTGGGTATGTAATTGAAAAAAAGGCTATTGCATAATTTGTCTAACGTCTGACAGTTTTGACAAAAAGTTGATCGAAGAACCACAAAGCGATAATTGCCAGTGCGCCGATAGCCACTGCAGGGGAGATGTTATTCAGTTTTACGAAAAGGTGATTGACAGGGGCGAATAACAGTGAAAAATCTAATCCAAAGAGAGATTTTGTCTGTGAAGGGGTGACTGTTCCTGTGGGCATTGATGCATGAAGCATAAAAAGGACACTTGTAGTTAAAATTGCGATAAACAGAAGTGTCCACCACCCTTTTCTGCTGATAATCGGCTGATATTTGATTGGATTTGATGTCCATTCCGTCATCACCCGTTGCATCACCTTCACCTTAAAATCGGGTGAAGGCTGCTCCGACGGTAACTCTTTAAACCAATCCTTCATGATATCTTTCTGACTCATAATATAGAAATTATTTCTTCCTTTAAAATAAATCTTAATTCCTGAAGAAGCCTTTTCCGGCTCCGGTGAATTTTAACTTTGACGTTCGAAACTGTAAGTCCTAAGATAGAGCTGATTTCATCCATCGAAAAATCGTCGTAATAATACATTTTCAGAAGTGCCTGTTCTTCAGGTTCAAGTTTTCCAATACTGATTAATAGAAATTTTTGCCTGTCCGTCGTATTTAATTGTGCAATAGCATCTTCAGTGTACTCAATTTCAGATTCAGAAATTTTTATGTCTTCTATCTTTACCTCAATATTTTTACGCATTCGTAACCTTGAGATAGAGGTGTTATAAACAATGCGAAAAAACCAGGTTTTAAAAGCAGAACTGTACTGAAAAGAACTCAGCGAATTGTATGCCTTAATAAAGGCATCCTGTGCTGCCTCTTCCGCATCTTCTCTCTGATTGAGAATTTTCATCGAGAGTGAGAATGCGAGATGGCTGTACTTCTCCACTAATTGTGAATAAGATCCTGTATCACCTTTCAGAATCTCACGAATATAATATTCATCTGCTTTCTTCTCCATTTGCAGATTAGACGATGCACGCCGGTTTAAGGTTACAAATTAAGAGTAGTTAAAATTACAATAAAGACGCAACAAATGAATAATAGTTGCATATTTTTTTTCTTAGGGGATTTGTAACCTGAAATATATGCATTGCGTCAAATGTGCAGAAGTTAAATTTTAATAAACAAATATTATGGGACCTTTTGTAGCGGGGATATTAGTTCCTCTTGGATTTTTCGCAATGATTTTTGGCATTGTTTATTTGGGTGTCACTTCGCGTAACCGTGAACGGATGGCTTTAATTGAGCGAGGTGCAGATCCAACCCTTTTTGAATCGAAGAAGAAGGCCAGCACTGGTGGAGTAATGAAGGTTGGTTTGTTTCTTTTTGGAATAGGGATTGGAGTAATAGTAGCCTATTTTCTTGCTTCAGGCGGAATGGATGAAGGTGCGGCCTATCCTTCAATGATCTTCGTTTTTGGCGGGCTTGCCCTGATTGTATCTTATCTGTGGCAGCGTAAACGGGAAAAAGAAGACGAATCCAAACATCAGATTGGAAAATAGTCGGTTAAAAAAGCCCGTTTCCGGGCTTTTTTATTTTGTATTCTGCAGAATTACATCCCTGATCGCTTGCTGGCAAACCGGACAGAATTCCGCTGTTTCATTTGATTTCATTCTGCAATCCTGCATTGGACTATAGATCCCTTTTGAAGTATATCCCCCTCCTTCGAATGCGCCTAATTTTGAGCTATATTTCTCATCGCGCGGAGTTGGTACTGGTGTATCCCTATCGATCAGCTCCTTCCATTTTGATTTGAAATTGACCAGTGTAGATAAATTCGGTTCCCACGGTTCCAACTTAAGATTATAATAATTCTCATAGGCTACTTCAGAAGTGTAATATTCGTCAGCCAGCCCGGCAAATCCATGCCCAAATTCATGAACAAATACCTTAGAAGAGAGTTTGTTATCAGAGGTGCAAACTGTTACGAAGTTATAAAACCCACCACCTCCATATCGCGGCGAGTTAACCAAAACAAAAATTTGATCATATGGCACTACAGCTGCCATATCGTGAATGGTCTTTAAGTCGGATGTCGTCAGGTACCTCGATATATCAAACGTGTAAAATGTGCTGTTGTATAGTGTATTCCGATAAATATGCTCGCCTGGAATATCGGTACCCGATTCCATTGAGGGAGTTTTCACTGCATAAATATTAAAGTATTCTTTCATTAAAGAAAATGGTTTAACGGAGAAAAGGGAGTCTGTGAGCCTTTTGGCATCCAACACAAATTTATCCATCTCATTCATAGTATATCCTTCTGCCAATAATGCGATGTCAATTTTATGAGTAGGGTCACCCGAATAAATGATTTTTTCGACAGAAATATCTGGTGTATTTTCCCTGATAATAAAATAGTTATCCGGATTGATATCTTTGGAATAGATTTCGGTGAAATATCCTTTGTAATCTCTTTTCTCAATTTTTAATTGAATGCTTTTTAAAGGAAAAGGGAACCTGATCACCTGATAAAAGGCTTTGTCTATAATTTTTGCCTCCGCCGTTGATTGCCACTCCTGAAAAAGTGGGGAAAACCCTTTGGAAAAAATAAGGGCTTTGCTTTTCTGATCAAATATTCTAAACCGATAGGTACCTAAATTCATGCTGTCAATCAGCATATTGCGTGATCCGCTCCATCTCTTCTCTTCCTTGATCTGGCAAGGGAATACCTTGGCTGAGCCGTGATTCCCCGAAAGAAGATAATCGAAACGCATCACCTCACCGGTAAAGAAATTGTCAAATGTCGGGCTGCCCCAAACAGACAGCGGACCAAAAAGGAGGATTATCCTGAATAAAAATTTCTTCATAAACAGCATCTTTAGTTACTTTTGTAACGATGATTCAAAACTACTGATTTTTGATTAATAAATATTTCAGGTTATGTCTGTACTTTACGATTATATAAAAGAGTTATTGTTGAACTATGGATTTATATCCAGGATGGCCGTTTATGGTGCTGCGCTTACCTCTTTCCTGGTTATGATTATTTTTGCATTGATTGTTTTTCTGATCGTCAGAAAAATATTTGTCAAAGTTGTTGGTCGTCTTGTCCTGCGAACCAAAGGCATATGGGACGATACCCTTTTTGATCACAAGGTTTTTCATGTATTGACCCATCTGATTCCTGCAATCATTATTTTTAGTTCTGCAGGTTTTACGGGGGACGATATTACCTGGCTGCCAGCATTGATCAGAGGATTGGCACATATCTACCTTGCGATTATTGTAATGACAGGGTTTATCCGTTTCTTAAATGCTGTTCAGGAGATTTATAATTCTTATCCCTACTCAAATGATCGCCCGATTAAAGGATATATTCAGCTAATGAAGATCCTGATCTACTTCTTTGGAGCTATTTTTATCATTGCGATACTTGTTGATAAAAATCCCGCAAGTTTATTTGCCGGATTAGGGGCTATTGCTGCAGTGTTACTATTGGTATTCCGCGATCCGATTTTGGGATTTGTCGCCAGTATTCAGCTTGCGGCCAATAATATGCTCAAACATGGCGATTGGATCACCGTTCCAAAGTTTAATGTGGATGGAACTGTTCAGGACATATCGCTAACAACTGTCAAGGTAGAGAACTGGGATAAATCCATAACAACTATTCCTACCTATTCACTTGTATCAGAATCGGTCACAAACTGGATTGGAATGATTGAGTCGGGTGGTCGCAGGATACAACGTGCTGTCAATATCGATATTGATAGTATACGTCTTTGTGATCAACAAATGCTCGACCGGATTAATAAACTACCCATGATCAATGATTTTCTTAATCCGGAATCATCAAATGGCGATGATTATCAGGATGATAAAGATGTTGGAGCATTGAAAATGAATCTTTTTGACACCCCCACGAACCTCTCTGTATTCAAAAGATATCTTGAAGGATATTGTCTGGTTCACCCTGGTATTCATGAGAATATGACCAGAATTGTGAGGTTCCTGCAATCGACGGATAAAGGTCTGCCTGTCGAGGTGATTGTTTTCAGCAAAGCGCAGGATTCAAATATTTACGAATCTTTGCAGGCCGAGATCTTTGATCATATATTTGCTGTCCTTCCTGAATTTGGTCTTCGCGTATTTCAGAGTCCTTCAGGAAGTAGTTTTTCTCCCATACCTAAATGAATGACCAAAATATAGAAACTACCTTCATTTTTCAGTTCTTAAGGATGATGTACATGTGGTATTCTGTCCGGACAATGGTCATATTAGTCGATTTGTCACGATTTTTATTTGATAATGTTAGAAAATTAAAAATATTTAATCATTTTTGTATCAAATTGAAAGTATCGTGAAGAAGAACAATATTGATTTAGATGAAGATTTCAAGGAACAAAGTGTTCATATTGATGATCTTGACCGTAAAATTCTTAAGCTGATAACTGCAAATGCCAGGATCCCTTTTCTGGAGGTTGCCAGAGAATGCGGAGTCTCAGGTGCAGCCATTCATCAGCGTGTACAACGATTGGTTGCTGTTGGGGTAATAATTGGTTCGGAGTTTCTTGTAAGTCCGCAGAAGCTTGGTTATAATACAACTGCCTATATGGGCATTTATCTTGAGAAGGTAAGTTTTGATAAAAAAGTATTAAAACAGTTGCGAGAAATTTCTGAAGTAGTTGAATGTCATCATACTACTGGTCAGTATGCTATTTTTATCAAGATACAAACCAAAACCAATAAACATCTGATGAAGATTATTGATACTGATCTTCAGGCGATTGACGGAATTGCAAGGACTGAGACATTTATTTCTTTGGAAGAGGATTTTAAACGGCAGATTCCTATCCGTTAGGATGATCTCAAAATTCTCTAAACGACAAAGCCCCCGGATAATGGAGGCTTTGTCGTTTAGGAACATAGCGACTAAAAAGGAAGATCATCTTTATCATCCGATTCTCCCATGGGTGGGATATCCGATGGTGAGAAGGGAGGCGGATTATTGCCGGTGCTTCCATCCTTCTGAACCAGGTCAACCCTGAATGCATTTATGTTTGAATACCATTTTTCGTTGTATTCACGCGATTCGATGCTGAACGAGACCTCTACCTCCATATTTGGTTTAATCTTATCAAAAGTACCGTTCTTGTCATTAAAGAGAGTAAAACAAATCTTTTTTGGGAACTGCTCCTCTGCGGTTTCAATGACAAAATCCTGCTTCTTCCAATCTCCACGAGCACTTGTTCCTTTTATCTCGGGAAGAATCTGTAAAACCTTTCCTGTTGTTTTAAAGCTCATATCATTTAATATTAAGTTACTTAAAAAAACAAGATCCGGAATTGATAATCCCGGATCCTGTGTACGGGGATTATTCCCCAAAAGTAAATTAAAAAATCAAATTATTTTTTGATTTCAAGAAGTTCAACTTCAAAAACAAGTGTCGAATTAGGTTTGATATCAGCACCGGCACCGCGCTCACCATAGGCAAGTTCTGCAGGGATAGCCAATTTCCATTTTGAACCAACAGGCATCAGCTGAAGTGCTTCTGTCCATCCTGGAATAACCTGATTAACAGGAAATTTAGCAGGCTGTTTGCGGTCAACTGAACTGTCAAAAACTTTTCCTTCAATTGTTGTGCCATGATAATGAACAACAACAGTATCGGTAGCCAATGGTTTTGGTCCTGTACCTGCTTTCAGGATTTCGTACTGAAGTCCGCTTTTGGTTGTGGTAACCCCGGAACGTTTACCGTTTTCGGCAAGATATTTTTTACCTGCTTCACCAGCTTTACCAGCCTCAACCTGCTGAGCTTTCATAAAATAACTTTGAGTAACACCCTGAACCTTTTGAGCAGAAATCTGTGAAGAATCACCACTAAGCGCACTGGTGAATGCTGCCAAAATGATTTTTTGATCCAGATTTTTACCTCCCGGAGCAGTAGGAAGATTTTTCTTAATATTGTTACCTATATCAATTCCAATGGCATAGGCGGCTGAATCGGCAAGAGTTTTCAGCTGAACTTTTGAACTTTTAAAGTTGTTGCATGATCCAAAAAATAGAGTGCCTGCAACTAATGTAACAACCAGTGATTTGATTTGCATAACGGTTTTTCTTATAAATTTTTAATGTTTATTCTAAAAGGTGCGAAGATAGAAATTTAATTGCAAAATCGGTAATCTAAAATTTCTTTATAGGCTAAAAAGTCAGAAATAATTCTAATACCTTCATTCAGATGATTATCAGTTAGATACTTTCCTGACATTTCACATTACATTTCCCTCATCAAACACTGATTTCACCCGGTCTATCGTTTTTAAGTTCACTTCTGCAACGGATTTTTCATTGGAAGGATTTCGTTCCCCTAAGCATCTCCCTTTTTCCGGGAGGGCCTGGAAGTCTTTCGGTTTTAAATCCTGCCTCAATAAGCGAACGACGAACTATTCCTTTAGCACAATAGGTGACCAGTCTTCCCTCCGGTTCACAATGATCTGAGATTTGACGAAAAACTGTAGTTTCCCAAAGTTCAGGTTGTTTAACCGGGGAAAAAGCATCAAAATAGACCAGATCAAAAGGTGAGAGCTCTGAATAATCAACCGTTAACAGATCGACTGATAACTTCAATATTGAAAACCGGTCGGTTATTTTTATTTCTTCGTTCCAAATGGCCTCATGAAGTTTACGGAACAGAATTGGATTACCTCCCGGTATAATCATTGGATAGTTGAGTGTCGACCAGATTGCAGGCGGTAAAGGATATTTTTCAATAGAAATATAACGGATCGTTTTATTTGAATTGATCGATTCAAGGAGTGTCAGATAGGCATTCAGCCCAGTACCGAACCCCACTTCATAAATGGTAAGTGCATCCTTATGACAATTTTTTAATCCTGCCCCGATAAAGATGTGCATGGATTCCTGAACCGCACCAAAAGTAGAGTGAAAATGCTCCGTCAGCTCTTTTACAAAAAGGGTATCGGATCCATCATCCGTTTTAACTATTTCCGGAATTTCCATTTTAGTCGATCTATTGTAAAATTACAGCTCTGATAATAATTTATTGTACTTCCTAAATGTCAAATTCAGGAATGGCCATGTAATAATAACTGTTTTCGTGACGAATCAGAAAACTTGATTCATATTTCGCTAATTTTTTAATTGGCCCCCAATCTTTTCTTCCTGTTTTGTAACTGAAAATACCGTTAAAAATCTTAATTTGCGCCTGATTTTACAATGAAAATCAAGCTGTCAGATCAAGGCTCCATGCTAATTCGGTTGTACAACGAAAATCCTAATATTAAAGATATACTGAAGGTTGTTGAAATTCTTCGGGATGGCGGAGTCATTATTTATCCGACAGATACAATTTATGGTATAGGTTGCGATATCACTAAACCGAAGGCGGTTGAAAGGGTTGCCCGGATTAAGAATATTAAGGTTGAAAAGGCCGCCTTCTCATTTATTTTTTATGATTTAAGCAATATAACCGACTATTGTAAGCCAATTCCAAACTGGGTCTTTAAAATGATGAAGAAAAATCTTCCCGGTCCGTTCACCTTTATTCTGAATGCCAACAACAATATCCCCAAACTTTTCAGGAGTACAAAGAAGAGTATTGGAATACGGATCCCGCAGAATAATATAATCAGGGAGATTGTGAAGGAACTCGGAAATCCGATCCTCTCAACTTCGGTTCACGACGAGGACACGATTATTGAGTATACAACCGATCCGGAATTGATTCATGAGAAGTTTGGCGATCTGGTCGATCTTGTCATTGATGGCGGATATGGTGGTAATATCCCTTCTACTGTGATAGATTGTATCGGTTCAGAACCTGTCATTACCAGATATGGGAAAGGGGAACTGATTGATTAATGATACAATTTAATATCTCCCTATTTCTCCAGCCATCAATTTGCATGGGATCGGTTAATTTTAGCATATCAATTTTTCAGTAAATTGCCTGAAATGAAAAAGCCGGCCACTTTATAAGCAACCGGCTCGCATAAATCAAAATATACTAAGCTGCCCCAATTGAACCTAAAACATCGCTGATTTTATGTTTATACAGATCTTTTAACGCTTCACGGGCTGGACCAAGATACTTTCTTGGATCGAATTCTGCCGGCTTGGATACAAATACTTGTCTGATTGCGGCAGTCATTGCGATACGACCATCGGAGTCAATATTTATTTTGCAAACTGAGGAAGCCGCTGCCCGTCTGAGTTGTGATTCAGGAATACCGACTGCATCTTTCATCGCCCCGCCATTTTCGTTGATTATTTTGATCAGATCAGCCGGAACAGAGGAGGCCCCATGTAATACGATTGGGAAGCCAGGCATCCGTCGTTCAATCTCCTCAAGGATGTCAAAACGGAGCGGTGGG
>Ga0073936_10006258_pt1 | contig 15753 bp, 12 predicted proteins | sample AliMusrvi5mmetaG_FD_87041 | JGI IMG/M metagenome (GOLD analysis project Ga0073936, IMG submission 87041) | Freshwater lake bacterial and archeal communities from Alinen Mustajarvi, Finland, to study Microbial Dark Matter (Phase II) - Alinen... | ecosystem: Environmental > Aquatic > Freshwater >... | reverse complement strand
GTCCATCGGAACGATCAGCAGGGCCTTGCATGATGATCCGAAAATTGCCGAATCGACCCGGAAAAAGGTAAAGGAACTGGCTTCAAAGCTTGAGTATGTTCCGAGCAGCCTTGGGCGGGGACTGCAGTCGCGGAAAAGTTTCCTGCTTGGCTATCTGGTTTCTAACATCAAAGACTCATTTTACAACGAAATACTTCAGGGAATCGCACAGGAAGCGCAGCGTCGTGGTTACGGATTACTGGTTGGTGTGACTGAAGACAACACCGCCAGCGAATTGGATCAGTTGCGGTTTTTTCGTGAGAAGTCGGTTGACGGAATTATCATCTCAAACTATACGAAAGAGACTATCCCAACCATCATCAAGCTACGCGAAGCCGGAATGCCCATTGTGATTTGCGATTTCGAAACCTTTGATGTTTCCATTCCGGTTGTCGTATTGGACGAATACAGGGCCATGGAGTTGTTGGTTGATTACCTTGCCAATTTGCAACACAAGCAGTTTGCATTTTATTACCAGCTCAATGCCAACAGCATGAAAAGGTACGCCATCGTATCCGACCTACTGCACCAAAAAGCTTTGCCCAAGCCTTATTTATGTAATGGCAAGGCTCATTTAATTGAACTCATGAGTCAGGATGACCGGCCAACAGCAATCATTTCCTATTCCGACCTTTTTGCCATCGAAGCCATCCAAACCTTAACGGAAATGGGGATTAAAGTTCCGGAAGATGTGTCCGTCACCGGGTTCGATGATTTGCTGTATGCTCAATGGCCGCCATATAGCCTGACCACCATTTACCAGCCAAAAACCAGGATCGGAGAACTCTCTGCCTCTTCTTTAATTGATATTATCAACACCAAAAAACAGGTTTTACCTGAACCCATCGAACCACAACTGATTATTCGGAATAGTTGTGCAGAAATCAGAAAATAGTTTATTTTTACTCTGAGTTTAAAACGTTTTAAATTTTGAGTATGACCAATCCGCAAACCATCCAGGAAACCGATTACGGCAAATTAAAGGCACGGCGAAAAATCAATCAGGTGAATGCTGAAATGCGTTTTACGGAAGTTTACAAAGCTACATCGCAACTTCACCCTTTTCTTCGTGAAGTGGAATGCCTGAGAGTTCAAACTCAGGAAATCTTAAAACCGATTCAAAAGGGTGCCTGGTTTGCCGGTCGGCTCGAACGGTTATTTGTGGGAATCGATCCCGAACGTGGCGATTTGAACGAGGTGGCTTATTTCTGTCAGTTCACGCTGCTGAAAGAACAATTGCAGAATCCGGATTTGTCTGAGTCTGTGGCAAAAGATATTCAGTCGCTCATCGACTTTTGGTCAGGCGAATCTACGTTTTCCCGATGTCGTGAAGCTTTTCCGGATCACCTCAAAATGGGGTTGCCCAGTGATGATTATTACCTCGGCTATGAAATCGCTTACCCGATGTTTGGTTTGGGTGGTCCCTGCCTCGATTTCGATAAACTTTTGCAACATGGACTTCCGGGACTGAAATCAGAAATCCAGAATAAGTTGGAAAGTGCAGATCTACAAGCCGACTCCGTTTTTTTGGAAGCCTGTTTGAAAGGACTGGAAATTGTAAAGGAAACTGCTATTCGTTATGCTGATGAGGCTAAATCAAAATCAGCAGTTGAAAATGATCCAAAAGAAAAGGCAAAACTAATTGAAATCAGCAACAATTTGATCCAAATTGCTGATCATCAACCCGAAACCCTGCATCAGGCTATTCAACTCTTCTGGTTGTATAACCTGATTTCATTGGTGAAAAACTATGGCAGGATGGATGTTTTTCTGGGTGATTTTCTGGCCAACGATTTGAATTCAGGACGATTGAACTGGCAGACAGCCCGTGAAATGCTTTGCGGTTTGTGGAATCAAATTGCCGATCGGGGCGATAATTTCAACAACCGCATCATCATTGGTGGTCTTGGACGGAGAAATGAATCGAATGCGAATTTGTTTGCCAGATTGGCGCTTAAAGTTCAGGCTTTGTGCAAGCAGTCAATTCCGCAGCTCAGTGTTCGCTGGCACAACGGAATGCCGCATGAAATTTGGGATAAATCATTGGAAGTGATTGGACTAGGGTCTACATTTCCAATTCTGTATAACGATGATGTCAATATTCCGGCAGTAGCAAATGGATTTGATATTGCCACTTCAGAAGCCGAACAATACGTTCCGTACGGGTGTGGCGAATATGTAATCGACCACACCAGCGTTGGTTCTCCTGATGCTGCCCTGAATGTTGTAAAAGCGCTCGACGTGACTCTTTTTAATGGCCTCGATTCTTTTACCGGACAAAAAAAAGGATTGCCGCTCGGTCAAACATTTGAAACCTTCGATGAACTGAAAGTAGCTTTTGCACGCCAGATAGACTATCAGGTCAGTATGCTGGCCGATGCGCAGGACCAGATTACACATGTTACAGCTAAGTACGCCGCGTATCCGTTACTCAGCATTCTTTATGACGATTGTATCCAACGTGGACAGTCACTGCTTAGTGGCGGTGTCAGGTATCTGGGTGGAACTTTGGAAAGTTTCGGGAACAACACCGCCGGCGATGCACTGTATGCGATTAAAACGATGGTGTACAATAAAAAATTGTTTTCGTTGGAAACGATCAAAGAGGCTTTGTTCAGCAATTTTACAGGTTATGAAAAACTCAAGCAAATGCTTTTGCGTGTTCCGAAATATGGAAACGACAATGATGATGCCGATGAAATGTCGATATGGGTGAATAAAGTTGTATGCGAATCTGCACATCGTCAAAAATATTTTACCGGGTTGCACAGTTTTTCGGTTGTGCTGGTTAATAATGGCGACAATGTCACCCTTGGAAAAGGAACGGGTGCTTCTGCGGATGGGCGTTTGAAAGGTGAATCTTTGTCAAACGGGAACCAGCCCGGAGCAGGTTACGACACACAGGGAATTACAGCTTTACTCAATTCGATGGTCAAACTGGATCCCTCTCTTCATGCCGGAGCCACGCATAACCTGAAATTCAGCCGAAAGCTCTTTCAGGAAGAATTACCCAAATTGTCGGCCTTACTGAAAGCCTATTTTGCCAAAGGAGGAACACAGGCTATGATTACGGTAACAGATGTTCAGGAATTGGAACAAGCACTGAAAGAACCAGAAAAATATGGCAACTTAATTGTTCGCGTTGGAGGATATTCCGAGCGGTTTATCGACCTTCCCAAAGATGTTCAGCTCGAAGTAATGAAAAGAACCCTGTATTAAATTGCCGGCCATGAACACTTCTGGTTTGGTTTTAGACCTACTCCGGTTTTCGCTGCACGATGGACCGGGCATTCGCACAACGGTATTTTTGAAAGGATGTCCGCTGAATTGCATTTGGTGCCATAATCCTGAATCCATCCGCAAATTTCCTGAAATTGCCTATTTCGAATCCCGGTGTACCGGTTGTGGTGAGTGTACAATGGTTTGTCCAACCGGAGCGCAGCAAATTATTGAAAACGTACATCATTACGTCCGCGAACTTTGTAAATTGTGTTACAATTGCTCTACCGTATGTCAGTTTGATGCTCTGCGCAAGGTTGGAAAAACCATGACAGTGGCTGAAATCCTTGCGGAAGTTGAAAAAGACCGTGAATACTACCTTCAATCGGGAGGCGGATTAACCATTTCCGGGGGAGAACCATTGATGCAACACGAGTTTACCCTCCAAATCCTGAAAAGGGCCCAAAAGGAAGGAATCCATACCTGCATCGAAACCAGTGGTTTTGCTTCCAAAAAGGTACTTGAACATATTCTACCATACATTGATCTGTTGCTGTTTGATTTCAAGGCAGATCCTAAGTCCTATCAAAAGCTGACCGGGGTTGAAAGCAATATCATCCTTCAAAACCTTGAGTTAATTGTTAATCTGGGCAAGCAGGTTGAAATCCGTTGTCCGGTTGTGCCAGGTGTAAATGATACCAATAGTTTTTTTTCGGCCATTGGTGAAATATCGGCACATTTCAACCATCAAATCCCAATCAGGATCATGCCTTATCACAATACTGGAAACGGAAAACTGGACCGATATGGTTATCTGGCTACTTTAAATAGTATTGATCCGGCTTCTGATGATCAAGTAAAACAGTGGAAAAAAGAACTGATGAAGTATGGGAAACTCCCTTTAATCTGAACTTTGGAGATCCCGATGATTGTATAGGAACCATCACTTCGATCCTATTTTATCCAGTTTAAATAGTTGGATCCTTCAGTTAGCAATAGCCATGTATCAGTTCTGAATGGCGATGCCGGAAATCCTTCCTTGTTATACAAATTCGCATCAGATGGATTTGAAGACCAGGCGTACCGAACTGCTACCGGATTGGGCACCTTTTCGCTGCTCACAATCACCCGTTCACCTTCAATTACTGCCTTGGCATAATAGAATTTCTGGTCTGGTCCGGCCACTTCAAATCCTTTCAGATAGCCATATTTATCGTGAGCAATCAGGCCTGTTCCTATATTCGAAAACCTTAAATCCACTATATTTGCTTCTATCCGGACATCATGGATCATCGGACTGGCTACTTCGCCAAGATTCTGTCCGTATGTATTTTTCAATGCCAGCAGCGCGAGTCGTCGGGCAAGTTCGGTTTTGTCTTTCGGATGTACATTGGTGGAGTCGCCCAAATCGATGGTAACAACCATGCCTGTATTAGGCAATTTCAAAGCCGAAGTTTGCGATTCGCGTAGATCGGCCCAGTCGCTTCCTCCATGCTGACTGTTGCTGTTAATGCTATTAAAGTTGGGCAGTTGAACCAGGTAAAACGGAAAATTGCCATTGGAAAATTTTTTTCGCCAGTCTTTGATTAACTCAGGAAATATTTGCCGGTACTGCGAAGCGAACAAAACATTGTTTTCTCCCTGATACCAGATTGCTCCCTTAAATGAATAGGGTAGAATAGGGCTCAACATTCCGTTGAACAACAGGTTGGGGTGAACATTGGGCGTTCTGATCCATAAAAAGCTCATATTCCCAATGGTCATTTTCCAATCGCCAGCCAACGATTGCGTCCAGTTTCCTGACGAAATGTTAAACTCACTGGCCGGATCAAGAAATCCTCCGCGCTCCCAGTAATCCAAAACACGGATTGCAATCGTATTTTTACCAGATTTCAGCTTTTCAGTAGGTACCTGATATTCGCGGGAAGCGTAAACTCCCATGGTCGATCCCACTTTTTCTCCATTAACGTATGTAATGTCGTAATCGTCAATCCGTCCCAGGTAAATAGTAATTCCTTGTTTGGCAACTTCTTCCGGTATATTAATTTCCCGACGGAACCATACCACTCCATCAAAACGGGGTAGCAAATCATAATCAAATTGCTGAGGTAATCTGGCCGTCAGCCATTTGCTGTCGTCAAATTCCGGTTTCCGAAAGGCAATTGAATCCTCACGAATACTGTCGCGGTTGGAAATTCCAAGTAAACTGAAAATCTGGTCGTATTTTTTCTCGGTTACATTGAACCAGTTATTCAATTCATCTTGAGTTAATTCATGGTAATGAGAATAATCTGGCAACGTATGAAGAGCTTGAAAGCTCAACCAGCTCTCTAAGAAAGTTCCGCCCCATGAAGCATTTATTATTCCAACGGTAACGTTCAATTCTGCACTGAGTTTTTTTGCATAATAATATGCCACTGCCGAAAAATCTCCTGAAGTCTCAGGTGATGAAATCTGCCAATTCCCGCCGTCGAAATCCGTCTTTGGAACGGCACTCATTCGGTTCGGAACCTTAAACTGCCGAATCTTCAAATTTGCTGATTTCGCAATTTCATCTTTGGCAAACAGACTATTTTCCAGTTTGAACTCCATATTCGATTGTCCGGAACAAAGCCAAACTTCGCCAATCATCACGTCATTCAAGATAATCTGATTTTGGCCTTTAACCGTTAAAGGATAAGGACCACCGGCTTTTTGTGCAAGCAGTGAAATAGTCCAGTTCCCATCCCTGGATGCTGATGCAGTTGCTTTCTGATCATTCAAAATAACAGTCACTTTTTCGCCTGGACTTGCCCAACCCCAAATATGGATAGGCTGATTTTGCTGAAGGACCATATGGTCGGCAAAAATTCGCGGCAAACGAACCTGTGCGTGAGTATTTAGCCCCAAAAAGCAGATTAGCAAAATATAAAATAGCTTGTTCATCAGTATTTAATCTTAAATTTTCATTGTTTGATGGAATATCCAGTTAATCATTTTCGGTTGGATTGACGACTATCCAATGGGCATTTCATTCTATCATTTCATTGAATCATCCGGATAGAGAATAATGCCTTGAATGTTATGATGATCGGCCTCCATCATTTTGTATGTCCGATTCCATTTGCACAGTTTTTAGCCAAATAACAAAGGTGTTTGACGTTAGGTGAAATCTCATTTTACCAATCCGGTAAAACAGCTTGCATCTCTCTATCGTTATATCTGAATAGATGAATTAAAAATCCAGGAAACTTGATCCATTTCCGCTCATATACCACAGAAATTCCTTCCCGCATTACTTGAGTATTTTATTCTTCTCATGTTAAAATGTCTATCTTTCTTTGGTGAAATATTTCAGGTTCCAATTATCAAACCACTTGATTTCAAGTTTATTATTATTTATACCAATGGGAAGCCATATGTGCCGTCCTTCAATGGCATCATCAGCAAACCAGCGGTCGGCCATGAAAATAAAAGCGTCTTTCTTATTTTTATAGGGAAGAATAAAAGTACTCTGCGAGTTAAATGTAAGGGCAGAATCTTTCCCTATGCAAGGATTGCCTGATTCTGTCCAAGGCCCCCAGATACTTGGTGCCCAGGCCGAACGGGCAGCATTTGGTGCCCACCCGGTACAGTCGGAACCAATGAAGAAATAGGTTCCGGTGCTGTTTTTAAACATGGTTCCACCTTCCATATAGCGGTTTACAAAAACGCGAATATACTTATCAGAACAGTCGAGATAATCGTCGGTAAGTTGAGATATATGTGTGGTGCTATTTTCTTCGGAAGCTGAAATCAAATAGGCTTTGCCATCATCGTCAACAAATAGGTTCATATCTCGCGACATCTGTCCTCCTTCAAAATCACGTCCTAAAATATTCAGTGAATCGGGGTGAGCAGGTAAGCAACCCAAACCTCCACAATATTTATCTTTAACGCTGGAAACGACAGGCCTTTTATGGTATGGTTGGGCATTAATTGGTCATGTTTTGGCGTTTGGTCTGAAAGTTCTGATGTAGGTGAAGGGCCCAAATGGATTTTCGGCTGTGGCAACACCGACTCGGGCTGCATCATAACCTTTGTGCCTCAATTCCAAATGAAACCACATCACAAATTTTTTGGTTTTTTGATTGAAAATTACTTTTGGCCTCTCCAGAATGCAACCTTTTGCAATATCACTTAATGAATCGTTTACTACTGGATTTAAAACAATGCCTCCATCCGTCCAGTTATACAGGTCTTTTGAAGTATATACACGAACACCTGCACAAGTACGAAACTTTCCGTCTGATTTTTCTTTGAATTCACCATACCAATAATAGGAATCATTATAGTACATGATGCCACCACCATGGACGTTAATGTGTTTTCCATGATTATCGGGCCAGATTTCACCTGGTTGGAACTTGTTGTTTTGCCCTAAGCAACTTGCAGCCGTAAAAAGGAGAAACGCAAGTGATAGTAATTTATTGCACTTTTTCACTCGGAAATATCGTTATTAAATTATTGAATATTAGAATGTACTCATGGAACTCGCGATTGTATTTTCATCACCTTTTACCGGATTCGCCCAGGCTCATTTCATGGATAATTTGTTACGGAGTAAAAATTCATCAATTTCTTTCCGCATTGGGGCTGATGGTTGAGCGCCTATCCTGGTTACACATATGGCCGAAGCTGCACTTGCAAATAGTAACGAATCGGAGAGCGACTTTCCTTCTATTTGGGCAACGGCAAAACTTCCGCAGAATACATCGCCTGCTGATGTAGTATCCACTGCATCTACTTTAAATGCAGGTACAGTTACTTTTTCAGTAGCAGAAAGCGCAAATGCTCCTCGTTTGCCCAATGTGATAATTACCAGTTTAGCACCCATTTCGCGAAGTTTAAGGGCTGTGAGTTCAACTTCTTCATCAGTTTCGACGTGCATCCCTGACAAAAAAGCTGCTTCAGTTTCGTTGACTACCAGAATGGTAGTTTTTGCCAAGTAAGAAAGGTCGAACGGACGAGCAGGAGCAAAATTCCACAAAACAGGAATACTTTTTGCTTCAGCAATTTTAAATACATATTTGATGGTTTCAGCCGGAATTTCGAATTGCATAATGATCAGGGCGGCTTCGTCAATCAAAGTCATTGCACGGTCAATCAGTTCCGGGCTAAGTTTGTAATTTGCACCGGGAGCCACTGACAGGTAGTTGTTTCCTTCGCCGCCAATCATTACCAGGGCATGACCGCTGGCTATACCGGTTTCCTGAAATACAAAGCGAATATCGAGCCCGTCGTTTTTAAAGTTTTCGAGCATTTGAGGCGTGTAGGCATCGTCACCCGCACAATTGACAAAAGCTACATTCCCGGCTGCCCGTACTGCTCCAACCGCCTGATTGGCGCCCTTCCCTCCATAAACCTGAAAGAAGCCGGCATCGGTAATGGTTTCTCCTTTCTCCGGAAGCCGATCCATTTTCATGATCAGATCGACATTGGAACTTCCAATGACTACAATTTTGTTTTTCATATGAATTACTTTAACCGTGCAACGATTATTAGACCCAATCCAACGATGAACAGGCTAAACATGGCTGCAAGGTACTTATTCACCGATTTGGGTGCTGTAGCAAATTCTTTGAACACAAACACTCCCCAGGCTGCACCAATCAGGGTGGCTCCCTGTCCCAAACCGTAAGAAATAGCTGGCCCGGCTTTTTCTGAAGCAATCAGGTTAAAAAGAAAACCGGTATTGAAGATCAGTCCGCCAAGAATCCCAGTCAGATGCTGACGTGTAGTTCCATTGGTGAAATACTGCTTGTAAGTCACAGGATTTCCGGTAATTGGCTTGTACATAAAAAAGGTGTTCCAAAGAAAATTGGATAGAAACAGACCAATTGAAAAGATGATTACTGCCGAGTATGGAGTTAATTTGCCTGCTTCAGGAGTGGTAAAATTGGTGGTCATCCCTTCGGCCACAAACCGGTAAAAGAACGACATGATTACTCCGGAAATGATTGAAATCACGATTCCTTTGGTAGATGTTTTTCCCTGAGAGGCAGAGGCTTTCCGCGAAGCAAAAGCATTGACAACTATAGCCGCAACCACAAGGCCTACACCTAAAAATAATAGGGTTGGATCGCCAGATGGTGTTTTGATATAATTAATCAGGACTCCCAAAACCAAAGCAAGACCAACCGCGATAGGGAAAGCAACTGAAAGTCCGGCAATTGCAATGGCTGCGATAATCAGCAAGTTTGAAAGGTTGAAAATGGCACCTCCCAACAGTGCATAAACAATTGAACGTCCGTCGGCCTGAGCCAAATCGGTAATCAAACTGCGGCCATCGGCACCAAAACTACCCATGGTAAGGCCATAAAAGAGGGCCATCAGAATTAATCCGATGGAATAATCCCAGTAGAACAATGGAAACTGCCACTTGTCTGTGGTGCACTTGGATGAGTTTGCCCAAGAACCCCAGCATAGCATCGTGATGAAGCAAAAAGCAACAGCCAGAAGATAAGAATCGACTATGTACATGATTTTAAGTTTTGTTGATAGCTTAACTCACGGGAGGACTTCGGGTCACCCTGAGAGTGAATTTTTATATAAATCGTTTTGCAGCTTCTTCCATAATCACGGCAGTTGCGGTAGCTCCAGAACGTTCGCAACCAGCAGCCTGAACCGCAATCAGTTGATCAAGTGTACGGACTCCTCCGGCAGCTTTCACCTTAACTTTCGGTCCTACACTCTTTTTCATCAGTTCTAAAGTTGGAATAGTCGCTCCCACATAGTTGTAATCGCCATTGGCTTGTTTCACAAATCCAAATCCGGAGGATGTTTTTACGTAGTCGGCACCGACTTCTGTGCAAATCTGGCATAGTTTCACTACATCAGCTTCTCTGGTCAAGTAGTCGGTTTCAAAAATCACCTTAACGATGGCTCCAAATTGATGGCAGGAATCTGTAACAGATTTTATTTCTTCTGTAATGTAAGTCCAGTCACCCTGTAAGGCTTTGGCTATATTAATAACCATGTCAATTTCGACCGCACCATCTTTACATGCCGTTTCTGCTTCAAAAACCTTTGAAGCTATAGTTGAATTCCCGGAAGGGAAACCGATGACACAGCCCACCAAAACGTCAGTACCTTTTAATATTTCGGTAGCCTGTTTTACCATGTATGGCTTAACACATACCGATGCCACATTGTATTTTTTTGCCACTCGGCATTCTCTTTTCAAATCTTCGTCAGTCATTGTTGGATGAAGAATGGAATGGTCAATCATTTTTGCCAATTTGTAAACAACTTCGTTCATGGTAATGGTATTTTAATTGATAATTTGTAAATTAAATCCGACTTATTAGGAGCACTAATCTTATGTAGAAGGTTGCTTATGGTCCGGATTTATCATATGGTATTAATTGTTTTATTTGTCAAGTTTTACAGTTTGTATTCCGGATTTAAGGGATATTTTTTGAGTGCCCCAGACAAAATATGCTTCGATTTCTTTGGGGATGAAAATGGTTCCTTCAACCCTTGAATCCATTTTTTTCAGGTCAAGTTCAATGTTTCCCAATGGATGCGGATAAACTGCTTTTATTGAAGTTAGTTCTCCAAAGGCCGGGGCAATTTCAACTGTTTTAAAGCCGGGCGAAGTTGGATTGATTCCGCAAACGGTGCGGAACAGAAAATAGGCAGGAACAGTGCTCCATGGATGACATTCCGAGCGCTGGTTTTCTTCACCCCATTCCAGCGGAACTTCGGCACAGGTGCTCATTCCTCGTTCTTTCATAAGTTGCCATTCCGAGAGTTCAGGTAAAAATTGCTCCTGAAGCCCTGTTTTGTTCATGGCTTCGAAAAGGTATAGGTGGAGGAATAAATCGACTTGCCCGAACCAATCTTTCGGTTCCAGAAGTTGATGCATCAACCTCTTTGCTTCCTCCCCGCTGGTGGCTTCGGCCACAATAGCCATCAAATTGGTAATTTGGCTTACCTGCTTATTATCAGGTGATTCAATATAGAAACCATCTGCATTTTTACAAAGTTGATTGACCGCTTTGCAAATCTCATCTGCCCGGTTACGATAGGTTGTTGCCTGGTCCTTTTTCCCGAGGTATTCGAAAATATTGGCAGCATGGCGAAGGGTGTAGGCATAATGCAAGGTGTATAAGGTGCAATTTCCTTCATATACTGTTGGCGGCTCACCGTTTAAATAATGGCGTGGCCAAGCCAGAGCACCCCACCAATCCATCTTCCCCATCAAACCGTTGGATTGCATTTTTTGCTCAAACCAATGCAAGACATTGCCGATTCCCAGTTCAAACTGTGAAATGAAAACTTTATCGTCTTTCCACATCATGTAATCATGAACCTGATCGATCCAGATCAGTGAATAGGATGGAATAATCAGGTGGAACGGATTTGGATAACAGGCATAGGTCAGTCCTTCAGGAATGCGCGACTGGTCGAACTGAATCAGCGCATTGCGGGTAAGACGGTCATCTCCAGAAAGTGTCAGCAGCGACAAATTGTGAACCCGTGAATCGCCTGTATACTGCATCTGCTCGTAGGCTGCATCCGAAAGAAGCATGTCTTGTGCACATATGCTCACCGTTCTCCATCCAGCATCCATTATCCATTGGGTGAGTGGAGAATCGCTCTCGAAAATTGCTTTCTGTTCTATTGGCGCATGGCATGACACATGGTAATATTTTTCGATGACCAGCGACGAATTCCCGGTTTGAATGTCGAGCTGAATGTAACGGAACGCCCGAAGATAAGTAGGTTTGAAAAGGCGGTTTTTGTTCCCGTCAGGAATGAACACATCCTTTATTCCAACCAGGTATTTGCCTTCGATCTGGCTTCGGTTGCCCTTTTGGGAATGATTTTTTACAATCAGGTTCTCGGCATACATGGCCTGGATCCGCGCATCTTTTCCTCCTGAAACCAGCATTTCCGGATACCCCATGGTCTCCTCCGCCTGATCGATCAGGATGCTCACTTTTTTATTGGCCAGAATGGTGAGACTTCCGGTTCCTATCCGAAAATCTTCCTTAACTTCCATTCCTGAAGAGCGGCGAATTCCTGCAAACAGCACTTTTTCTTCTTTGAGAATTCCGGTGCGGCGCGGAATAAGGAGTTTTCCGCCTCCATAAAGTATACCTCCGGCGAACTGTTCATCGCGGCCACCGGCAATATCGCACCATTTGGCAGGGAGCCATTTGGAGTCGTCAAAAGCGGTGGTTTCCCATCCCCACGGATATTTGTCGGCCCTGATGCTGTCGGTAGGATTGCCGACATACAAACCAAAATCGATGGTATTCCGGTCAGTCATCCAGTCGACCATTTTGGGCGACCAGCCATCGTTTTGTAAACATTTCCAGCTTCCGCCAGAAGTATTGACCAATTTTCCCGCTAATGAATCCCCTTGAAGAATAAAGGAAGTCATTTGAGAAAAGAAGGTAAACGAACGTTTCGGTCCCCAGTTGACCACTTCGGCGGCAATTGTATTGTTCCCTGATTGCAGGTAACCGGCAATATCGAGTGTTTCAAAGAACCAATGCGAAATATCTCCCCGTGCCGGTCCCCGTGTAATGTAAATCCCGTTTACAAACAAACGATAATGATTATCAGCCGAAACATGAATGACAAATGTTTTCGGCTTAGTCTGAAGCACAAAGTTTTTCCTGAATAACACCATGGAGGCAGCCTGTGGCTCCGCTGTCGGATGCATGATCCACTGTGCCGTCCATTTTACATCCTGTGCAAAAGAGGCAACTGGCAAAAAAAGTAGTAAGGCGATTGAAACAAGTTTAGTTATTAAGTTCACTCCTTTTATTTTTTGATTTTGTCTTTTGTAATAACCCGGCGATCTTCGTATAGTTTTCTGATCAATGGAGGATTATTTTCAATCCATGGGAATTGTGCCCAAACCATAAACCAGCTCCATTTTGGCTGGGCATCAAGAATTTCAGGAGTCGGAACATTCCCGACTTCACCGAGGGTAATTAGTTTACCTTTTCCCAAAGCAAACAACTGATCGTGGTGTGACTGCTTAAAATCATTTTTGTAAACATCGGCGGCAAGCACATCTACGTAAGCGTTGCCCGGATAAAATAGATCATAGGCATAAGCCTGATCGTTTTCCCAGTCTCGCGGTGCATTGGTGTTCCAAACCCAGATCAGGTTGTTTAGTTTATGGTACTGGACAAACCGATCGTAAGTCATAATCCACAGTTTTTTAAAGCCATTTTCACCACGCTTGTTTCCCCACCAGAACCAAATGCCATTCATTTCGTGGTATGGACGCCATAATACCGGGACATTAGCCTTTTGAAGTTTTTTCAAATAAATCGCCACGGTGTCCATGTTATCCTGCCAAAGCTGGTGAATTCGTGTCCCCGGTGTGAGCAGTTCATTCCATTCCGCATCCGTAAGTTTCTTCCATGTGCTTGCCCTTACCGTATCGGCATCGAATGGGCGTTTCATGTGATACATCAAAGTAACAATTGAACCGCTATTATTCTGACGTATGGCTTCTTCAACAAGTTTTTGGCGGTCAACTCCTGCAAAATCGCAACCCCAGATGGCTGGATATTTCCCTGTATAACTTTTAATGCTATCTGACGAACGCATAAATTCATGTCCATAATTGTGCTGTCCCGATAAAATATTTTTCCCCTGAAGGTGATATAGATATTTAAGCAATGCCTTTGCCTCAGGAGTGGCGTTTTTATTTACCGGATTCGTGCTTGCCTGCGCTTTGTAGGTGTAATAACCGGAGACAGTCATCAGCAGAATTAAAATAATACCAAACGTTCTTTTCCTATTTGCAGGTTGATATTTAATTAGATGACTAAATTTTTCAAATAGTTTCCGCTCGATTTCAGACAAGTCATGCCTGCCAGTCCTGCCCCTGCTGTTCTCAGGGTGGTTTGCTTGATAAAATTTCTGCGAGTGGTTTCCATGCGTCATTTATTTTTTCAAGACTCAAATTGATTGTTACAAACTTTTACCTTTATTGAGCCAGTTAAGCCAAAGCCGCAGACTGTTTGTCCATGAATTCACATGCTCATTGTTTACGGCAAGTCCAAAGCCATGTTCGCCTTCTGATAAGATGTGCAATTCGGCCGGAATTTTTTTCTCCTTTAAGGCCCTGTACATAAGAAGCGAATTTTCAGTCGGAACGCCAGAATCATCGTCGGCCTGACAAATAAAGGCGGGGGGAGTATCTGACTTTACCTGCAACTCATTTGAAAAATTAATCAATAACGCCTTTTCGGGATTTTTACCTAACAGAGCTTCACTTGAGCCTTTGTGTACGGATGGATCAGTAAACGATATTACCGGATACATCAGTATCATAAAATCAGGTCGGCAACTTTGCCTCTCTACAGAATCGTTGTCAGTTTTATTTCCGTAATCGAAATGAGTTCCCAAAGTGGAGGCCAAATGGCCACCTGCCGAAAAGCCCATGACTCCAATTTTGCCGGGATTAATATTCCATTTTTCAGCATTTTGCCGAACCAGTCGCATCGCACGTTGGGCATCCATCAAGGGAGCTTTGTGAGGAACGGCACAATTGCCATAAGTGGGCAATCGATATTTCAGAACAATTCCCGCAACCCCTATCGTGTTCAGGTATTTGGCAATTTCAGTACCTTCCAGATCATAAGCCAGCACCCAGTATCCGCCACCGGGACAAATAACCACTGCCTGCCCATTTGCAAACCGTTTACTTGGCAGGTAAACTGCGATATCCGGATTTTGCACATTGCTGATCAGAACAATGTCTTTCTTCTCGGTTTTCTCCTTCTGCCCGGTATTGACTGAATTGGGTATTGTTCCGTTGTAAAGCGGCAAAACTAACTCCTGACCATATGAATGCAGGCATTTGGCAAATAAAATCAACAATGTGATTATCAGAATTTTTTTCATTTTTTGAAGGAATAGAGTTTTATCTTATGGATAATTTATCTTGGCAGCAATGGAGACCTTGTCTTCACTTGTTTTTTTGATTTCATTAATGAGTTTTTTGCATATCCCGATTTGTAATCTGATATCAATCAGTTGTTTTCCCAGCCCTTCAGGAAATCCTGGAAAAAATCCTTGATCCGGTCACCGCCAATCTGAATATTGTAATTTTTTAATACCCGATAATGATCGAGTGGAATACTACTTATGCCACCATTCCATTCGCGTAAAAGTCCATCCCACGATTTGTCCGGATAAATCCACAATCCTTCGCCATACAATACATTGGCAGCAGCAAAATCTACCACCACCATGCCATATTTTTGCAGTGCTTTGGCCACAATCAGTTCACCGGGAAGTAAGTTGAATTTTCTTAGGTCCAGTTTTGGATCAAGCTGAATGATTGATCCTTCCGGAACTCCACCCTTGAAATTTCCATCGGTCCAGATTGCTGGATATACATATTCCTTATAAGCTACAAACCTTAATGCACAACTTAATTTGTGCCTGATTTCACCGGACTTGATTTCGTCGTACATAATTGTCCCTGCAAAAGAG
>Ga0073936_10006257_pt1 | contig 15753 bp, 12 predicted proteins | sample AliMusrvi5mmetaG_FD_87041 | JGI IMG/M metagenome (GOLD analysis project Ga0073936, IMG submission 87041) | Freshwater lake bacterial and archeal communities from Alinen Mustajarvi, Finland, to study Microbial Dark Matter (Phase II) - Alinen... | ecosystem: Environmental > Aquatic > Freshwater >... | reverse complement strand
TACTCTTGAAGAAGGAGTGGAGATGGTTATGCCTGGTGACAACATCCATATTTTAGGAGAGTTGATTACGCCGATTGCGATGGAGGCTGGTCTTCGCTTTGCAATTCGCGAAGGTGGTCGTACAGTTGGTGCAGGTGTGGTCAGCGAAATAATCGAATAAACGTTATCCCCTTACAAAAGGGGATATCATTGAAGTGAGATGAGCAGCCGGGCTTAGCCCCGGCTGTAGTCACTCTAGCAGAGCTGAATATGAGAGATAATATAACGTTGGCTTGTCAAGACTGTAAGCAGCGAAATTACACCACGACAAAGAACAAAAGAACTGTACCTCATAAATTGGAGCTTAAAAAATATTGTCCATTTTGTAAAACACACACCCAGCATAAAGAAACCAAATAGACAGGCCAGTAGCTCTAATGGTAGAGCACCGGACTCCAAATCCGGGGGTTGGGGGTTCGAATCCCTCCTGGCCTGCCATTGATGAGTGTTCACAGCGATGTGATTAACTTTGATTTTCAGTAATATAATGTCGATAAAAAAATCAATTCGGACTGGTAAGACTGGTATGGATACCAAGAAAGAGTCTGTTGACCCGGAAGCAAAATCCTACCTGTCTCTTTCTGGCATGCGTGAGTTTATGCTGGAGGTGCAATCTGAATTTCGTAAGATCGTTTGGCCGGAGAAGAAAACAACAATGGGGTTGACGATGTTCGTTATTCTTTTGGTCGTTGTTATTTCTTTATACCTCGGTTCAATCGATCTTCTTATAGGCAAATTAGTATCAACGGTTCTCCATTGATTGATACACTGGACTGATTTCATGGCAAAAAACTGGTATATTGTTCATACGCACACAGGATTTGAGAATAAAGTTAAAGTTACCATTGAAGAACGCGTAAAGTTGGCAGGCCAAGAAGATCTTTTTGGAGAAATTCTGGTTCCTACTGAACAGGTAGTTGAAATGGTGAAAGGCGCTAGGAAGACCTCGGAGCGAAAATTTTTTCCAGGATATATTCTGATCAATATGGAAATGAATGAATATTCTTGGCATACAGTTCAGGAAACGCCAAGAGTAACCGGCTTTGTTGGTATTAATATGAGTCAAGCCGGTACAGATAAAGATATTTATAAAAAAATCCCATCTCTCACTGAAAAAGAAGCGTTGAAGATTTTAGGTCGGATTGAAGAAGGCGCAAATAAACCAAAACCCAAAGTGATATTTGTTGAGGGTGATGCTGTTCGGGTCACTGACGGACCTTTTGCTAATTTTCAAGGTGTTGTCGAAGAAATATATCCGGATAAGGGGCGCGTGAGAGTTATGGTTTCAATTTTTGGCCGTTCAACCCCGGTTGAACTCGAATACATCCAGGTGAGCAAAAATTAACCTCCCGGTTTTATTGTAAAGGATTAAATTATGGCAAAAAAAATTCAAGCTTTTATAAAATTACAGATTCCTGCGGGAAAGGCTAATCCATCGCCACCAGTTGGGCCAGCTCTTGGGCAACATGGCGTTAATATTATGGATTTCTGTAAATCTTTTAACGCTCAGACGCAATCAATTGGTGATACAATCATTCCAGTTGTTATCACCGTTTATTCCGATCGTTCATACAGTTTTATTACCAAGACTCCTCCGGCTTCAGTATTGCTAAAAAAAGCAGCTGGACTGGATAGAGGTTCTAGCAATCCTAAAAAAGAACGTGTCGCAGAGCTTGATCAAGCAAAAATTAAAGAAATTGCTGAAACTAAAATGCCCGATCTGAATGCCTATGATATAGATCATGCAATTCGAATCATAGAAGGCACAGCTCGAAGTTGTGGAATTACTGTAGTAAAATAAATTCCATTTATATTCGTTAAACCTGTGCACGCCACATTGCATCAGGGAGAATCAAGAGAGGTCATTATGTCTAAACGTGGGAAAAATTATAAAAATGCTGTTAGTGCGGTGGATCGGAAAGCCGTTTATGATCTTTCAGAAGGGCTTGCAAATGTTCTAAAAGTAAAATTTGCTAAATTTGACGAATCCGTTGATGTAGCCGTTCGTTTGGGAGTTGACCCCCGGCATGCTGATCAAATGGTTCGATCTAGTGTTATTCTGCCCAATGGAACAGGGAAAACGGCGCGAGTCCTTGTCTTTGCCAAAGGAGAAAAGGAAAAGGAAGCATTGGCTGCGGGCGCTGATTTTGCTGGCTCTGACGAATTGATGGAAAAAATCAAAGGTGGTTGGCTTGAGTTCGATAAAACTATAGCTACGCCCGACATGATGGGCGAAGTCGGGAAGATCGGCAGGATACTCGGGCCTCGAAATCTAATGCCTAACGCGAAATTAGGTACGGTCACTTTTGATATCGAACGCGTTGTGAATGAAATCAAGAAAGGAAAAGTGGATTTTCGAGTTGATAAAGCCGGAATTGTCCATGCTGTCATGGGTAAGCATTCCTTTGGAGAGGATAAACTTGCTGAGAACATTTTGACATTTATCGACAAGCTTATCCAACTCAAACCTTCTACGAGTAAAGGCATATACCTAAGAGCAATTTCTATTTCCAGTACTATGGGGCCTGGTTTCAAAATTGACCCCTTGCAAGTGCGAGCACTCCTTAAAACATCGTAAGCTATTAGTAAGTTACATGGGTGTGCTGTTTTTATAATGTGATGAAGCAATAATTTTTTAAGATTAAATTTTTTAGGGAAGGTCAGAGACAGCGGGTACTGAAGTTTAATAGCATTTATTTAGTAAGTAAATGCTACCTGCCGAGGCCGAACCGGTAAACGTATTTGACATACCGGTCAGTAGTCTTCACTCCTCCATTCGCTCTTTTTGACAGTCCCGTTACACAAGTAAGGAGGTATCAACGTTGAATCGCGATCAGAAGATAGATGTCATCAGAACACTCAACGAGGCCTTTTCCAAGGCAAAGTTTGCTGTTGTCGCTGATTACCGCGGGCTTAAAGTGACGGAACTGGAGAAGCTTCGCAAAAATCTTCGGGAAAACGACGCTCAAATTCAAGTGGCTAAAAACACCTTACTGCGACTTGCAGTCAAAGGAACTGCCTGTGAAGGGCTCAGCGACTCTTTTACCGGAACCACAGCTGTCACCGTTGGTTTTAAGGAACCGGTAGGGCCAGCAAAGGCCTTAGCCGCTTTTGCAGGTGAATTTAATGCGTTTATCATTCGCTCTGCAGTTCTTGAGGGGAAAATGTTAAGCGTGGAAGATGTCGTTTCTCTCTCCAAGCTGCCTTGTAGAGAAGAGCTTCTCGCAAAACTGCTTGGAACTATGAATGCTGTTCCGACTGGATTTGTACGTGTTCTGAGTGCCGTGCCTCAGAAACTCCTTTACGCGTTGTCGGCAATAAAAGAGCAGAAAGAAAATTAAAGAGAAGAATATCTGCTACAAATTAAGCAGAGTATATTATATTTAATAATTTTTTCAGGAGGAATTGAAATGGCTGCAACAAAACAAGATGTGATTGATTTTATAGCAAATATGACAGTTTTGGAGCTTTCAGAACTCATCAAAGAGTTGGAAGATAAATTCGGTGTTTCCGCTGCTGCTCCGGTAGCTGTTGCTGCATCCGGCCCTGCTGATGGTGGAGCTGTCGCTGAAGAACAAACCGAATTCGATGTTATTCTTACAAGTTCTGGTGACCAAAAGATTAAAGTTATTAAAGAAGTTCGAGCAATTACAGCCTTAGGCTTGAAGGAAGCCAAGGATTTAGTTGAGGGTGTCCCCGCACCGATTAAAGAAGCCGTAAGCAAAGATGAAGCTGCTGCGATCAAAACTCAGATCGAAGGTGCCGGTGGAAGCGTAGAAATCAAATAGTAATTTTTACTTGCACTATCGGGAAGCTATTTGCCCGAAGGCAAAACATTCAATCAGGTAACGCTATAGGGCTTGATGCTCCGTAGCGTTCCTGTGTTTGTAGGTATATATTATTTTACAGGTTGATGCCAGGAAGATATTTCATTGTAATCTCAACGGAATATTCAACTTTAACCTGAAATACGCGGAAAGTTTCGAGGATACTATGAAAAGAGTACGTAAGAGTTTTGCTAAAACAAGCCAGATAATAGAACCGCCACATCTTATCGCAATGCAGCGGGAATCTTACGAGCACTTTCTGCAAAGAAACATTGCACCTGAGTTACGCAAAGACCACGGTTTGCAATCTATCTTTCAGAGTATTTTCCCTATTACCGATTTTAATGGCCAATGTTCATTGGAATTTGTCCGTTATTCTTTTAGTGAGCCGAAATATACCGTCGCAGAATGTATCGAAAGAGGCATGACTTTTGAAGCTCCTCTGAAAATAACTGTCAGATTGATCACTTTTGATGTGGATGATGAAACCAAAGTGCAATCTGTTAGGGATATTAAAGAGCAAGAAGTATTTCTTGGTGCATTGCCGGTAATGACGCAAGATGGTGTCTTTGTGGTTAATGGTACTGAGCGTGTGGTTGTTAATCAACTGCAGCGTTCTCCAGGCCTATTTTACACCCATGATCACGGAAAATCGCATGCTTCCGGTAAGCGACTCTATTCGGCTAGGATTATCCCAGTACGTGGGTCATGGCTTGATTTTGAATTTGATATTAAAGATATTCTCTACGTACGAATTGATCGACGGAGAAAACTTCCTGTCAGTGTTTTGTTAAAAGCCTTGGGATATAATGAAGCAGAGTTGCTTAATGAGTTCTATCATTCTGACACCGTTCATTTTGATGGTGAAAAGTATTCAATAGCATTTAACCCTGTTACTTTTGCTAACCAGCGACTTACTCAAGATATTATCAATCCTACCGATGGCACCGTTATTGCCAAAAAAGGAAAAAAGGTTACAAAGACTCTGGCAAAGAGAATCGAAGGTCTTGGTGTATCTTCATTAGCAGTCGACATCGAAGAGCTTCATGGACGCTTTTTCGCCAAAGATATTGTTAATACGCAAACTGGCGAAATCATTGTAAAGTGTAATGATGTAATGACTCCTGCAACTATGCAGGCGCTTGCCGGAGCTGGCGTCAATTCTTTTGCGCTATTATTTATTGATGGCGTAAATTTCAGTGAATCTTTTCGGAAAACTTTATTGTTAGACAAAATAAAGGATTACGAAGAAGCCTTGATTGAAATTTATCGCCGATTAAGGCCTTCTAGCCCGCCTACTTTTGAGGTTGCTAAGACATTTTTTGATAATCTGTTTTTCAATGGCACTACCTATGATCTTTCTGAAGTAGGTCGATACAAAATTAATACCAAACTCGGTGTGAGTACTCCTATTGAAGTCAGGACTTTGACAAAAGAGGATATTGTTAAAAGTGTTAAACATCTAGTTAGGATTAAAGACGAGTTGAAAGACGGTGATGATATTGACCATCTAGGCAACCGTAGGGTTAGAACCGTTGGTGAACTTTGTGAAAATCAATTTCGCATGGGGCTCGTTCGCATGGAGCGCGCTATCAAAGAACGGATGACTTTGCAAGAAATTGAAACACTAATGCCTCATGATCTGGTCAATCCCAAGCCGGTGACTTCTGCCATTAAAGAGTTTTTCGGAACCAGTCAGTTGTCGCAATTTATGGATCAAACCAATCCGCTGTCTGAAGTGACCCACAAACGACGTTTATCAGCACTCGGACCCGGTGGACTCTCGCGAGAGCGTGCAGGTTTTGAGGTGCGAGACGTTCATCCTACACATTACGGACGAATTTGCCCTGTTGAGACACCTGAGGGGCCAAACATTGGCTTGATCGTTTCACTTGCTACCTACGCGAAAGTCAACCCTTATGGGTTTATTGAAACTCCTTACCGTTATGTGAAGGAACGAATAGTATCCGATAATTATAAATATCTATCCGCCCTACAGGAAGAAAATCATATTATTGCACCTGCAAAAGTTGCGATTGTGGCAGGTCGGATCGCCGATGACAATTTGATTGCACGTCATGAAAGCGAGGTCTCCATGGTACCTGCCGATGACGTGACAATGATGGATGTTGCGCCTAATCAAATGGTATCAGTTGCGGCTTCACTTATCCCCTTTCTCGAAAATGATGATGCGAACCGTGCCTTGATGGGGTCCAACATGCAGCGCCAGGCTGTACCTCTCCTCAAAACGCTCTCTCCACTAGTAGGCACAGGTGTGGAAAAATATGTAGCTCGCGATTCAGGAGCTTGTCTGCTTGCCGGCGGTGACGGGTATGTTGAAGAGTCTGATGCAAACCGTATAGTCGTGCGATATGATGAACCTGGAGTGGATGGATTCGATACGGGGATCGGCGTTTATCGACTGTCAAAATATAAAAAATCTAATCAAAATACCTGTTTTAACCAGAAGGCATTAGTTTTGCCTGGTGAGCGGGTCGTAAAAGGATCGGTGTTAGCTGATGGCCCTTCGACTGAAGCCGGAGAGCTTGCTCTAGGAAAAAACGTGACCATCGCTTTCATGCCTTGGCGTGGGTATAATTTTGAAGATTCCATCCTTATCAACGAGCGTTTATTAAAAGAAGATACCTTCACCTCTGTTCATGTTGAGATTTTTGAAACAATGGCGAGGGACACCAAGCTCGGTAAAGAGGAGATCACCCGCGACATTCCCAATGTTGGTGAAGAAGGACTGCGCAATCTGGATGAATCCGGAATTGTTCGCATTGGTGCGGAAGTTAGGGCTGGCGACATGTTGGTTGGCAAGGTGACCCCAAAAGGTGAAAGCATGCTTTCACCGGAAGAGAAATTGCTTAGAGCAATTTTTGGAGAAAAAGCGGGTGACGTAAAAGATTCTTCCCTACGGGTGCCACCCGGTATTGAAGGGGTAGTTATTGATGCCAAGGTATTTTCCAGGAAAGGTGTGGATAAAGATGAACGCACTCTCATGATTGAGGAAATTGAGATTGAACGTCTCAATCGTGACATGGATGATGAATTGAAAAGTTTGAAAAAAATCGTACGGAAGTCTTTAGCCGCATTATTAGAAGGTCGAACGGCAAAGGCTGATGTCAAAGATAAAAAAGGGAAAGTTATCCTCAAACTTGGCAAGCAATTGACGTGCAAAATTGTCGATCAGATTAGTTTTTCAGAATTACGGGAGTTGGATTTTGCCGAAAAAACCAGATATGCTGACGAAATCGAAGCTATTTTTTCCCGTTATAACAGTCAGGCCGGCGTCGTTCGTGGGCGGTACCAGGGAATAGTAGAACGGATGGAAAAAGGCGATGACCTTCCGCCGGGTGTTGTGAAAATGGTCAAAATTTATGTTGCGACTAAGCGTAAGCTTTCTGTCGGAGACAAGATGGCTGGTCGTCATGGTAACAAGGGTGTTGTATCTCGATTGTTACCTGAGGAGGACATGCCCTTCTTTGCCGACGGAACAACGGTAGACATCGTTCTCAACCCACTCGGCGTCCCATCGCGTATGAATGTCGGACAGGTTCTGGAGTGCCATCTTGGTTTTGCGGCCAAGAAGCTTGGTGAACAAGTTGCGGCTTTGGCAAAACAGCAAGAAATTGATGGGTTGAAACAGCGTTTGCAAAAAATTTATTCCAAGGATGAATTTAGGCAATTGACTGATGGCCTCAGTGACGAAGCACTTTTTGACCAGATGCGTAAATACGGGCATGGTATTCATGTCGCCACTCCGGTTTTTGACGGAGCATCTGAATCAGAAATCAGGCAGTTGCTGGTTGATGCAGGGGTGGATGAAGTGGGGCAATCAACTCTATACGACGGATTGACAGGCGAGCCTTTCGATAATCAAGTCACTGTCGGTGTAATGTACATGCTCAAACTCCATCACCTTGTCGATAACAAGATCCATGCGAGATCTACCGGGCCCTATTCCTTGGTAACCCAACAACCTTTGGGTGGAAAAGCGCAGTTTGGTGGACAACGATTGGGTGAGATGGAGGTTTGGGCCATGGAGGCATATGGCGCTGCTTATACACTCAAAGAATTTTTAACAGTCAAATCAGATGATGTTGAAGGGCGAACGACGATGTACGAAAAGATCGTCAAAGGCAACAATTTCCTTGAGACAGGGTTGCCAGAATCGTTCCATGTGCTCGTCAAAGAGTTGAAAGGGCTTTGCTTGGATATTGAACTGCAAGAATAACTCGTGCAGTATTAATTTGCCAGGGATGAATTTTTAAGAAACCATTGTTTCGGCCGTTTTAACGGATTGATTTGAAATAAAATAGGTGATTTCGTGGAAGAACTTTTTAGCTTCTTTGCAAAACCGAAAGGTCCCGTTAATTTTAACAAAGTAAAAATTTCGTTAGCTTCACCAGAAAAAATCAGGGAGTGGTCGCATGGAGAAGTAAAAAAGCCTGAAACCATTAACTATAGAACGTTTAAGCCTGAGCGTGACGGATTATTCTGCGCCAAGATTTTCGGGCCGGTAAAGGATTACGAATGCAACTGCGGCAAGTACAAGCGGATGAAACACCGTGGGGTTGTCTGTGAAAAGTGTGGGGTTGAGGTCATTCAATCCAAGGTTCGCAGAGAACGGCTAGGGCATATTGAACTTGCCGCCCCGGTTGCTCATATTTGGTTTCTTAAAAGCCTACCTTCCAAAATTGGGGCCATCCTTGATATGACCCTGAAACAATTGGAGCGTATTCTCTATTTTGAGTCGTATGCAGTAGTCTCGTCCAAGGTCGAAGCTTTGCCGGTCGGTTCTCTTCTCAATGAGGACCAGTATCGAACCGCTTTGGAAGAAAATCCAGGCAAATTTCGTGTGGGGATTGGGGCTGAAGCTATCCGCGAGATGTTAATGGGACTCGACTTGAAGGAGCTTTCGGTTATCCTTCGGAAAGAGATGAAGGAGACCGGTTCTGTCACTAAGCGTCAAAAATATGGAAAAAGGTTGAATGTAGTCGAGGCGTTCCGTGATTCCGGCAACCGTCCCGAGTGGATGATTCTGGAAGTTATTCCTGTTCTACCACCCGATTTACGGCCCCTTGTGCCCCTCGAAGGTGGTCGCTTCGCCACTTCCGACCTGAATGATCTTTATCGACGCGTTATTAATCGTAATAACCGTTTGAAAAGATTACTAGAACTCGATGCGCCTGATATTATCATTCGCAATGAAAAGCGGATGTTGCAAGAAGCGGTTGATGTGTTGTTTGATAATGGTCGGAGGGGACGCACCATCACAGGCCCTAACAAGAGGCCTCTAAAGTCCCTTTCGGATATGCTTAAAGGCAAACAGGGCCGATTTAGACAAAACTTGTTAGGTAAACGTGTCGATTATTCTGGTCGTTCCGTTATTGTCGTCGGGCCGAATCTGCGCCTGCATCAGTGTGGCTTGCCGAAAAAAATGGCTCTCGAGTTGTTTAAGCCATTCATTTATAACAAACTTGAGCAAAAAGGTTTTGTCACCACTATCAAAAGTGCACGAAAGATGGTCGAAAAAGGCACTAAGGAAGTATGGGATGTTCTTGATGATATAGTTCAAGAGTATCCAGTCATCCTGAATCGTGCCCCAACACTTCACAGGTTGGGTATGCAGGCTTTCGAAGTCATTTTGATTGAAGGCAAAGCTATTCAACTGCACCCGTTGGTCTGTGCCGCGTTCAATGCCGATTTCGATGGGGATCAAATGGCGGTGCATGTGCCCCTGTCCGTCGAGGCCCAGGTTGAGGCAAGGGTATTGATGATGTCCACCAATAATATCCTTTCACCCGCCAACGGTGGCCCTATCATTATCCCCAGTCAGGATATTGTTCTCGGATTGTACTACATGACCCGGGAAAGGTTCGACGTCATCGGTGAAGGTGCGGTCTTCGGCTCAACAGCAGAAGCCAGGATCGCTTATGACCACGGTGCTGCGCACATGCAGGCCAGAGTTAAGATACGTATTAACGGCACGCTAGTTGATACCACTATCGGCAGGATGCTTGTTGGTGAATTACTTCCGACAATTGTTCCCTATTCGTTGGTCAATAAGGAATTATCAAAAAAAGAGTTGGCTTTTTTGATTGACTACACCTACCGCCATGGCGGAACCAAAGAGACCGTCATCCTGGCAGACAGGCTGAAAGATCTCGGATACGAATATGCGACGCGCGCTGGAATTTCCATTTGCATCAACGATATGAAGATTCCAGTTAGAAAAGAGGAATTTGTCGAAGATGCTGAAAAAGAAGCTTCCGATGTTGATCAACAGTATTCAGACGGATTGATAACCGATGGTGAGAAATATAATAAGATCATTGATATTTGGTCAAAGGCAACCGACAAGATCACCAAGGAAATGATGGATGAAATGGCGGTCCAATTTGTGCCTGATAAATCTGGAAAAATTCAAGAAATTAAGAGTTTTAATTCCGTATACATCATGGCAGACTCCGGTGCCCGTGGTTCTAAGGATCAGATCAGGCAGTTGGCAGGTATGCGTGGACTCATGGCCAAACCTTCTGGTGAAATTATTGAAACACCAATTAAAGCTAACTTCCGCGAAGGTTTGAGCGTTCTCGAATATTTTATTTCAACCCATGGGGCACGGAAAGGGTTGGCAGATACGGCCTTGAAAACTGCGAATTCCGGGTATCTGACCAGACGGCTTGTTGATGTTGCTCAAGACTCCACGATCGTTATGAAAGATTGTGACACCATGCGTGGAACAATGGCCGAACCTTTGATTGAGGGTGGTGAGGTAATCGTACGTATAGGTGAGCGTATATTAGGTCGGGTGGCACTTGAAGATGTCGTCGATGCGCACACAGGGGAAATACTTGTTGAGATGGGCCAAGAAATCACCGAAGACAGGGTTGAAGCCATTGAAGCTGCCGGCATTGATCGTGTGCAAATCAGATCGGTCTTGACCTGCGAGGCTAAACGAGGCGTTTGTGCTATGTGTTATGGCCGTGATCTCGGTCGAGGGCACATGGTTAATATTGGCGAAGCGGTTGGTATTATTGCGGCACAGTCCATTGGCGAGCCCGGTACGCAGTTGACTATGCGAACCTTCCATATAGGTGGAACCGCAAGGGGCTCGGTTGAACAGGCCGAGGTCCGAACGCAACGTGGTGGCCAAATTCGTTACAAGAAATTGCATTCGGTAAAGAACAATGAAGGGTTTGAAGTTGTTATGAACCGTAATGCAGAGATAACAGTCCTTGATGACCAAGGTGTAAGCAGGGAACGATTTCCCGTCCCCTATGGCGCAACTTTACGGATAAGTGATGGTCTGGTCGTGGAACCGGGTACGGTGATAGCCGATTGGGATGCTTTCTCAATTCCTATTGTTGCGGAAGCAGGGGGTAAAGTTAAATACGGTGATGTTATTGAAGGCGATTCTATGCAAGAGCGAGTCGACCAAATAACAGGAAAAGCCAGTAAGGTCATTACACCGTTGAGTTCCACTAAACAGATGAACCCGCGTATCTCTATTAAGGATGATCGCGGCCGGACAATGAAATTGCCCGATGGGGAGTTGGCGGCTCGTTATCCTCTGCCCGTTGGTTCTATTATCACTGTCAGTGAGCATGATGTCATTACACCTGGTACCGTCATTGCTAAAATTCCACGAGAAACAACTAAAACCAAAGATATTACTGGCGGTCTCCCCCGTGTTGCCGAGCTTTTTGAAGTACGAAAACCTAAAGAGCAAGCCATTATATCCGAAATCGATGGTCGGGTAAGTTTTGGTAAGGATCTAAAAGGAAAACGCAGAGTCATTATTACCCCTGAGATTGGAGAACCAAAAGAATACCTGATCGCCAAATCTAAACATATTACTGTGCACGAGAATGATCGTGTCGAGGCTGGTGACCCTTTGATGGAAGGGATCAGGCTTCCCAATGATATTCTCCGGGTGAAAGGTGCGGAAGCGCTTGCCCGATTCCTTGTGAACGAGATTCAGGAAGTGTATCGGCTGCAGGGTGTTAAAATTAACGATAAACATATCGAAACCATCGTCCGCCAAATGTTAAAACGAATACGCATCACTGATGCTGGTGACTCGCGGTTTATGCTTGACCAACAAGTGGAGTGGTGGAAATTTCAAGAAGAAAATGAGCAGCTGTTGCGCCAGAATTTACACCCGGCCGCCGCCGAGCCCTTACTCTTGGGTGTAACCAAAGCGTCGCTCTCAACAGATTCTTTTATTTCAGCAGCTTCTTTTCAGGAAACTACAAAAGTCCTTACCAACGCTGCTATGGCCGGGAAGATTGACGATTTATCTGGCCTGAAAGAAAATGTTATTATGGGAAGATTGATTTCTGCTGGAACAGGGTTAAAGCGATATCGGCTCAATAAAGATAATTAACAAAGATATGACTTGACCTTTATAATATATTCGACTATTAATTCTTCTTTCATGCTTGCCCCTTCTTGTTGAAGGAAGCTGATTGTATTTTTTTTAAGGAGTTACCTTCATGCCCACAATTAATCAACTCGTCAGGAGCGGACGGAAGAAAATAACGAAGCGGTCGAATACTCCCGCTTTGCAGAATTGTCCGCAAAAGCGCGGTGTGTGTGTTCGTGTGTATACGACCACCCCTAAAAACCGAACTCGGCGTTACGGAAAGTTGCTAGGGTGCGGTTGACAAACGGAATTGAAGTGACGTCCTATATCCCTGGCATTGGGCATAATTTGCAGGAGCATTCTGTGGTGCTTATTCGAGGGGGGCGCGTGAAGGATCTACCTGGCGTTCGGTATCACATTATCCGGGGAACGTTGGACACGCTTGGCGTGAACGATCGCCGTCAGGGGCGTTCGAAATATGGAGCTAAACGTCCTAAATAATATTTGTTCATAATTAGTGATGAGTTAGGGTATGCCAAGAAAAAAATTATTAGATAAACGACCAGTTGCTCCAGATCCAAAATTTAATTCGGCTCTCGTTGCGAAGTTTACCAACGGCTTGATGTCCGATGGGAAAAAAACCGTTGCTCGACGTCTTTTCTACGAAGCGATGGAGATTATAGATGGTAAGATAGCCGACCAGGAGCCTATCTCGGTTTTTGAAGGTGCGATGGAGAATGTTAGGCCTCGGGTTGAGGTGAAGAGCCGCCGTGTTGGTGGTGCTACCTACCAAGTTCCGGTTGAGGTCAGGCCTGAAAGGCGAAATGCATTGGCGATCCGGTGGATTATCGGCTTTTCGAAAGGAAGGTCCGGGCAGAAGATGTCGGATAAGTTAGCTGCAGAGCTTCTCGATGCGTACAATAATCGCGGTGCATCGATTAAGAAGAAAGATGACACCCACAAGATGGCTGAGGCAAACAAGGCTTTTGCGCATTATCGTTGGTAGGTTACCGCTTTTTGCTGAAAGGCTAATTCGTCAATATTATCTATAAGTTGCTTATTGACTCTTTTTTCTTGGAATTTGAACCGAGAAATGTTTTTGAAGAATACGGGTAAGTATAGTGGCAGTGGAAGTCCCATTATCCAATGTGCGCAATATCGGCATAATGGCCCATATTGATGCGGGGAAAACTACCACAACGGAACGTATTCTTTATTATACCGGGCGTTCGCACAAACTCGGTGAAGTTCATGATGGTACTGCTGTCATGGACTGGATGGAGCAAGAGCAGGAACGCGGTATAACAATATCATCCGCTGCGACTACGTGCACTTGGAACGAATGCCAAATTAATATCATTGACACTCCAGGGCACGTTGATTTCACCATTGAGGTTGAAAGATGTCTGCGTGTTCTGGATGGCGCGATAGCTGTTTTTTGTGCAGTGGGAGGGGTCGAGCCGCAATCTGAGACGGTTTGGCGACAGGCGGATCATTACAAGATACCGCGAATCGCGTTTGTAAATAAAATGGATCGAATCGGAGCATCTTTTTCTCGATGCCTCGAAGAGATTGAAAGCCGATTGGGTGCTTCTCCGGTTGCAATAACGCTACCCATCGGTATTGAAGATCAGTTCTCAGGTGTCATCGATCTGATCGATCAGAAAACACTCCGATTTGACGAAAGCTCCATGGGGCAAACGATCATTGAAGAGTCGATACCGGACGCATTATTAGTAGAATCATCGGCTGCCAGAATGATACTCCTCGAGAAGTTGGCCGACTTCGATGAGGGTATCATGGAAAAATATTTAAACGATCAAGAGATCACCTCTGGTGAAATACGTAAAGCGTTGAGAAGAGCAACGCTTTCGTTGGGCTTAGTTCCAGTCCTTTGTGGTTCCGCTTTTAAAAATAAAGGGGTGCAGCCTTTATTGAATGCGGTCGCATGGTATTTACCTTCACCTGAGGATGTTCTCCCTGTTGAGGGAATGGATAAGGATGGTGCGACACTTATCCGTAAGCCTGAGAAGAACGAGAAATTCTGTGGACTGATTTTTAAACTACAGAACGATCCGTACGTTGGTAATTTAGCATTTATTCGAGTTTATTCCGGAGAACTTAGGATTGGGCACAAAGTGTTCAATCCGCGCAAAAATAAAACTGAAAAAATAGCTAAACTGCTGAAGCTTCATGCTAATAAGCGTGAAGAAGTTGCAAGTATCGCAGTGGGGGACATCGGTGCTATAGCTGGTTTGAAATTTTCCAGGACTGGCGATACGCTTTGCGAACATGACGATTATATAATTTTAGAGACTATTACGTTCCCAGAACCAGTTATTGGTGTTGCAATAGAGCCTAGGACTAAGGCTGATGAAAATCACCTTATTGAAAGCCTTGATAAAATTGTACGTGAGGACCCCAGTTTTAAAGTATCTATAAGTGAGGATACTGGGCAAACAATTATATCGGGTATGGGTGAATTGCACCTTGAAATAATTATTGATAGGTTAGTCAGAGAGTTTAAAGTTGAGGCCAACATTGGAAAACCTCAGGTCGCGTATCGAGAAACTTTGACTAAATCTAGTAAGGCTGAAGCAAGATTCGAAACACAAGGTAGCGGTAAAGAACAATACGGACATGTGGAAATAGAACTGATTCCAGGCGCGAAAGGAAATGGGAATAAGTTTGAATGTTTTGTAGAGAATACATCTGTTCCGCAGCAATTTATCGAATCTATAAAAAAAGGTGTGCTTGACAGCTTTGATTCTGGGCCCTTGATCGGTTACCCTATGCTTGATGTTATAGCTAGATTGATCGGAGGTTCTTATGATGAAGATAAATCAACAGAGTTGGCATTCGGAGTTGCTGCAACCATGGCATGCAGAAAAGCAGCCATGCAAGGGTGCCCGGTTTTATTAGAACCTGTTATGGATGTTGAGATTGTTACTCCTGATGATTATCTTGGAGAGGTTATAAATGATCTCAATAAAAAGCGTGCGCAGGTGAATGGAGTTGACCTTGAGAGGAGTCGGCAAGTGGTACATGCAAAAGCACCCCTAGCGGAGATGTTCGGTTACTCAACGGATTTAAGGTCGGCAACTCAAGGACGTGCTACGTTTACCATGAAATTTAGTGAATTTGCAGTGGTTCCACCCAAAAGGGCGGAGATCATTATACATAAGATCAAGGGCGTATAAATTATTATACCTGATTGAGGTACATTAAGATGGCGAAGGAAAAATTTGCGCGGACAAAGCCGCATGTCAATGTAGGAACGATAGGTCACATTGATCATGGCAAGACAACCCTGACAGCTGCGATCACGCGGGTTATGGCAACGAAAGGGATGGCTAAATTTGTTGATTTCAGTGAAATTGATAAGGCGCCCGAGGAAAAAGAACGCGGTATTACGATTGCCACGGCCCATGTTGAATACGAAACAGCAAAGCGGCATTATGCTCACGTAGATTGTCCGGGCCATGCTGACTATATTAAGAACATGATTAC
>Ga0073936_10006248_pt1 | contig 15765 bp, 23 predicted proteins | sample AliMusrvi5mmetaG_FD_87041 | JGI IMG/M metagenome (GOLD analysis project Ga0073936, IMG submission 87041) | Freshwater lake bacterial and archeal communities from Alinen Mustajarvi, Finland, to study Microbial Dark Matter (Phase II) - Alinen... | ecosystem: Environmental > Aquatic > Freshwater >... | reverse complement strand
TGGGCTTCGACTGCACGGGTGGTAACGGTGGTGCGCTTGGGTCGAACTCGACACCGGCCTTCACCATCGACTCAGCCGAGTTCCTCGACTACTCGTTCCCCGAGGACTCATCGCAGCAAGCCACACGAGTCTTCGCCCTGTCAGGCGGCACCAAGGGTCACCGGCTCGGCATCGGCGACGCCACCTACGGCACGGTCATCAACAACTCACTCTTCTTCGAGGCTGCGCTTCACCACGGCACACCGGTCACGGTCTACGTGGGCGGCACCGGGTACAACGGCAACATCAAGAAGACGACCGCCTGGGGCGTCTTCGGCTACCGGTGGAAGGTGACGTGGAGCGGCGGGGCACCGACGCTGACCAACGGCACCGCTATCCAAGCGGTTGTGCAGGGCGGGCCGACCGCTGCCGGTTACCCGCCGATGCAGAAGACGAGCTCCTACACGCACGTCAAAACCGGGCACGCACTTCAGAACCAAGCGTTCATGGAACTCGCTGTGCTCGAGTGGCCGATCACCACGCCGACCGTCAAGGTCGACGCTTTCGGTCCTTCGGGTTTCGGTGGGTTCTCGGTCGGTGACGACGTGCGGGTGATCCTCAACCCTGACGAGCGGTTCGTGGTCGGCCTCGATGCCTACTGGCGTGCGACGCAAGCCGAATGGACCATCGCCGACTCTGGCCAGTCCACCGTCACCTACTCATTCACCATGCCGCCATCGAGCGATTACACGCACGGCGGGTTCCCCGGCTTCCAGCCGCCGTATCAGTAGGAGGTTCGATGGCCAACCGCTTCGCACCGCCTGCTCGGTCGTTCTTCGACAACTCAATGGCGAAGAGTCGCCTCATCGCTCGAGAGTCGGTGCAACAGAACATCGCCGGGGCGCAGACGATCTCGGTCCCGAATGTCACCGTGGCCACGTCTGGTGGCGCTGCCTACGCCGTAGCAACGCTCGGCTCGACCACCGCCACATCGACCACCACCAACGTGAACGCCATCACGGTTGCGTCGACAGCCGGCATCAGCGCCGGGTCGGTCCTGTTGCTCGGGGGTTCGTCGGCGGGCGAGGTGGTCTGGGTCGATAGCGTCGCAGGCTCAACGGTCAACCTGACGACGACGACGGTGCTGACGCACAGTAACGGGTCGAACGTCTCCATCCTGGCTGCGCTTCAGTCGGAGTGTTACGAAGCGCAAGACCCAACGGGCGTCGACCTCGGCGTGGGCGTTGTCTCGACGATGACGAGTCAGGTTCAGTTCCCAGCAGCATCGTGCTCGGCGTTCCAGTTCGTGATTGCCATCCGCACCGGGTTCCCCTACGGAGCCATCCAGAACATGCGGGCCAACACTGTCAGCTACGGCACCTACAGCGACATCGTTGGCCCGCAGCAACAGGCAATCTCGTGGACCTCAAACGGTTCTAACGGTGCGTATTACGCAGCCGCTTCGGGCACGGCGGTCGTTTCGCTCGAGTGGCCGACCATCGTCCTCGATTACACGCTGACGAGCCTCTGCGGTGCCGGCTCAACGTCCTCGATCCTGTCAGGTACACCGGGCACGGGTGTCGCTGCCGAGTTGATGATCGGTGACGACGCCGATCCTCCTGAACTCTGCTTCGGCACGTTCGGCGGTGCGGGTGGGCTGACCTTCTCGAACACACTGCCACTTGGCACCCAACTGACCCACGCATCGGGCGCAAGCGCAGTGAACCCCACATCGGGCGGCCAATCCAACTGGACGTTTATCCCGTACTACGCCGTGAACGCAGCGGGTTCGGCATCTCTGACGTTCGCAGCCAACACCCTCACCATCGACCCTCGCTAGGAGCCCCGAATGGCCCGCCGCCTTGCCCGCTTCTTCGTCGCGCTCATCGCCTCAGTGAGCGGGCTCACCGTCCTCTCGGTGCTCGAGCCAATGGATGCCAGCGCTGCGCAGTCCTCGAGCTCGCAGTGGCTCCGCATCGTGGACGTGTCGAACTGGCAGACCTCGAACATCAACTGGCAGGCAGTCAAGAGCTCAGGCATCGTCGGCGCTTACGTGGAGTACGGCGACGGCAACTGGACCTCGCCGACCTTCTCGGCGCAGAGCCAAGGGGCAGCGGCAGCGGGCCTCTCATGGGGCGCCTACTACTTCGCCGAGCCGAACACGACCGACCCGGTGGCGAGCGCCGACCGATTCATGGCGGCAGCCAACGCCGGCAACCTTCCACCCGTCCTCGACCTCGAGACCGGCTCGGCAAGCGCCGGCGCCTGGGCTGAAGCCTTCCTCGCTCGATGCAGCCAAGATGGCGGACGAGTCCCGACGATCTACACCGGGCTCGGCTACCCGTGGGCGGGCGACACGAACCTCACCGCCTACCCGTTGTGGCTCGCCGCCTACCCGTGGGGCTACACACCGGTACCAAATGTGGTACTACTGCCGGTGCCGAGCGCCGGTCAGTGGGGATCGTGGTCGGGCTGGCAGTTCACGAGCGTCGCCACGGTCCCTGGCATCCCTGGTCAGGTTGACCTCTCAGCCTTCGAGCCTGCATGGTGGGAGCTCTACACCGGGGCTGGCGTTGCGCCCACTGGCGGGCGTCCTGGCGTCGTCTGGGTGCAGGGCTCAAGCGGTCCACCGGTCGTCCAGATTCAGCAGCAGATGACCGCAGCCGGTCTCTACCACGGGCCCTGGAATGGCTACTACTCAGCCGACCTCACCACCGCTGTCGCTCAGTGGCAGCAGCGCATCGGCATCCAGTCCGATGGCGCCTGGGGACCAGCGACGCAGCGGGCCACCGACGCCTACATCGCATTCATCAAGTCGCTCAACCACCCGATCAAGCGACCTCGCCCGGTGCTCAGGGAGTCGGTGCAACCTTCGTCACGAAATGTACAAGTTGTACGTCTCCAGCGTGCGCTCAACGTGCTCCATTTCCACCCCAAGCACGCACCGCTCGGACTCAATGGCCATTACGGCCAAGCCACGGCAGCGAGCGTCGGCATCCTTGACGCCAAGTGCCACCTGCCGGCACATCCTGATCGTTTCGGTCACATCGCCTCGCGTTGCCTGCGGCACAAGTTGGCAAGGGCTGGGCGATGACCGCTGTCGTCCACGCGCTCTCGCAGCACGACCCGGTGTACGTGTTGGCGTACTACGTCACCGCCATCTTCGCCTCAGTGACTGCGTCGGCCATTGCTATCACCGCTGCCTACCGGCGCCACGAGCGGGCTAAAGCCGACAAGATCGAGGAACTTGAGCGGGAGCGTCGAGGGCAGTCGGACGCGCAAGCCGCCGAGCTGCGACGGATCACCGCCGCCATCATCGGTGCGCCGGCGACTCTTGACGACCCAACACCCGACCCCGGACTGATCGAGCGGCTCAGCGCCGTCGAGGACAACGTCGTGGCGCTGCGCGATCAGGTAGCCGAGGTGAAGAAGGAGGTCACGCCGAATGGTGGCGAGACCAACCGACTCGGTGACCGGGTGAAGCGCCTCGAAGAGAAGTACGGCAAGTGAAGCGGTTCCAAGCGTTCCTCGACCGACTCGCCCTCATCATCACCGGTGCTGTCGGGACGATGTGGTGCGCTCTCGTCTTCACTGCGCTCGCACTCGTGAGCCTGCCAGACGCCATCAAGGGCGGCAGGCCCGCCATCGTCTCGTGGGTCGCTCAGACGTTCCTCCAGCTCGTCCTACTCAGCGTCATCATGGTCGGCCAAGACGTGCAGGGTCGGGCGACGAATCAGGTCATCGCAGAGACGCACGACATCGCCGAGCAATCACGGCAGCAGATCATCGACATCTTGCGCGAGGTCCACGGGCTCGAAGAGCAAACAACAGACAGGGAGCAGGCATGAGCAACACGTCCAGGTCCATCATCCGTAGCGTTTCGAGCATCGCTGTCGCTGCGGTTGTCTACCTCTTGGCCCGAGTCGGCCTCGGTGCGTTCTCGGGTGCGGCAGCGGCCTATGTGCCGTTGCTTGTCGCCGCAGCATACGCAACCGGCGCTCGGCTGCTCGAGAAGAAGTTCCCTGCGGCTGGCTGGCTGCTCGGTGTACCCGGTGCGCCGGCCTACACGCCGCCGCCGCCGAGGTTGTTGATCCCCACCGTGCCGGCTGACCCGGCACCGAAGGCTTAGGAGGTAGGTCGGACATGGGCGACCTGGACCTCTCAGAGTTCACAGCGAAGATCCGCACGGGCGGTACGCAGTGCTGGTATCAACGACTCGACCTCACCGCCGAGCAGCGAGAGAAGCTCGACGCAGCGCTTGCGCGCCGTGACATCTCATCGCCTGCCATCTCGCGGGTGCTCGAAGGGTGGGGCGTGAGCCAAGCCAAGCCTGGCGCAGTCCATCACCACCGATCGGGCGGGTGTACCTGTGGCTGACCTCTCGGAGTTTGAGTCGAAGCGCACGCAGACCCACCCGAAAGGATGGGAGCCGTCGGTCGTCTGGAACGGGCAGAGCGGCACCATCGCCACCGGCCCGCTTGAGCATGAACCCGGCGACGCCATCTGGCAGAACCTCATCGCCGATTGGGGACTGGACCCGGCGACCACTCGCATCGTGCCGGGGTCGGTGCAGATCCGGGCGTGGGACGCCAACGTCGGCGGCGGTGACGTTCAGCGCCTCCACTACTACCGGGCCACCATCGAGCCGCACCCACGAGAAGGCGACAGGGCCGACATCGACGCGCTCTGCAGGATGGTCACCAAGCGCAAGCCACGCAAGGCGCATGTGGTCGACATCGAGCGCTCGCTGCTCGTGCTGCTCAGTGACCTTCAGCTCGGCAAGGGCGAAGGTGGCGGCACCGAGGCAACCACAGAGCGCGTCCTGGCCTCGCTCGACCGCATGGTGGAGCAGGTCAAGAGTCTCGCCCGCCAAAGCCGACCAGTGTCGTCGGTTCACCTCGTCGGCATGGGCGACATCGTGGAGCAGTGCGACGGCCACTACGATATGCAAGCGTTCTCGGTCGACCTTGACCGTCGTGAGCAGATGAAGCTCGCTCGGCGCATCATCCTCGCCTACATCGACGCAGTGGTGGATCTTGGTCTGCCATGCGTGGTCGGTTGCGTTCCTGGCAACCACGGTGAGAACCGGCGCAACGGCAAGGCGTTCACTACCTGGACCGACAACGACGACCTCGCTTGCTTCGAGCAGGTCGCAGAGATCCTCGACGCCAACTCAGAGCGCTATGCGAACGTCTCGGTGCCACTCGGTGCCATCGCTCAAGAGCTCACCATGACGCTCGACATCGCAGGCGTGGCGGTCGGCTTCGCCCACGGTCATCAGATGCGAACCGGCACGGTGGAGAAATGGTGGCAGGGTCAGGCACTCGGTCGCCAAGCGGTCGCCGACGCCGACATCCTCATCACCGGCCACAGGCACCACCTTCTCGTCTCAGAATCGTCAGGGCGCACGCACATGCAATGTCCAGCGCAAGACGGTGGGTCGTATTGGTGGACGGCGCAGACTGGCCAATCGAGCGCCGCTGGCCTCTTGACCGTTGTGGTGGGTAAGCACACCGGCCCTCGCGGTTGGTCCGATCTGGCGGTGCTGTGAACGCCCCGAAGGGGCGACTTCTCTGGCAGTGCAGCCAATGTGGACAGGTGCTCGTCGTCATGCGAGCGCAGTACCCGTCGCAAATGAAGTTCAACACCCCATTTCTCGAGCGCATCGCACAGATCGACACCTTGCACGAATGTAGACAGGAGCACCCATGAGCTACACCATCGCCGTCTCGGCTATCGGGGCATCGGGCGGGGACAACTCGCTTACGATCAACGCCTGGACCACGGCGCAGATGATCGCCGCTGGCATCATCACGAGCGATGGGCAGGTGGTGGCGCAGGGCACCGCCGCACCGTCTGGCTCACCCGCAGCCACCGCCACGACCGCCGAGGCGAACGGTGCCGATGGTCAGGTGCTGCTCACGGTCTCAACCGCCACGAGCTACTACATCCAAGTGGTCGGCTCGGATGCGTCGAGCCGGTGGTCGTACACCGCCGAGCCGCTGATCTCGGGCGCAGCGCAGACAAGCAACAATCTTTCGGACCTGGCCTCAGCCTCGACCGCTCGCACCAACCTCGGCCTCGGTGACGCAGCGACGCACCCGGCATCCGACTTCTCGGGCAGCGCAGCGGGCACCACAGGCAAGCCGCTTGCAGCCACCGACTCGTCGGTGACCAACTCGAGGACGCCGACCGGCTCCGCTGGTGGTGACCTGACCGGCACCTACCCGAACCCGACCCTCGCCGCCGCTGGCAGCGCTGGCACGTACACCAAGGTCACGACCGACTCCAAGGGTCGCGTCACAAGTGGCACGACGCTCGCAAAGTCAGACATTACCGGCACCGGCCTCGCAGCATCGGACGTTGGCGCCGATGCCTCTGGCGCCGCTGCGTCAGCTCAGGCGGCAGCGCAGACCTACGCCGACCGCTACGCCGGTTCGGCTGCCGGCACTGCATCTCGACCACTCGCAGCCACCGACTCGTCGGTGACGAACTCGAGGACGCCGACCACCCACGCTTCGACCCACGCCTCAGCAGGCTCTGACCCCATCTCGATTTCGGCAAGCCAGGTCTCCGGCCTGCCAACGCTCTCCTCGCTCGGCGCGTACACCCGCAGCATCAACGTGGTTTCGACTGCAACCGCCGCGGGATCGGCAGCCAACACCGATTACATCTACCTCGCCTCTGGCGCGACCACGGTGACGCTGCCGACTGCTGTGGGCAACACGAACATTTACACCGTCAAGAACACAGGCACCGCAGTCGTGAGCGTGGCGACGACCAGCTCGCAGACCATCGACGGCCAGACCGCTCCGATCACCATTCCATTGTCCGAAGCCAGTCTCACGTTGGTGTCGAACGGCACCAACTGGGCGATCATCTAAGGAGCCGATATGGGCTACTCACCCGCGTTCAACTCACTGATGAACAAGTTCGTGTGCGACTCAAACGGCGCTGCCGTGCTGACCGCCTCGTCCGTCTACACGGCATCGCTCACGGTGTCGGGCTTCAACGCCGTCGAGCTTGAGATCACGAGCCTGACAGGCGGTGGAGCGATCTACTACACGCTCGACGGCACCAGCCCATCGACGACCAACTTCTCGGGCGTGCTGCCCGCCACCGTCTGCTCGGTCACGCTCCCATGTGACGCCACGCCCACGCTCAAACTCTGGACAGCGGTGTCGAACCAATACATCGCCTGCGTCGTCCGAGGTAAGTAGTGCCGACCACCCTCAAGACCGGCTCAACGGTCAACACGCCCAACTCTGGAACCACGCCCGGCGTGGCGATCACGGCTGGACCCGGTTCAGCCTCGAACCAGGGAACGCTGTTCGTCTCCGACCATGCCAGCGCCCCAATCTTCACCGTCAGCAGTGTCAGCGCATACGTGTGGGGCGACAGATTCCCTATCTACAACTCGGGAAGCTCGTCGTGGGTTGGGTTCCGCAGCGACACCATCAACGGCTACACCTTCACCATCGGCGTCGTGAACTTCCCGGACGGCACTACCAACCAAGGGATGAACCTGCGAGCCGGGACCGGCGTGCCGTCCGCTTCGACAATCTCAGGCTGGGCCGAGCTCGGTGATGTGTACCACCGCCGAGATGGCAGCGGTGGCACACGCATCTACATCTGCACGGCGGCGGGGTCGCCCGGAACCTGGACGGCGGTAAAATGACGCGACGCGATGGGCGCAACAGCCGAGTGGGATCACTTTCGAGGTACTACAGCACCCGAGTCGGCACCACGTCACTGATCTACCCGGTCACGGTGACCACTGGCGTCGGCGTCTCTGACGGCTTCAACATTAGTTGCGGAGCGGCACCAGTTGGCTACCAGGCGGCGGTCCTCGTCCAGACCAACGGCGGGACTACTCGCTTTCGAGTCGGGGACTACTCGGGGCCGCAGTCATTTGGCATCCCGGTCAAGGTCTACAACCCGGCAGGCACCGCGTGGGCGGGATTCGACGGCACGGTGAACCCGCCTGTGATGCAGATGGTCGATGGCGCTTCGGCACAGGGCTCGAAGGTCTCATCGGGCACAGGGCCACCATCGGCAGCCACGGTGGCGAGTGGCGCTGTTGGCGATTTCTACTACTGCCGCTCGTCGTCGCGGCTCGTCGCCGCTTCGTACTCGACAGCCGCCAGCGGCACCAGCGTCGCCGCTGGCTCAGGTACGCCAGTCGTGACCGCTATCGCCAACGGCACGCCAGCAGTCGGTGACCTTGTGGTCGTAGCGTCGTGCAACACCAACGCATCTGAGACGATGACCATTGGCGCTACGGCTGGCATCACCGCCACAGCGACAGACGGTGGCTACACGGTCGGCGCTGCCAACTACGTCAAGTTCTTCTCGCACGTCATCCAGGCCGGTGACATCTCGTCGAACGTCGTCACAGCCACCTCGTCGTCGCATACGACAGGGACGGGGCGCCGCTTGATGATGTGGATTTTCCGTCACCCGAGCGGGTGGGCCACGACTGGCTCCAAGTTCGGCTGTGCGCCCTATTCGACACCTGCGTCCTACGTCGGTACTTCCTCGAGCAACGTCAGCCTGTCTCTGACCGGGCCAAGCGGCTATCCGCACCCGAGCGTGTCGGTGTTTGCCGAATATTCACCCGGCACAAGCATCGCGTCGAACATCCTCTTCGACAGCGGCAACAGCAGCGCACCGGCAGCCAACACGGTCTACGAGATGCCGACCAGCTCGCCTGTGTCTGCGTTCGGACAATCGAAGCCCGGCATCGGCACCAATCTTTCTGCGGCAGTCGGCTACCCGGTTGGTGGATCGTCGGTCGTCGCTGACTCGCAACCATCGACCAACCACACCGCCATGCTTGCCCAATGGGCGCCGAACGGCACATCGAACCCGATCCTGTACGTCTGCACGACAGCGGGATCGCCTGGGATCTGGACGCAGATCATATGACGAACGCCAAGAACACAAGCTTGTGGGTCGAGGACGGCACAGCGCAGACGCCTGGCGTGGCATCGGCACCAGTCAGCCTCCCGATGGACAACACCACCACATCGGGCTTGACGATCACGCTGGGCTCGTCGCCACCCGCATCATTGCCTGCACTCCAAATCAACAACTCATCAGGCTCGGCCATCTTTCAGATATTTCCATCTTCGGTGCAGGCCAACGGAATCAACATCGGTGCTCTAGGCACGCTCGGCGCTGGCGTGACTGGATTCGCTGGCAAGCAAGCAACCGTTCCGCTCCTGCTGCAAGACGGCACTTCCTCCGCTGGCGTCATGCAGATGTGGTCGGGAACAGGTGCGCCATCGAGCTCGACTGTCGGCACCGCTGCGGTCGGTGATGTCTACCTCCGGCGAGACGGCGCTGGTGCAGCCAACGTCAACCTCTACGTCTGCACCGTGGCTGGCGCACCCGGCACCTGGACCGGGATCGCTTAGATGCCACTTACCGCCACATCGGTCAACGCTGCCGGGGGCAACGTCACGATGATGTACGACCCGCTGGCGATCCATGCGGCCTATTCCGACGCTGCCAACGATGCAGCCATTGCAGCGTTCTTGCAATACGCCTGAGGGGATCAACGTGGCACTCACCATTGCAACCCACGGCGGGTCTGGCTCGCCGGTCGTCGCCATGTTCGGGATCTGCTCGAGCACGCTGCCGCCTTACACGCCACCCGGCCAGATCGAGTCGGTGGGGACAGAGACCGGCTACGGCGCCTCGAGCACCTCAACCGTCTACGTCACCACCGGCGCTCCAACCGAGTACACCGCCGCATAACGCCAAGCGTTGCGGCCAAGATCGTCGGCGACGCCGCGGTCGGGTTCCCCTGTCGACCCGTGCCGCATAGTCCCGACCCGCGAAACCTCCCGCCTGTCGAGCTCGAAAGAGTTCCGGGCGGGAGGTTTCGTCGTTCTAGGGGTTGAGCGCTTTGCCGATGGCTTCCATCGCCGCACGCTGGCGTTCCGCTGTTGAGTGTGCGTAGACGTTGAGCGTCATCGTCGGGTTGACGTGACCGAGCACGCCGGCAGCGTCCTGGGGGCTCACGCCGGCTGCGAGCATCTCGGTAGCGGCGAAGTGCCGCAGCGAGTGGAAGTGGACGTGCGCCATGCCGAGGTGCTTGGCGGTGCGGCTGAAAGCCGATGAGAGCGAGTCAGGGTTGACAGGCTGAGATCCATCGGGCCACGAGGACAGGATGTACGCATCGGGGCCGAGCTCGCACCCCGCAGACGCCGCTATGGCGTCCGCATCGTTTCGTCGCTGACCGAGTGCGAAATCGACATCGCTGGTGGTGCGTATGAGCCGCTCCCTGCCGGTCTTGGTCCCCTTGGTCCCAGTTTCGCCTCGCACGCGGTAGAGGGACGCTGAGACGTCTATCACGCCATCGGCCCAATCTGCCCACTTGAGAGCGCACAACTCGCCTCGTCTGAGGCCAGTTCGAGCCGCCAAGTACGCAGCGAGCCCGTAGACAGGGTTCACTTCCTCGAGCGCCGAGATAATCTCGCGTATCTCGTCGGGTGTCGGGACGACAAGCGCCTTGTGCGTCGGCTCGGGCACCGTTGCACGCTCGGCAGGGTTCGAGTCGATCCAGCCCCACTTCTTCGCCTGGGTGAGCGCAGCCGAGATGACCGCGTGATAGCGGCGCACCGTCGGAGGACTGAGCGGCTTGGCGATGAGCTCGTCATAGAGGTGGTCGAGGTGGCGGGGCGAGAGTTCGTTGAGCGGCACGTCGCCGATGGCCGGCCCGATGACGTTCGCCACTGCGCGACGATTCCAGTCGAGCGTGTGGGGCGAACGGCCACGAGCTTCGCAGTGGCGCATCCACTCGGCGAACACCTTGGACATCGGCGCTTCGCTGCCGACCGGCTCGGCCTCGAGCTCGGCAAGGATCTGGCGGGCTTGCTTCTCGGCTGCCGATCTCGTCTTGGCTTCGATGGTGCGACTCAGGCGGCGAGGTTCGCCGGTCACGGGATCGACGCCGAGCCGGACTCGCCATCGCCACTTGCCGGACCCGGTTGGCCTCTCGGTCAGGGTTCCGATACCGTTCGAGCGTCTGCTTGCCACGTCTTGACCCTAGCAAATGGGACCAAGATGGGACCAAGCAGGCCAGGAGAGGTGCGAGAGCGGCCGAATCGGAGTCACTGCTAATGGCCTACATAGGCATGTTTGAGCAGGGATAGCGGAACTTTCCAAGGGATTACTGCACTCTGAAACCCCTACTCCTGCATAGTGCCGTTCTAAATGGGTCCAAAATGGGTCCAAGATAGAGAATCGAACTAACGAACGACGCACCGGTTCGCTACCATCTCAGGACACTCTCAAGGAGGGGAGAATGTTCTACGCATCACCGAAACTCAACGACCTGCCGCTCGACGGCCCGACCGTGCCGCCGATGCGCCATCACGATTACATGGAGTGCCTGAGGATCATCGTCGAGCGATGGGACGCCGGCGATGCGTGGGGAGCGATGCAACTGGCGCACCTCGTCCACCAAGCATCGGTGCTCAGGCAGTCGCAATACGAAACCGGAGCGCTCGGCCCGACGCTTTAGTTGCTGTTCTCAACCTTGGGCGCTGGCTCGAGCGGGACGCCTCGCAGCCACATCTCGTTACGCATGAGGATGAGCGAGAAGTTGCCATCCTGCGCTGATTCGTAACCGAGGAACCGCGCCAGGTCGTCGAAGTGCTCGGGGCCGGGCTTGGCTCGGTTCTCCCAGCCCGACAAGGTTCCTTGCGTGATGCCGAACAGCTCGCAGGTCTGCACTTGGGTCAGACCAAGCGCCGCACGCCTCTTTCGCAGTGCATCTCCGAGTGGTCCCATGATTCCACTATACAAGGTGCGCTTATAGATAGGTCATCGGGATATCACTATGACCGTAGACGTTATTGATAAAACCTCAAACTTGCGTTAGGTGCTTGCTATTAGATATCGGGTTCCCTAATATCAGTCCCGATGATACCCGCACGTTCCACCTGGGGCTCGAACATTCGAGCCGCTCGCAAGGCCAGGGGGCTGAGTCAATCAGAGCTCGCTTCCCGCCTTCGAGTTACGCAAGCGTCCATCTCGCAGTGGGAAGCCGGCACTACGGCACCGAAAGACGAGCACCGTTCGGTGCTGGTCACGGTGCTCGAGTCTGACTACCTCTCACTCTTCCCGATCGAGGTGAGTGCATGACCGCTTTCCTCACCGTCGAAGAGGTCGCAGCCGAGATGCACTGCACTCCTGAAACCGCTCGCAAGTACCTGCGGGCTGGCTCGATCCCCGGCCTCGTCACCGTGCCGGGGATGCGTCGCATCTTGGTCAAGCGTGCCGAGTTCGAGGCGTTCGCAGGGAAGGTCACCCCATGACCACCGCCCTGCGCTGCATCAACTGCCGAGCGATCTTCGCCCCATTCGGCACCGGCGACACCCGCTCCACACTCGTCGCCAACTTCTCGAGCCACCCATGCGCATCGACCATCGTCGTTGGCGACGAGGCAGCGCGGCCCGAGGTGCTCGTCACCCGTCACCCGCACCCGTTCTCGTTCAGAGTCCACCCATCAAACGGAGGTGCGGCGTGACATTCCTCGCCCGACTCATCGTCGTCGTTGGCGCTCTGGCGTCGCTGGCGGTCGCCAACGGACTAATCGGAATGGTGCGATGACCGACCGCGGCTACCGACTCTTCACCTACGGCCTCGTCATCTTCGCCGCCTGTCTCGTGGCGACGAACCTCATCGGGGCCATCGTCAAGTGACCAACCCGCAGAAGCGCAAGGGCGACAGGGCCGAGCGTGACGTGCTCGGCTACTTGACTGAGTGCGGCATCTCTGCCGACCGCATCCCTGCTGGTGCCACGCTCGACCGTGGCGACCTGTGGATCGCCTCGCCTCAGTTCCCCACCATCGACGTCAAGGACCACGCCACGCCACAGCTCGGACAATGGGTCGAGCGAGCGTGTGAGCAAGCGGCCAACGCTGGCCGCACCGCCGGCGTCGTGTGGCACAAGCGCCGAGGCAAGACCAACCCCGCCGACTGGTTCGTGACCATGAGCGGCGAGTCGTTCGTGGCGCTCATCAAGGCCGGCGGCTCGTGAGCGTGACACCGATGAGCATCACCTATCCCGGCGCATGGGCCGACCGTGGCGCCTGCAAGGGGCGCGGCGAAGTGTTCTTCCCCGAGCGCAAGGACGTGCAGAAGGCGTTTGTCCAGGCCGAGGCGATCTGCAAGCGGTGCCCGGTCAAGAAGGACTGCTACGACCACGCACTCCACAACTACGAGCGGGGCATATGGGCCGGTCGTGGGCCGAAGTTTTACGCCGCCGAGCGCAAGCGACTCGGCATCGAACTCAAGACAGGGGATGACGAATGAACACCGACGAGCTGCTTGCGACCAAGACCCGCCGTGATCGGTGGGGCCGCTATGTCGTGCTACCGGTCGGCGGCACGAAGCCGGTGGGGTACACCCGAGCCACCACCATCGCCAAGACGCTCGACGATCAGAACGCACTCATCGAGTGGAAGGCACGCATGGTCGTGCTCGGCGTCGGCGCTCGTCCCGACCTCGCCGCTCGTGCTGCGGTCATCGACAAGGACGACCGCAAGGCGTTACAGAAGCTCGCCGAGGACGCAGCCGAGGCGGGTGGCTCGACGATCCGTCGTGACCAGGGCACCGCCATCCATGCCGCCCTCGAGGCAGGGTGGCACGACCTCGCTGCCGTGCCGGCGATGTTCGCCACCGAGGCCAAGGCGGTCCACGATGCGCTCAAGGCTGCTGGCTTGAGCGTGGTCGAGAACATGGCCGAGCGGATGGTGGTGAACGATGCCTACGCCATCGCCGGCACGTTCGACCTCGTCCTCACCGACGGCGTTGAGAACTACGTCGCCGACGTCAAGACCGGCTCAAGCCTTCTCGGTGCGCTCGGCTTTGCCATCCAGCTCTACATCTACGCCAGCGCCGACAACCTCTACCGCCAGGGCGCAGCCGACGATGGCAGCCAAGACGTGCGCGACACGATGCCGGCGCTGAGTCGTGAGCGTGGCGTCGTCATCCACGTTGAGCCGGGTGCGACCACCTGCGATCTTCACTGGCTCGACCTCAACGTGGGCCGAGAGGCGCTCGACCTTGCGCTCCAAGTGCGAGAGATGAGGAAGGCCAAGCCGCTGACCAAGATCGAGGCCAAGCCCGCCGACCGTGAGGCGGCAGCCGTCGAGAAGATCACGACAGCGTTCCCCGGTACTGAGTTGCTCGTCACCGACGCGTGGCGGGCGTGGATGCGTGAGCGTATCGAGGCGATTGTCGCTCGAGGGGCGAAGCGTGACCTCGCTCTCGCATGGCCTGCCGGCGTCCCGACGCTCAAGAGTGCCGACGAGATCACGGTGAGCCAAGCGGCAGAGATTGAGTCGGCGTGTCAGTACGTCGAGGCCAAGCATCAGATGCCGTTTCTCGACTTCCCTAACCCGATGGCGAAGGACACGTTGCCGGCGCTCGACGTCTGGACGTCGAACATCAAGCCGGCACCGCTGCTCGATGAGGGGCGTGACGTCACGCTTGACGAGGTTGCGCACATCAAGAAGCTCTCGGCGGCGCTGCCGCCAGAGGCGAAGGCATGGGTGCAAGCCACCATCGCCGGCGCACGCAAGGCAGGCAGGCCGATTCGACTCACGGGCAACGGTGGCGAACTCACCGAGCGCCGCATGGTGATCGCCGAGGCGTTGTGTCGCATCGCTGAACTCGGCGAGGACATCGTCGCAGCGCTGCTTCGAGAGGTGACCGGCTCGCCGGTCGATTCGGTGGCGGTTGCGATCGGTTCGCTGTCGATCGGGCAGGCCACCTTGCTCTCAGGCCTCGCAGCGTCAATCGACCAGGGCTTCACGACCATCGCCTACGAACTCGACGGCTCAGTCTCGCTGCACGGCGAACTCGCCGCATAGATCCCGAACATCAAACGAAAGGACAGGGAAACAATGACCATTACCGACGAGCTGCTTGCACCCTCAGGGGCGACACTCAAGTTCGAGGCCGAGGGCGACATCCACAAGATCCGCATCACGGCCATCGAGAAGCGCCAGACCACCGACTTCGTCTCAGGCGAGCCGGCGACGTGGGATGACGGCAACCCAAAGAACCAGTGGGTGATCGCCGGCATCTCGAACGGCGAGGACGCCAAGATCTACATCAAGGACTGGGGCAATCAGAAGAAGGCGTTCGTCGACGCACTCGTGGCCGCAGGCATCAAGGCCGGCGACTCGATCGAGGGTGGGACGCTCACCGTCAAGTGGGACTCCACCGATGCACCGAGCCGTGCCGGTCTGTCTGGCGCCAAGGTCTTCAAGATGCGCTTTGAGCCAGCGCCCGCAGCGGTCGTCGACGACGACCTGATCTAGTTCTCGACGGTCGTCCGGTGACCTCCCCAGCACCGGGCGACCGTCGAACCCCCGCCGCCGAGATCGGTTCCTACTTCCACCTCGACGACGCAGCAATCGAAATCATCGACCCCGACAGGGTCCGCAGAGATGGAGTGGCAGATGACAGTGATCGAGAAGTGGCGGCAGCGATCAGCCGACAAGAAGTGGATGCGTCACCTGGACGCATCGAGGCGAGCGAAGCAGCTCTGCGCCCGGTGCGGGTGGCAGGCAGCGGACCATGCCGGGATGAACCCGACGACGCCGTGCTCGATGTTTCTGGACGGTGAGCGATGACCTGCCCAATCACACCGCGACCGGACCGGCTCACCGCCGACCTCGAGCGGATCGTGCGGATCTGCGAAGGACCGCTCAAGAGCTCATGGAAGATCCCGATCATCCGACGCATCGCCGCCGACCTGCT
>Ga0073936_10006247_pt1 | contig 15770 bp, 29 predicted proteins | sample AliMusrvi5mmetaG_FD_87041 | JGI IMG/M metagenome (GOLD analysis project Ga0073936, IMG submission 87041) | Freshwater lake bacterial and archeal communities from Alinen Mustajarvi, Finland, to study Microbial Dark Matter (Phase II) - Alinen... | ecosystem: Environmental > Aquatic > Freshwater >... | reverse complement strand
CCATAGGTGTTTTTATTTAGATATATTTGCGGGTAATATGCTATTCGGTGATCCAAATAATTTTATTATCCAACAATTTACCGGACTAATTGATAAGAAGGGAAACGAGATATATGAGGGAGATATAGTCAGGTTTATTGATGACGAATCGACTATTAATTTATTTTGTCGTTACGATCAGAGTAATGCTTGGTTTACATTCGGGGAGATAGACGATGCTATATATGAGGGCTATTATTGGCAAGAAATATTACATAATTGTGAAGTTATTGGAAATATTTGCGAGAATCCCGAATTACTACTCGACAAACTCCCAAAATTTGGTAGAGTCTAACCATGAAACCGATCCATAAATTCAATAACGGCAATGGCGCGACATTATGCCATAACTGCTATATCATAATCAGTGACGGCTTGACGAACGATTTGATCTGCCCCGATTGTCTCGCAAAACTTTTAGACCTTAAAGGATATGTCGGGGAACTCGTAAAAATGCTTGAGTCCGTAGAAATATCGGACAGCGAGCGCGAATTTCACCCCACGACAATCCAATCCTGCCGCTGTATGCAGGTTGCGCGGCTGCAAGAAATCATGCCTAAAATCTCGGAAATCGTCAAGGGCGGCGAAACTAAGGAATATACCCAAGAAGAAATTGACGAGATTGTGAACAAAACGCATTACCCATGAAAAACGAACAAAAAGCATTTATAAAAGATACAGAACTAGCGGGATTTCAAAGCTATACACCCGAAATGTGGACGGTTCCCAAAGATTCGATTTATTATGCGCAGTCTGCCATTTCCGCAGGTTTAGGCTATGCTAAAGAAATTCTTGAGAACCTAAAAAACAAAGAGCCGAAAAATCATACAGACAATCTTTTGATCCAATGTGTCGAGAATGATATTAGGACGATTAAACACGCACAGGAGGAACTAGTAAAACTCCTATGAAAGTAAAAAATTTATATGAGACAACCCGATGATTGGACAGAAGCAGAACATGCAGCATGGGAAAGAGCGGCAGAAATAAAAGAAAATCCCTGTTCTCTTTGCGAAGTCGCGCCAGCAGAATCTAAACATCACCTAATTCCCAAGGCTCGCGGCGGTAAGGAAACGGAAGGTCTTTGTAATGATTGTCACGACCAAATACATTCTGTCTTGACAAATAAAGAATTAATGTTACAATTCAATGATATTGAATCATTAAAGAGATTTGAAGAAATAAAAAAGTGGGTTAATTGGCGTAGGAAACATCCTAACGTAAAAGTTTCCCACAAAATGAGCAAAGAAAGAAAAAAATATGGAAGATACCACTAAAAATAATATAGATTGGTTTGATAATTGGCCTAAACCACCAGTTGAGTTAGAATTTATGGTAGTGCCGGAATTACTGGCGACCTTAGCTTATGTGCCGGATGCGGTGCGTTGTCGGGTGATTGATCCAGAGGCTATTTTTCTTACGGGGTTATTGGGAGAAAGCGGTAAAAAATTAGTATTGGCGGGGATTGAATTCTATTTTACTAAAAAATTAGCCGAAAAATTAATTGATAAAGGAATTGCAGAAAGGGTTTAATATGGAAGATTCCACTAGTTTTACTAATAACTTAAACCCTAGTGCTAAAAGGGCGCAGACACAGCTATTGGACGAGAAGTTATGGGCAAAATGGACGCTCAACAAAGTCCCCACCTATGTCACTAAATGTCCAGAATGCGACACTTACAACGTTTGGTCGACAACGGGATTAATCATTGAAAGAAAATGCAAAAACTGCGGGGAATTTTTTAATCCAGATGTGTAATCTCCTTCATGGAGAACACCACAAAGGAAACTATCCAAAATCGCATCATAAAACTTTTTGAGGACATCAGAAAGCATGGCGACGATGATGGGTTTCGTGCGGCATGTCTCTCCGAAATTGTCTTTCTGCGGGAACTGCTGAGTGATAAAAAATGAATTTAAATTGCGGGTATCGTATAACGGTTTATTATGGGAGTTTGCCAAATTCCAGACGGGAGATCGTCCCTCCCTACCCGCACCAATTTGCCTCTGTAGTTTAATGGTAGAACTCACGCTCGGTAAGCGTATAGCACGATTTCGATTATCGTCGGAGGCTGTATAAGGAAGATTAAGTAAGCGGGTGCTTATCGGAATTTGCTAAATTCACGGAGCCTCTCAAAAAGGCTTGGAGGTCGGGACTTCATTCTTCCGCCATTTGGATGATTAAACTAGCTGGCTGCTAGTGACTGCCTTGAAAGCAGATCGTGCCGTAACCAACCGTGCATAGCGTTCGATTCGTTAGTCATCCTTTATAATATTTTAAATAAAAATCATACGCTGGCAACAGTAAAGCCTGTTGTTAGAGGAAAGTTCGATGATGCTTAACTCGTAGAAGGAGAAGGGACACCAAATCCGTTCATTATTACTTCATATCCGCATTAACCCTAAATACCTAGAATGTGAGTTATTCTACAATGGAAGGTGGGGGCAGTTGTTATTAGCACACAACCACTAGAAATGGTGAGAAAAATGTATGATCTAGACAAAACATCGGCTATTTTATTTAAAATTTGGAAAGCAAATCAACAAGGCGTTGAGCCGGTTTCGAAAACCGTGCGAGCCGTAACCATTCGTGCTTGAAATTCGAATTTTCTACTTTCCTCATAAGGATTCGTAACTAGTCAGGGTGCTAGTCCATGCTGGAAACATGTGAGAGCCGTAACCATTCGCGCTTGGTTTTCGAATAATCACGAATCCGCCCCTTCTCTCAAACTGTTCTAAAATAATAATTATAGATGTAATTATTAAGTATGAGTAATATTCTAGTTATTTCAGATATTCATTTGGGTTCGCCAGTTCTTAGAACTAAAGAACTATTAGGATTATTAGACCAAAAATGGAGCCAAATAATAGTAAATGGCGACCTATTAGACAGTGGTAAATTCCACCGTTACAATAAACAACACTGGAAAGTATTGTCTAAACTGCGTAAATTATCTAAACATATCCCCGTTCATTTTATAGCTGGAAATCACGATAAAGATTCAGAAATTCTATCTGAAATTTTGGGGCTAGAATATAAAAAGGAATTAATACTAGAGTGTGGCGATAAACGCATTCTATTGGTGCATGGCGACCAGTTTGATACATTTATAGGCAAACATCCAGTAATCACCGAAATAGCCGCGAATTTCTATTTTATTTTACAAAAAATAGGGTTTTCCAAATCATTTTGCCGTTTCATCAAAGAGAAATCAAAAGTATGGTTAGATGCATCTGAATTATTATGCCAACGTGCTGTTGAATATATTATAGATAAAGATTTTACCGATATTTGCTGCGGTCACACACACCACTCTCGCTGCACTACAATTTTAAATAAAACTTACTGGAATAGCGGGACATTTTGCGACGATCCTTCTCATTATATCACGATTTCAGAAAAAACTGGCGAAATATCTATACTTTCTATTTGACAATACAATAAAATGCGGTAATATTGTATTTATGGATAAGCCAAATAAAAAAGTTCTTGAATATTATGATTGGCATACGGCAGTCGAATATCTTGGATGGTCTGAATCAAAAGCCTCTAAGGTGTGGAATCATGTGATAGAAGACACATGTGATTGGATGAATGGGCTTCCTTTTACTATTTCAGATTGGGAATTAAAACATGATAATGGTAAATATGCTGAAAGCTGGCCCCGTTATTGGAGGGAAGCGGTAATAGAAATTATCGAAAAATTTGGTGAACCTGATACCGGATGTTTAATCGAGGGAGTTAAAACAGTTACATTTATTTGTAGTTGGTAATATATGGGCCAGAGACAATCTAACTAAAAAAAAGAAAAACACAGGGACATAATAAATTTTATATGCAACCTAAAAAACAAACGATTAAATTTAAAAAATTTCTTCAAGTCCAAAATCGGATTAATGAGCTTCATAAACTTATCCGAGAGTCGCCAGTTAAACCGCTTCCTAATAAAATCTTCGTTGGACACTGGCGGTATTTCCGTGTCCGTGATGATGTTTTACGTTCCTCTGTAGGTCGGCAAGTCAAATTAATAGTTGATGCTTGCAATCATTGGGTTTTAGGTAAAAAGAACGATCCTAAATCCTACGAGAACAAATGCTATACTAGGGTTTATTGTGCCTACTTCGGTTCTACTGCCGTATCTAAGCAGCACCTTCACCCATTGAGTCAAGACGAATTTGATAAATGCAATTTCCCAAATCCAATTCAATTTGCTCGTCGCTGGTTTGACGTAGAAACAAAAACTCGCAGTTTTGGTTCTAAAAACGTAATATACCGTAATTATTATCCTAAAGTTCGCCCTCACATAATTGAATTTGCCTACAAACGGGCATATATCACCGAGGAACATTGCAAAGTCGGGGATTATGAGTCCGAATTAGCAAAACTCTATCAGTTTATGACCGATAATCACGGTTGGGATGCATTATGCCAGCACCATAAAGACGAATGGGACTATAATGTTGACAAGAAAAGAATGCTCCAAAATTTAAATAAAAAAGAGTTGCGTGAGGCGATATTGGAAGCTTAGATTTAAACTGTTCTAAAATTTAATCTCTCGGTGTAATATTCATATTATGAAATACGGATATGGATGGAAAGCCGATCAGCCCGACTTTCGAGATTTTACTTATACGGCTGTAACCAAGAAGGTAAATCTACCACTCGCGGTAGATTTGCGTGTAAAATGTCCCCCCGTTTTGGATCAGGGGCAATTAGGCAGTTGCACAGCTAACGCAATAGCCGGAATTCACCGTTTTTGTCAAATGGTGCAAAAAGAAACTGTATTTCCGCCTTCCCGTTTATTCGTTTATTATAATGAACGGGCATTAGAAGGAACAGTTAGTAGTGATAGCGGGGCGCAAATTCGTGATGGGTTTAAAACCATTAACCAAAAGGGCGTTTGCTCCGAAGTTCTTTGGCCTTATAATATTGCCAAATTTAAAACTGAGCCTCCTGTTGCTTGTTATAGTGATGGGATGAAGCACCAAACCCTTCAATATTCTTCTCTCTCACAAACAGAAGCAGCATTAAAGGGGTGTTTAGCTGATGGATTTCCAGTAGTCTTTGGATTCTCAGTCTATAATAGTTTTGAATCTAATACGGTGGCCAAAACTGGTATTGTCCCTATGCCTAAAAAGGGCGAGGCTTTATTAGGTGGACATGCAGTATTATTAGTTGGTTATAATGATACACAATGGATTGTAATGAATTCTTGGGGAACAGGATGGGGAGATAAAGGATATTGCTACTTCCCTAAAGCTTATCTATTAAATTCAGGACTTGCTTCCGACTTTTGGACTATTAGACTGATTGAGTGATAGGGGGCGTAATAATGGATAACTATAAATTATTATCCAGTTTCGTTTACCGCGAGGGTCAATCTTATAGATTTAAAATTGAACAAAATTTAGTAATAAGAATATTTGGATATGATTTTGGTCGAGCGACTTATATTGATCAAAAGGATAAAATAAGACTAATTACTAATGGTAGCACTTTAATTATTTCCGCTAATTATGCGTGGGATGGATGCTCTCCTAAATTTAGCTTGGGGAATTATTGGATAGGCACTCCCGATTACCCCGAAACAGTATTGGCATCGCTTATCCACGATACCCTTTGCCAGTTTTCCGAAGTCGGTTGCTTGAAAGTAAATAGAAAAGAAATAGATAAAATATTCTATAAAATAATGCAGCAAAATAATTTTAAATTGGCCACTTTATATTATCAGGCGGTAAATATTTTTGGGGGCATTTATCACATGTGGGGCGCGGAGGATAGAAATAAATTAAAATGTTTCGAAAATTGATATGGAAAATATAGATAGCGTCACCTTGGCGCATATTGATTTTAGTTTAAAGTTAATAGTTTTAATGGTAACTTTTATCGCCGCTACTATTTTATTAGACATTAAAAAATAACTTGACTTCACGGTAATATCTGTTAGCGTAGTAGTATGTCAAATATTTTAGATAGGAAGGTTTTATTGCTCAACGCAGCATGGAGAGCTATTGGGACAATCACAGTTAAAAAAGCTATGGAAGATTTAAATTCTTCTAAACACCCCAAATTAGCTCTTAAAATTGAATATCCAGTTAATAATAAAGGAATTCCAGATTATACTACCCCCACAGAATGTATCCCCTTAAAATGGGACGAATGGGCGACACTATCGCCACGCCCTTATGACGAGGATTGTATTCATACTATCAACCTTCTTATCCGTATTCCTACGGTGGTAATAGTAGGCTCAAAATATAACAAAATGCCCCTAAAGACCTTCCGTTGCACGAAAAAAAACGTCTTTGAACATTACGGTGGTATTTGTGCTTATACTGGAAAACAATTAACTTACCGTAATATGACGCTCGACCATATACAGCCACGTTCACGCAACGGAAATAATTCGTGGTCTAACATTGTCCCCTGTGACGGGGAAGTAAACAGATTTAAAGCAGACAAAACGCCAGAAGAGGCGGGTTTGAAATTAAGGTATAAACCTAGTGAGCCTAAGCCAGTCCCGGCAGAAGTTTTAATCCGATCTGTTGTTGATCCAGATTGGCTACATTTTTTGAAATTTGATAAAATATAAATATATATGACCGACGAAGAGAAGATTTGGAGGGGGGGTAGCGAAAGAGCTGAAAACTTAAACTGGTCGCTTATATTTAATTAGAGAAGGATTGGGTATGATTAGTTCAAGCCAGAACCGCAACAAGAAAGAAAAGGAGGAATCGGAGTGAGACAAGAAATTTGGCATGGCGATTGTTTAGAATTGATGAAGAATATTCCCGATAAATCAGTCGATATGATTTTATGTGATTTACCTTATGGTTCAACAAAATGTAAGTGGGACATAATTATACCGTTTGACCGATTGTGGTCGCAATATGAGAGAGTAATCAAAAATAACGGAGCAATTCTTTTATTTGCTCAAACCCCATTTGACAAAGTATTGGGTTGTTCTAAATTAGAATTATTAAAATACGAATGGATTTGGGAGAAGACGCAAGCTACTGGCTTTTTCAACGCTAAGAAGATACCTATGAAAGCCCATGAAAACATCTTAGTTTTTTATAAGAGTCCTCCAACTTATAATCCTCAAAAAACGGAAGGACATAAACCGATGAATAGCTATACCAAGAGGGCAGATGTTCAGAACAAAACCGAAGTATATGGGAAAGTTTTGGTGGATGTTAGCGGTGGTGGGAATACAGATAGATTTCCTAGAAGTGTTCAAACTTTTAGTTCGGACAAGCAAAAAACAAAATTAAATGGCACTATTCATCCAACGCAAAAACCGGTAGCTCTTTGTGAATATTTGATTAAAACATACACGAACGAAAATGATTTGGTTTTAGATAATTGTGCTGGTTCTGGTTCAACTTTGGTTGCAGCAAAAAACCTAAACCGCCAATTCATTGGGATTGAAAAAGAAAAAGAGTATTACGATATTTGTTTGGAAAGACTATTTTGATGGGGAGTTTGCGGGACCAATTGGAAGGCCGAAAAATGAATAGTAATAATTTTAGATATAAAACAGATAAAGAAGGATTAGTCGTAATGGGTGACATTCATTGCGATTGGACTCAAATATCTAATTTTTGTAAATTAGTCTCTGATTACTGTATTGTCCAGCTAGGGGATTTCGGGCTAGGATTTATTCATCCCATTAAGGAATATCATCAACTTAAAAAACTAAATAAACAATTACATGAAAGTAATAATGAATTAATAGTAATAAGAGGGAACCATGATAATCCAAGCAGATTTTTAGGTAAATGGGTTACGGATGAAATTTTATTGGCCGACGACTATCATATACTTAATTACAAAGATAAATCTATTCAATTAATCGGTGGGGGAATCTCTATTGACCGTTCTGAACGGGTTATCGGTCGTAGTTGGTGGCCTAGAGAAGAAGTTAAATTTAATCCAGAAAGAGTAGAGAACGTGGATTACCTTTTCACTCATTGCGCTCCTACTAACGCCGGATTAGATAAAGCAGACACTAATACTATGGTTGCCCATTTTCATCAGGTTGAACAATTGCAGGGTGGAGATTTATTAAGGGATTTAAAAATTGAGCAAGGCTTTATGCAACAAATTTCCGATTTAAGTGAATGTAAAAAGCATATATTCGGACATTACCATGTAAATCATATTTATAATGACCCCCGCAATGGCCGAGAGTATATTTGTGTTCCAATTAACGGATTGCGAGAGATAAAATAACTTGACAAAAATATAATTCATGCTATCATATATTTATGAAAAAATATGAAGTATGGGCTATTTATGCCCGAAAGAATCCCAAATTTACCATTAGTGGGAGTAATATTACTTTTACGGAAGTGGGTATTTACCAATTTTTTGAGCGCACTTGGGATTTGGCTCATTCAGAAGGAGTGAAGAATGGGAAAGCGTTGGCGGAAATGGATAAGGAGCAACCCAAAAAGCAGCCCGATAATCCGTTCCCCGATTTGTTTGGCGGTTTATTTAACAAGAAAAAATAATATGAAAACTTACAAAATTATTGACGATAGTGGCGTAGATTATAATTTCATCAGAGATTCCCGCTCTTGGCTAGGCGAGATTGTGAAGGGTGGGCCATGTCCATCATTATATTCCGATGCCATTGTCGTGGAAAAACCTTTTGGTTTAATCGGAACTTATACCGCTAGTTCGTGCAATTTTGAGGAAATAAAATAACATTATGATTGAATTTAATACAGAATTAAAACCTTGGGAGAAAACCATTGTTCAAAAATATCCGTTGGTTTATTTGGCACCAAATATTAATTTACGCCGATGGTATAACGAAGAAAAATTTCTTAGCTTGATTGCTGACCCCAATTTTTCCAACCTCCGTTATGGATTTGAATGCCAAAGCGGGTGGGCAGATTTAATAGATAAATTTTCTAAAGTCGCGCAAGATTTAGTATCACATTTACGAAATAGTGGCATTCAACCGGACGCTTATATTTATGCATGTATAGCCAAGGAGAAATTTGGAGTATTTACATGGCAAGGAGATAATAACTTGATTGAGCCATTTAAGACCTTATTTCGCGCTTATACCATTGAAATAGAAAATAAATCGGTTAAAATTTGCGAAAATACTGGTCAAGATGGATGTTTATGTGCTAATCATGGTTGGTATAAAACATTGAGTAGGAGCGAGGGTAAACGATTGGAATATGTTCCCGTAAATGCGCGGGATAAAGATTATTGGGCATATTTGGATAATAAAGAAATACAGGGGCTAGTTTAATATTTATGCAAGATAAAGACATACAAAAGTTAGAAGAAGAGGGTTATGAAGTAATTTCGCGTCACCCCTTAGTTATTAAGAGAGCATCTGAACCCATGACAAGAAACCCCGATAGGATTCCCATTATTCTAAATAAATTAGAATCTGTTTGGAGTCACGCCCCCTGTTTAAGATTGGGTCAACTTTTATATATTTTAAATCAAAACATTGAACTTAATTCTGATTTATTTTATTTGGAAGATGATAAACTGGAATATGAATTAGACAGAATGTATCAAGACGATAATTCGATGTAACTATGATAACTCAAATTAAAATAACTCATTTGGAGGGTGCGCTTCAAATGGCGCGAAGCTACGACCAAAATTATACCGCATGGATCAGTTTGCTTGATCCAGAAGATGAACGCGATTGCTTTAATATAAAAAGATTATTAGGTCGCCGTAATGTCCCGCATTTTCATAGGTTCTTTAGAGATTATGAAGATGGAGAAATGGATGTAGAATTTCATGGCCCTAGCAAAGATGACGTAATATCTATTATAGAATTTTTACAAGCATTAAAAAAGGCGGAAAAAGAACATTTTATTGGGGTTAATTGTCGGGCCGGAATCGCCCGCTCTAGTGCGGTGGCCGTAGTTGCGTGGATGGTTCAAGGATTTCAGCCCGAAGTTGCTTTAGAAAAAGTATTACTTATCCGAAGGTGTGCGTGGCCTAATACTAGAATTTTAAGATTTTATGACGAGATTATGGGAACTAATTCTTATGAAATCGTTAATAAATGGAAAAAACAACGAAATGGGAAATTATACTTTGATGAAAACTAAAGTAATATTAATCGCGGCTATTTTATTTTTAACTTCTTGCGTAAACCCGCCAGCAACAGGTTTACCATTTAAATATGGAAATGATTGCCTCCCGCAAGCCATATCTATGACCGAAGGTTTGCGTAATAAAAATATAGAGGCAGACGTTTTAACTATATCAACTCCCACATGGGGCCATGCTTTATGTAGATATATGTATCCAAAAGGAAAAAATACTTTGTGGGTTTGGGATCACGATTGGAAGAGTTTAAAATTAAAAGCTTGGAAAGATGATCCAAATTCTGTCGCAAACGCTTGGATGAAAGCAACTCAGCATGACGAATTTGTAGTAAATGCAGAATTTTTGAAATAAACATTGACTCCGTAATAAAATAAACTATACTATAACCATGAAAGATAAAGAAAAATTGCAAGATTATTTTAAAGGCGTAACTGAAATGTCAGACGAAGCGTTGAACGCTAACCTTAATATTTTGACATCCTCACATGCCAATATTGATTTTTGTAGCTTTAATCCCGCCGCTAATAATAAATTAACTTTAATTGAAGCTGAAATTTTTGACAGGCAGGATTATGCGGATTATTGGTATTTGCTTGGACGTAAACCAATTAGCTATCAATTTCGTCCTGATAACCGTCATCGTGCCGAAGCTATTTTTGCAATATTGAATTATTCAATTATCAGTTAATTTACGATAATATCTCTTGACATTTCTCTAATTTTCTCTATACTATATTTCTTATGAAAAATAAAAACAACAATAAATCAACTCTTGGATGGGTAGTCCGAGATATTGCAACCGACATGTATGTAAACCGTGATTCAAATTATGGATTTACCCGCAAACTCAAGAATGCGCGAGTGTTCGGTAGCCGTAGCGTAGCTCGCACCTTCCGCGATAAGGGAACTGAAACCGTTGACAAGGTTACTCTCGCAAAGAATACCCCCGTCACCGTAATCGGAGGCCATTGGGAATAATATTATGAATATTACCGCGAAACAAGTCAGGGAACAGATCATTGCTCAAAAGGCGATTGAGAAGGACCAGCTAATCAATACATTTTCGGCGCAGGTCGAAAGTGCGATTAGCGATGCTGCGAAAAAGAATTGTGATTTTGTTGTCATTATGGCATCAGAATCCAATCCAATCCCTCAAGTGGTTGTAGATAAGATTCGGGCCAATGGTTTTACCGTGGTTCGCAACCCATCTATCGTTTTTGAAGATGTGCTCGTTTACACGGTTGCTTGGTAGTGTGGTAATTGCCGTTATCCTTTCCGCTTGCTCCACGTTGGGGTTAAGCGGAAGGGTAAGTGGCGACGAAAGAGGGGCTAATAATCAAGTTGAAATTAGCACTAACTTCTTTCCAAATTTAAAAGGGAAATCGAAGATAAGTCAACCTTACGATTATCCTGATCCTCATTTTTGCATTCCCGTTTATTCTGAATATTCACTCGAAATTCTGTTTTAAAAAAATCTTTTTCTAATTTATTGACAGAACAATAAAAAACCATAGCATGTGGATATGTCAGTCTATCAAATAAGCGGACCCTCTGGGGGTAAGTTGGCCTTCCTTCTAAATTGTTCAGTCAAAATGCCTTATGGAAACGAAGGATATGAAAATTGGAGTTGTTCGAAAGAGCGTGACGGAATTCTTCCAATGGCAATCAATTATGGGTGTGATCGCAAACACTTGCCAGAAACTTTAAATCAATTAAATTGCCTTAATTATAATTCCGAAGATACCGGCGATAAAGTCAAGTGTTTTGAAATTTTTGAACGTCTTGGGATTCCATATCCAAAGCTGGTGACTGATCCGGCAAATTTTGATGCCCCTTTTCTTGGGCGCAAAAACAAATCTTCGCAAGGGCGCGGAATCACTAAATTTAAACCCAAGTCCGAAAATTGGAATAATTACGGTTGCGATTTCTTTGTTGAGTATATCGAAGTCGCGCAAGAGTTTCGCGTCCATGTATTTAAGGGGCAAGTCGTGTGCGAATTCAATAAGGATTTTTCTAATTGTGACGGATTTATCCATTCTAAAAATTTCGGGAGCAAACTTGTTTTCGGGCGTTTAAATCATCCTGCCCGATTAGACATCATTGATGCGTCCATTAAAGCGTTGCACGGTTGCGGGTTAGATTACGGCGCGGTGGATATTATCGCAGATGCGAATGGAAAATGGTATGTTTTGGAGGTAAATTCTGCCCCCTCTATGGCTCATTCCATCGGATATTTGTATGCTGAAAAGATTGCTCATTTTCTTGGATACAAAATTGAAAAGTTTTGGACGATTAAAGATGATGGTAAATTTGTGGATAATCGTAGGGTTTTGGAAAATTTCAAATACGAGAAAAAAAGCTTGCAAGATTAGTAAAAAGTGAGATAATTGGTTTATGTTTAACAAGTTTACTTTTCACCATAATGACGACACCAAGGTATTTTTTACCTCTGATACTCATTTTGGGCATAACAAAGATTTTATTCTAAATCCACGCGGATTTAAAGATGTTAATAACCACAATGCGGCTCTTATTGAGGGGTGGAATAGCGTTGTTGGTGTAAATGACCACGTTATCCATTTGGGGGATTTCTTAGTAGGGGCGGGCAATGATTCGTTTAAATTAGGACAACATATCTTATTCCGTTTACATGGACACATTCATTTTCTTTGGGGTAATCACAATGCTTATGTTAAAGACATTTATAAGCAAACCGTTCAGAACATTTTTCCGCAAGCTAACGAAGTCACGGAGATTTATCCCGTTACCTATCAGGAAAAGATTACATTTTATGGCAATAATTTGTTAGCCAAAATTCGTTTATATAATTATTCGCAGTATATTTTTTGTAGTCATTTCCGCCACCGTTTATGGATAGACTCACATAAGGGCGAAGTATGGCATATTTCGGGACACTCTCATTCAAGCGATCCAGAGTCGCAACCGGAATTTAAAGGAGCAAAATGTCTTGATGTCGGGGTAGATAATTTCCCCGTTCCTTTGTCATTTGATCAATTAGCAAGAATTATGAAGGGGAAGGGAGTAGAGAAGCTGGACCACCACGGACCTGATACGTCATCGTCTTTTTAATCTCTTGATATTTATTAAATTTGCGTAGCAACCCCATTCTATCCACTTGAAAGCCATTATATATAAAATTGCCAAGTTTAATAATATCGTTTTTATTCGTAATTCTCAAGTGGGAATATTTCTGTTCCTTGTTCAAAACTAAACGTTTAGATTGTTTTATAGAGTATGTTTTAATGTTTAAACGGGAACATAAATTTTTAAAAAAGGTCCAATCTTGATCGTAAGTAGATGAAACAGAAAACTGTTTGTTATAATTTTTTTTATTTATATAAAAACACCCGTCTCCGTCAATAAATCCACGAAACCAATACAATAATAATTCGTCTGGAATTTTATTTAAAATTAATTGTGGAGAACCCCCGCTTTTATTCCCATAACCACATTTTATTAAAAACTCTACGATGACTCTATTCTGTGTCATTAGGTGAGTCTGTGGTTTACGATTTTTTTGCGTGTATCTATATTGTCCCCACTTTCCTATTGCATCGAATACCCATAAAAGGGAGTCCAAATCCTCACTTTGCATACTGAGGCGAATTGAATTATCCTTCCCCATTCCGCGAGTATGTATATATCCATCTGCCCATAATAACCCTAAAATATACGCCACTTCCTTAGTTGTGATATTTAAAAAATGACTAGGGTTTACATTAAACTTTTCATACGATTTGTTTCTGGATTTTTCTTGCGCTTTTTTAATATTTTCGATACTTTTAAATATTCTTCTTTGTTCGGAAATGCGGATATTATGTTTAGCACACCAAGAAATAATCATTCTACTAGTTTTATTTAATTGTTCTCCACAAAAAACCGATCCTTTTTCGGGGTAGTTTTTTTTAATAAAAGCAATATCATCAGCGGTAAAGTGAGTTCTCATAGGACGTTGTTTATATACTAACTTACACATGTAAATCTCTATGAGAACTATTTATCTTGACATTTAATCAAAATATCTTATACTCTTTCTATGAGTAACGGCAACGGTAAAGGCAGTAAACGAAGGGCGGGGGAAAATTTAAGTAAAATTAACAAAAATTGGGATTATATTAAATGGCCGTCAAAATTAAAAAAGAAAACAAATGTCACAAGAAAATCTAAATAAAAATCCTTCTATGGATATTGAATTCCGTTGGGCATTTAAAAATGGAAAACTTCAAGTCATACCAGTTCTAAACCCAAGAGTTAAATCTGAAAAAGAGAAAAATAAACGTAAAATTGCCAAACGATCTAAACAAAGAAATAGGAAATAAAATAATGGAAACCCGATATTATTATTTAAAATCAACAGACCGTATTAAAATGGGGGACGAAGATTTCCGCCGCAATAAATGGTTGCCTGTGAGTGATATGGATGTCGGATTGCTGAAAATGTATATAATGGGTAGGGTGCGGAGAAAAGTTAAGAATAAAAAATGAATATTTATAATTTATCAATACGCCAATTAGACGAAAGAAAAAGTCTATACGAGCAAAGAATAAGCGATATTAAACAAATCGTAGAAGATAGATGGGCAAAGCTTTTAGGTTACGGACGAGGATATTTCCTAGATTTTACTTATAAAAACTTGTATGTATATGTGAAAGTGGCAAGCCGATATGATGATTATTATGCTACTGATACAATCCATAATCATTATTTTGCCGTATCCGAAAAGCAAGCGGTTGCAGATTTTGAAATTGCAAATAAATTTAGAACCAATTTAAATTATAATTCTACCGTTTGGACTCCTTCACACTATTTGCAGGATATACAAAAAGTGAAATCTGTAAATTTTTCTTGACCAATCTATAAAAATTTCTATAGTTGTATCATGTTAAACAAATCCGAAAAACGAATCTTTAAAGAGTTAGCCAAAATTAAAGGCGGATACAATTATGACGGTGCTTGTTCCTGTCAAATTTGCTTCCCGTTAAAAGCTGGCGGGGAACTTCGATTTTCAATTACCGACGATGAACCGGATCATATTGGAGTTGATTTATACGATGGTGCGATCCCCGCTGGCGTAAGTGGGCCAGCATATCCCACAGGATAATTATGAATGACCCATTTTTACATACGACTGCATGTTATTTACGGTCGTAAGATAAAACCTTTTCTAACGCTTTTTGTTCTGTAGGAAAATACCCAAGATGAATAGTTTTTTTATTCTTTCTTATATAGCCTTTCCATTTTTTATTTCGGGCATTATAAGACACTCCGCGATGTTTAGATGATTGTTTATTGACTGTATTTAGGTAATGCTCTTTAGCGTGTAGCATTTTATCACGTTTACGTTTCAATCCGATAGTTAAATTATCTTTATACCAGTAATCATACAAAATAGACATATCTTTTAGATTACTTATATCAATAAAAGAAAATTGATTTGTTTTAGTAATTACTCGCCTAGTATAAACAGTAGATATGCCAATAGATTTAAGCCATATTAAATATGAGTCCCAATTTTGATCATAAGAAGAGGTTATAGTCCATCTGAATTTACTATTGTGTTCACAAATACATCCGTCCCCGTCAAAAATCCCCAACCAAAAATATCTT
>Ga0073936_10006231_pt1 | contig 15789 bp, 13 predicted proteins | sample AliMusrvi5mmetaG_FD_87041 | JGI IMG/M metagenome (GOLD analysis project Ga0073936, IMG submission 87041) | Freshwater lake bacterial and archeal communities from Alinen Mustajarvi, Finland, to study Microbial Dark Matter (Phase II) - Alinen... | ecosystem: Environmental > Aquatic > Freshwater >... | reverse complement strand
CTGCTGCGACCCCTGTCAGGGTCGGATTCCGGTGGAACTCTCAATCCCGGGGTTTTCGGCCTCATTGCGGCCTCGACCCCGGGCTAATGACTGCCATCCCTCCAGGATGCTTCAAAGAGGGAATCCAACTTGCTCGACAGCGTGGCTCCTTTGAGGTCGAATACTGAGTTCTGATGCTGGCACTTGCCGCCCGGCGAATGAACGTGCGCACCGTCGTTTGGACCGGTGGTCTCGAGGCACCGGCGTTCGGTTATGACGGCAATGGTCAAATCCGTCTCCGTGGCGGTGAGGAACCGGAGCAGGTGTGGCGGGACTTCAACTCCCCGCGCGGCGTGTTTGAGGAATGGATTCCGTTCGCCAAGGAACTCTCGGTGATGGTCGCCTGCGGCGTGGATGGACAGTGCATGTGCTACGATCCGGCAGAAAACCACAGGCGGACATGGCACGATATGCGAATTGAGGGCGAGAGATCATCCGACGAAGCGCTGCACGATAGGCATGCGGCGGCCAATCCCGAACGCCTTGGAGGTGACGCGCAGGCCTGGGGCTGCTTGGTGGCGTTTCCATTCGTTGAGATCGACGCGGCGTTGGATCCAACGCACGGTGTTTTCCTCGTAGCCGCAGCCGATAATCTCATCGGTAGAGAGTTGCTGCTCGACGTAAAGCTCGAGGATCGCATCCAGCGTCTCGTAAGGCGGCAACGTGTCCTGATCCTTCTGGTCGGGCCGCAATTCAGCACTCGGCGGTTTCTCGATCGTGCTCCATGGGATGACCTCACGCTCGCGGTTGAGCCAGCGGGCCACTTCATAGACCCGCACTTTCGGCAGGTCGGAAATGACGGCCAAGCCCCCGCACATGTCGCCGTAAATCGTGCAGTAGCCCACCGCCAATTCACTCTTGTTGCCAGTGGTGAGTAAGAGGCGGCCATCTTTGTTAGATAAAGCCATCAGCAACAACCCGCGGATACGCGCCTGCATGTTTTCCTCAGTAACATCCTCGGGTTTACCGGCAAACACCGGCCGCATCGCCGCTTTGACGGCCTCGAAAGCGTCGCCGATGGGCAGCACGTCGCAGCCGATGCCGAGGTTACGGGCCAAGGCCAGGGAATCATCCACACTGCCCGCCGACGAATACCCGCTGGGCATGGTCAACCCGTGGACGGCTTGCGGTCCGAGCGCGTCAGTCGCGATGGCTGCGGTGAGCGCGGAATCAATCCCGCCACTCAGGCCGAGACAAACGCTGGAAAACCCGCACTTGGTGACGTAATCACGCAGGCCGAGGACCAGTGCCTGATAGAGCTGGGCCGGGTCATCTTCCGCATCGATCTCGGCGGTGGTGGCGCTGGGATTGAACGGATCGATTACCCGGCAACTCTCGACAAAGCCTGGCAATTGCACGAAAATGCGACCGGCGGCGTCGGCCACCAGCGAGTGGCCGTCGAACACGAGTTGGTCATTGCCGCCGACTGAGTTGCAGTAAACCACCGGCACCTGCGCGCTGCGGGCAACCGCGCCGATCAATGCCCGGCGCTGAGCCGGTTTGCCGAGGTGAAACGGCGAGGCGCTCAGATTGAGCAACAGGTCGATGTCCAGGGCTGACAATTCCGCCACCGGATCGCGGTCGTAAAAGGGCCGCTGGAGTGACTCATCGGTCCAAATGTCCTCACAAATGGTCACGCCGATGCGCCAGCCGTTCCACAGCACCGGTTCACAGGAATCGCCGGGTTCAAAGTAGCGCCGCTCGTCGAACACATCATAAGTTGGCAACAGTGTTTTCCAAATCCGCTGGCGAATCACCCCTTGCTCCAACCAGGCGGCGGCGTTGCGAAACGGCTTGCCGGGTCGGGTCGGGTGATGAACGTCAATGTAACCAACGACCAGCGGCACCTCGCCAATTTCTCCGGCGAGGTAATCGAGTGCCTGCAGGCAGCGCGGGACAAATTGGGATTTGAAGACCAAATCGCGAGGCGGATAGCCGACGAGCGCGAGTTCCGGGGTAACCACCATCTCCGCGCCGTCGTCCAGACATTGGCGGTAAGCGGCTAGAATGCGCTTCACGTTGGCAGGGAAATCCCCAACCACTGCATTGATTTGAGCCAGGCCGATTTTCATGAACACAAGCAGACAGCACCTGTCTGACGCCCAGTAAAATACAAAATTGCCCGCAACGCCACCCTACAGCGGATAAATTCCTCGGATTGATTCAATTGTCCGCTTGCCGTGCCGCCGCTTTGCGCCTAGCTTGGCAGCGAAGTCGCATCAGCCATGAATACCATCCGCATTTTACCCTTCCTGCTGGCCCTGATCCCGGTGTGTGCCCAAGCAGATCCGGCATCCCCCGCAACTAAACCCGCCAATCCGGGCGCACCAGCCGCGCCAGCCGCGCCCGCCGCTGCTAACAAGGCACTGCCCGCCAATCAGCAGGCGTTTCTCAATCTGCCGGAAGAGCGCCGCAAGGAATTTGGCAAGCAACTCGGCGAGGCTCAGCGCCTGTTTCAACAAAAACGCATCTTTGAAACCTTCGATACCCTCGACAAGGCCGATGCTGTGTTCCCCGATAGCCCGGAATGCCTCAACATGCGCGGCGCCTGTTATGTCGAAATCCGCAGCTTCGATAAGGCGGCCGCCGCCTTCAACAAGGCCCTGCTGCTCTCCCCAGATAATCCCAGCATCAACTTCAATATCGCAGAGGTCTTCTTCGTCACCAAAAAATGGCAGGAAGCTAACGACCTGTTTGGCAAAATTTTGCAATCTCTACCCAAAGACAACCTGGCGCTCTGCCGCCTCGTGGAATTCAAAATTCTCCTCTGCAAAAAGAAGCTAGGTCTCAAGGACGAAGCTCTTGCCCTCGCTAAAAAGTATGACATGGATGACGATTCGCCGTATTATTGTTTCGCCAATGCGGCCATTTCGTACGACGACAAGGACCTCGTCAAGGCCGAGGAGTGGCTCGCGATGGCCTCCCGTATTTTTCGCAATCCCGAGGTTCTCTCGCCTTGGCAAGACACGCTGGTGGAATTCGGGTATATCAAAAGCTTCTACGGCGGCGAACTCAAGGACGAGTGATTCCATCGAGGCGGGGCCTCAGGTCCAGTGCTTGAAGATGCAGTGCTTGGAAATGCAAGACGAAGAATTTCGGCCTGATGGCAATATTCTTTGGCTTTTCAAGGATTCCAGGGACTCCAGCCACCTTTTTTTAATAACGGAAGCAACTCTTCAGGAGTGTCGATCAGCGCGTCGGGCATGACCGCCTCCAGAGCCTCTCGGTCGTGATAGCCCCAACTTGCGGCTACTGCTCGCATGCCCGCGCGGCGGGCCGTCTCGATATCCATCGTGGAATCCCCAATGAGCGTTACCGCCCGCGCCGGTAAACCCAATATGGCGGCAATTTCATTGGCTCCTGCCGGATCGGGTTTGTGCGGAATGCCCGCACGCTGGCCTAGCACGGCGGAAAACGCCACCGTCGAAAATACTCCGTCGACCATCGCCGTGGTGAACGCGTGCGGCTTGTTGGACAGAACGGCCAATGCCACCCCCTGGTGGTGGAGTTCCGCCAGCAAGGCGGCAACCCCTGGATAAACCACCGTGCCTTGCGGCCACGTTAGATCGTAATCCGTCTTGAACGCCTGCTCCAGGGCTGTAAGAAGCGGCTCAGCCGAGCCCTGCGGAGCGGCTCGCGAGACCAGTACCCGCGCACCATTGCCGATGAATCCGCGAATGGCGTGCAAGGCATGTTGTGGGAGTCGCTGACTTGCCAAGGCCCGGTTGAGCGAGGCGGCTATCCCGGGTAGTGAGTCCACCAAAGTCCCGTCCAAATCAAAAATAAGTCCTTGCTGCGTCACCCCGCAAACATGACTTCACTCACCCATTTTGCAAAGCATCGATATTCCTTGAAAGGAAAATACAAACCACAGATTTCTCAGGTTCCACAGATAATGAATGAGTTATGTCGCGTTGGGCGCGTTCCACCAAGCGGAGTTTTGGCCGAGGGTGAACACGAGGTATTTGGCTCCGCTACTTCCAACCTGGTCATCATCGGCCTCCTTCCCGCCAGAACTTTCGACCTTTACCTCGCCAGCTACAGCGCCTATAATGGCGGCACGTTTAAAATGCGCTTCATGACGTCCAACACCACCCTGACAACCAGCCCCCAGACCGTCACTGGCACGCCTGCCGATGGTTCCACCTGGGCCCAGGGAGCGAACTACGCACGCTTTGCCAGCATGACGCCGGATGTAACCGGGAATATCACCGTCGGCATGGCCGGCTATAGCTTCCTTAACGGCTTCCAGTTGGTAGGCACATCCCCGCAGGCGATCACAAAGACATGCACCTTTTCAAACTACGGTGCCGCCACCATTTTAGTCTCCAGTATCGCATTCAAGGGTCTCTGCAGCGGCACGCCGCTGGCGATGCCGACCCGGATCATGATGGGGTACCCAACGCCGATCCGGACCTCATCAACGTCCGGGCGGAGATCCCGGTTCGCGCCGCCTCGCCCGGCACCTAACTTTTCGTCCGCCTCCAAGCAGCCCCCTGATGAACCCGCAGTCTCCAAGCACATCTGCGGCGGCATCCCTGCCGAGAAACCCATGATGAAAATCCGCTTCCGTCTTCAAGCCATCTCATGAAAACATCCAACAAAGATCGGCAGCCCAAGGGATTCGCCTTGGTGATCACGCTCTCGCTGATGGTTCTGCTGACGCTCATCGTGGTCGGCTTGCTGAGCTTGTCGGCGATTTCACTGCGGTCTGCGGCGCAGGACGAGGCCATGACCTCGGCACGCAGCAACGCGCGCCTGGCGCTGATTCTGGCGATTGGGGATTTGCAGAAGTCGCTGGGGCCCGATCGGGCGGTGAGCGCCGCCTCCGAGATTATCGCGGCCACTCCTGCCAAGGCGCATAACACCGGCGTCTGGGAGTCGTGGTGGGATTTCAATCCGGGAGGCTCGTCCTTGAACTATGGCGGAGAGAAAAAGAAACGCTTCCGCCGCTGGCTGGTTTCCAATGCCGATCACGCGGCGGCCGAATCGCGCGACTTCGCGGCCTCCGAATGGTCCGGCAAAACCATTGAACTGGTCGGCAACAACGCGCTGGGCGGCAAGGTTGCGGCCAGTGCCAAAGTCGTCGCAGGGCTGGTACCGGTGGCCCGCAACGGCAAAGTGGAAGGTGCCTACGCCTGGCATGTGGCGGACGAAGCGCAGAAAGCCCGCATCAACCTGTACCGCGATCCGGCCCAAAACACCTCCGTCGCCCAACAACGCGCCCTGCTCGCCGGCCAGCGGCCGGACCCTTCGGTCATGAAGGGAGGCGATGGCAATCTGTTAACCTGCCTGCCCACCGACCAGGATGCAGCCGCTTTCAAGACTGCCACGGCCACCTCCGGCAAACTCACCGACCTCGCCCAAGTGGAGTTGTATGGCGCGGCGATGGGCAAAATCAAGCCTCTGCGCCATGACCTGACGCCGTATTCGCTGGGGGTGCTGGCCGACGTCCGCAGTGGCGGACTCAAACAGGATTTGTCTTCCGTGTTTGAAATAAGCAGCGCCAGCGCCACCAAGCTGCCGAGCGATTTCCCGAGCGATTACAGCGGTGGCACCAGAGCGCGGCTGTATGCCTCGACGCCCGCGACGCCCGGCGGTTCCGGTTCTGTTATAGCCGGCGGCATTTCCGACCCCAATTGGAGCACCTTGGCGAGTTACTATAACAGCTTTAGAAGCATCACCACTCCCGACACCGCCCCGACTTATGCCGTAACCTCAGGCGCGGCCAACACCGATCCGGTGCCCGCAGCTTACAATCCGGCCCCGGTCATCGCCAAGGTCGATACCATCTTCAGCCTGGTGGCCAGACCCTTAACCGATATCTTTTGGCTGGGCGGTGTGAGAGAGTTTTTTGATTATCATTTGAATCTCATTTTCACACCGGTGGTCACCCTGCACAACCCCTAGAATGTCAATATCTCCTTCTATCAAATGGAGGTCAGTTTCGAAAATATACCGGTCGCCTTCAACTACATGTTCCAAGCGGGTGGGGCTGGGGGATTTGTCTCCCAGTGCGTGGTTCCGGGAAACTTCGAAGCCATCAATACCATGAGCTACTCCGGTGCTGATCACAATGGCAGAAAAGATAAATTTTTTGTCATGAACATCGCCAATTGGAAGGATGCCAACCCGATTGCGACCAGTTCCTCCATATCCGGCCCGATCGTCATGAAGCCGGGGCAGACGCTGGTTTGCGGGCCTATCTTTCCCCCCGATTCGTCTTTCCAGAAAGATGCCGGCCTGGGCCATGACACCGTGGGCTTCGATTGGGACAACAGGCTCACCAAAGCCATCAAAGCGAAGCCCTCGTTCACCCCCGGTCTCGGATATGAAATGTATGCGGTGACGATCGCCCACATTCGCCACCCGGGTGATATTTATCCAGGAGGCTGGACGTCTCATCCCTTCATGATGATGCGTGATCAAGGTGCGTTACCAAAAAATTCAAAGACAACGACTACTGATAGATTTTACATGGAATTCAAAATTCAAAGACCCAGTTGGTATATCGACGATGCCTCGGTCACACCGACTGAAGCGCTCCCATCGTTTGCGGTGAATGCCAGGCTCCAAGCCACCGCCAGCGGCACGTCCAGCGACTATGCCAAACTCGATTTCGAGTACCAGAGCGACACCAGTCTCAAGAGTTTTTTCAACAACCGGGTTTATCGTTATCCGCCCACCGGTTCCCTGGCTGGATCTGAATGTGCCGCCCCCGGTGGAGTCACCTACAGCACACAGGGAGCCTACGTGCATCCGTTTGCCATCTTCTCCGCGTATGCCCGCACCACCAACGGCGGCGTGTATGAAACGGGCAAGCGCAGCAAGGGGCCGCTTGACAGTCCCCAGATCAACTTGCTGCGCGATGGCCGCCTGGCTGGCAAACCGTTCCTGTTCCACAATCCATCCCGTGCCAATTTCACGATGAATCTGGCCACCGAAAAGCCGGGGGTTCAGGCCTACGAACTCAACTTTCAGCCGTTTCTGAGCAAGGGTGACTTTCAGGACTACATGGATGTGGATGGCAGTCGCGTTCCCGCCCTTACCGGCAACACCACTGGCAGGGGCATTAAATCCGGCAGCTATCTCGAAGTGCCCACCGGCCCGATGCAAACCATCGCCGACTTCCGCCGCTCCAACGCGCTGACCACCTCCTATCTTCCCGGCACCGTGCAGCCCGTCGGCAACTCGCTGGTTTCCCCGCTGATGTCCACCGACAAGATCAGGCAAACGGACAAGGACGTCGCTACTAACGAATTGCTCGACCACTCGCTGCTGGCCAACCACGCGCTCTATGACCGGTTTTATTTCTCGACGATTGCCACCCGCGGCAGCGAGACGCCGGACGCGGTGTTTGAGAAATTCATGAATGGCACCACGCCGCTGGCATCGCAGGCGTTCCAGTCCTACCGGTCCGGCGGCAAATCCGTGGCTGCCGCCAAGGCGGAACTCTTCAGCGGCGGCAAGCCGAAGGACGATGCATACAAGACCGCCGCCGAATACCAGATGATCCAAGGCCCGTTCAACGTCAACTCGACGAGCGTCCAAGCGTGGAAAGCGGTGCTGGCGTCGATGAACAAGAGCGATCTTGTCACCCTCTGGGCCAAGACGAACAAAATCGAACTCAAGAAAGCCGCCGGGGTTCCGGTTCTCGGCATGTCCCTGCTCAACGGCGGCGTCACCGGCGGGACCGCTGATTTTGCGAACATCGACGATGCAAAGTCGAACGATTGGAACGGCCACCGTGAACTCTCCGACACGGAACTCGAAGCCCTGGCCACCCAGATCGTCGACCAGGTGCGCACCCGCGGCCCGTTTCTAACCATGTCGGAATTCGTGAACCGCCAGGTCGGCCCGAATGGCCCTCTCACCCAGCGCGGCGCGCTGGAGGCGGCCATCGAAAACTCCTCAATCAACAAGAACTTTTTCATAAACTATGAGACGGATATTGCGTTGAGCGACATCAGCGACACGAATACCTACAAATACAACACGCCGGAAGTCGTAACAGGCAACCCGGCCGCCGGCGCGCCCGGCTGGATCAGCCAAGGCGATTTGCTGCGCATCCTGGAACCGGCCGCCACCGTGCGCGGCGACACGTTTGTCATCCGCGTTTGCGGGGAAGCCTGGGATCCTAACGGCAAGGTGACCGCTCGCGCTTACGCCGAGGCCGTGGTGCAACGCGTGCCGGAATATGTTGATCCGGTGGACCGTCCGTCGCTCAATGTTTACACCACCAGCACCGCGGCCAAGGCCAACAAGACCTTCGGCCGCCGATTCAACCTGGTGTCCTTCCGCTGGCTGTCCGGCAATGAAATCTGATATCTCATGATCCGCAAACATTCCCTTTGGATTCTAACATTTCTATGGTTGCCTGTGGCGGGCCATGCCCAGCAGAAGGACGTGACGCCCCCATTCCAGTTCCGCTCGGTGTTGCACGACCCAGTCCACCCCACCGCCGAGTCGAATCGAAGAGATGATTGCTGTGCACAGAGCTGAGCCTCTGTATTGGCACACGGGCGGGCCGCCAGTGCCCCTCTTGAAGAGGAATTGCTGCATGACAGCAATTCCCGTATCCAAACGGAAGTGCGGTAATCAAGCACTCTGTGACGACTTTTCCCCGACAGGAAAAGTCGTTCTGCAGGAGATGCCCATAAAAAAGCACTTTGGCTTGCTCATTGGCATCGGCGCTCACAGAGCGGCGTTACAAGCACATCCCAGACGCCTTAATCGATAGATATTATTGCGCGGCGACCCAACCTATCCCAACAACTTTGCCCGCAGCAACTCAGTCACCTGCTTCGGATTGGGCTTGGTGGTGGCGGACTTCATTACCTGACCCGTTAGAAAGTTGAGAAGCTTGTCATTGCCGGCTTGAACCGCCGCCACTTCCGCCGGACAATTGCCAATCACCGCCTCGCAGAGGGCTTCAAGTTCGCCGGCGACGGCAGGCTTGAAGCCCAACTCATTGGCAATGACAGCCGGGTCCTTCTCCGGCGCGTCGAACAATACCGCGAACACCTCGCGTGCCTGACTGGCGGCCAGCGTGCCGTTTTCCACCAGCACCAGCAGAGCCCGCAATTGTTCCGGTGCCACCGGACACTCGTCTATGCCCAGGCCGCTCTCATTGAGTTTTCCTAACAAACCATTAATGATGAAATTGGCGACCTTCTTGCCGGGCAGTGCGGCACCGCAGGCTGCTTCAAAGTAGCTCGCGAGGTGCTTGTCAGATGATAGGACAGCAGCGTCGTAACCCGTGACGCCCAGATCGCGTTCGAAGCGAAGCGCCAGTTCGTGCGGCAATTCCGGAACCCGCAGGCGCACCCTATCCAGCAAGGGAGCAGTACGCACAGGCAACAAGTCGGGACAGGCAAAATAGCGGTAGTCATGCGCATCCTCCTTGGTGCGCATGAGTTGGGTCTCGCCGCGTTCGTCATCCCAACGGCGGGTCGATTGGACTTGGGCGATTCCGTGAGTAAGATCCTCACCTTGGCGCCGAATTTCAAAGTGGATGGCTCTTCGGATGGCGGAGATCGAGTTGAGGTTTTTGAGTTCCACCTTGGGGCCTAGCGGGTCCTCGGGCTTGCGTCGCAAGGAAATATTCACATCGCAACGCAACTGGCCTTTCTCCATATCGGCGTCAGACACGCCGCCCTGGATGAGGATCATTTGCAGTGAACGCAGATACGCGTATGCCTCCTCGCCACTTTCCAAATCCGGCTCACTCACAATCTCCATCAGCGGCGTGCCTGCCCGGTTGAAGTCGATGAGCGACGTGGTGCCCAAGTGCGTCGATTTGGCGACATCCTCCTCAAGGTGGATCCGGTTGAGACGCACCACCTTGTCAGCCCCGTTGTCGTTCTTACGCGCATCGGCCGGATAACAATGGGCATAGAGTGGCACCCCGCCGCCAATGCACAGCGGCAAATCAAACTGGGTTGTTTGAAAGTTTTTCGGCATATCCGGATAGAAGTAACTCTTGCGGTCCCACTTGGAAATTTCAGGCGAGGCGCAGTCTAACATTAGACCACTGAGCAGGGTTTGCTCGATGGCCGCCTGGTTGAGGACTGGCAAGGCGCCGGGCAGACCCAGGCACACCGGGCAGGTGTGAGTGTTAGGCACCTCGCCAAACGAAGTGCGACAGGCGCAGAACATCTTGGTTTGGGTTTTGACCTGGCAGTGGACTTCAAGACCGATGGTGACGAGGTAGGGCATGGGGGCTGTTGGCTGTTGGCTATAAGAAGACTCAAGACATCAAGACATCAAGACGCAAGACACAAGACATCAAGACGCAAGACACAAGACGCAAGACATCAAGACGCAAGACATCAAGACGCAAGACATCAAGACGCAAGACATCAAGACGCAAGACACAAGACACAAGAGAAGAGAAAATATGCCGTTCCGTCTCTGCTCTTGTGTCTTCAAGTCTTGTGTCTTCAAGTCTTGTGTCTTCAAGTCTTGTGTCTTGTGCCTTGTGTCTTGTGCCTTGTGTCTTTTCATTTCTTTCGCTCTTCAATCGCCTTCTTGACTTTCGGATCATCGAGGGCGCGGGTGAGATTGGGATGGCGCAGCAAACCGGAAAAATCCTTCTGCCGGGCGAGTCCCTGCAGGGCGGGATCGGCGACCACCACAGCCCGAGGATAGGGTTTGCCGGTCCTCGGATCAATCGCCGTGGAGTTGGCCGGGCTGCTTTCCGCGGCGATTAACTTGGCTAGGGCCAGGCGTGCCGGCTCGGTCAGCGGATCTAGCAATTTGATCCAGTCTTTGGGCAACAGGGCATCGACCGACGCCTTCATTCGCAGCAAATAGTCCGAGGTTTTGCTGGAGTCGGCATTTTTCTCGACAAAACCGCGAATCTCTGCCAACGCCCCTGCATGATGCACCCAGGTGACACCCATGAGCCAGAGCCCGGATGCGGCAAGCAAGGCGAAGATCAGCCTGATCGGCACGTTGGTGAATGCCGATGGTGCCTCAGATCCTGGCCGCACAAACGGACTCGTCACCCATTTTATGATGCTTCGGATCAATCCCATGGACACGACAAACGCAGCCACTGGCGCGCCGGTAGTGATGAGAGCGTTTGGTTTTTCCAACACCTTGATCGACCACGCCGGTGCCTGTTGCCATACCCAGTAGGCCAGCCACGCACTCGCGCCGAGAATCATCACACCTAGCAGCAAGCGAGCGATGCCGCGCAGCAACACGAAAAACGCGCACAACGAAAAAATGAGCAAAGCGCCAGTGGTCAGATTGAGGTGATTTAGAAAATCGAAGGACATGCGGGGGGCGTTAGTTGTTAGGACTCATAAAGACTTACAAATACGAATGTTAGCAAGGCAACATTTGGGTAAAATCATTTGGGTAAAATCATAAAGAAGTGGAATGATGCCTCTGTTCTCGGGAATTCTAATCTTTTCTTCCATCATTTTACCCTTCATCATTTTGGCAAATTTCTGAATGATCAGACTTCAAGCGCCATATATATTTACGGGTCCTTAGTGGTTAGTGAATGACCTGCCAACCCGTATCTCCGAGCAGCGCTGGCGGAGCAAGTGATCCGTTAGAACGAGAGTGGCCATGGCCTCGACGATAGGCACGGCGCGGGGCAGCACGCAGGCGTCATGGCGGCCGCGGCCTTCCAGCTCGGTATTTTGGCCGCTGGCGGTGACAGTTAGCTGGGAACTCATGATGGTGGCGGTGGGCTTGAAGGCGACGCGGAAGAAGATATTTTCGCCATTGGAAATACCGCCCTGGATACCGCCGGAATGGTTGGTGGTACTGCGCACTTTGCCGTCGCGCATGCGGAATGGATCATTGTGCTCGCGTCCGGTGAGCCGGGTGCCCGCAAAGCCGGAACCAATTTCAAATCCCTTGGTCGCCGGCAGTGAAAGCATCGCCTTGGCCAGGTCCGCTTCCAACTTGTCGAAGATCGGTTCGCCCAGGCCGGGCGGACAGCCGCGAATCACGCATTCGATGACTCCCCCGACGGAGTTACCGTCGCTGCGAACGGTCTTGATGAGATCGACCATCGGATCGACCATTGCCGGATCACCGGTGCGCACGATATTCGACTCGACGGCCTCCGCGGTGATTGTAGTGGGATCTACGTTGGCTTCGAGATGTTGGATGGATTTTACCCAGGCTACGATTTCGATGCCGGGGTGATAGGCGTCGAGCACCTGGCGTGCCACGGCGGCGGCGGCGACGCGGCCAATCGTCTCGCGGGCTGAGGCGCGACCACCGCCGGACGGGGCACGGATGCCATACTTCGCATCATAGGTGTAATCTGCATGGCTAGGCCGATAGGTAGCTGCCATTTCCTCATACGCAGCCGGACGTTGGTCAGTGTTGCGCACCAGGATGGCGATAGGCGTGCCGAGGGTCAGCCCGTCGTGGATGCCGGAGAGAATTTCTGCGCGGTCCGCCTCCTGGCGGGGTGTGACAATCTCGGACTGGCCGGGCCGGCGCCGGTCGAGTTCGCTCTGAATCTGCGCCGCACTCACGGCAATGCGCGGCGGACAGCCGTCAATGATCACCCCGACGCCGCCGCCGTGCGACTCGCCAAAGGTGTGGATACGGAAAATTTGGCCAAACGTGGACGCCATGCGGCAGGATAGGCTCAAGGCGACGACTGGGCAAGCGCGAAGGCTCGGCCTGTCACAAGCCCCTCACCACCCGGCCGCGCCAGGCTATTAACCGGGAATCCCGCTTGCGTTGCCCAACGCAGGCAACTAAAGTCGCAGCCGGTGTGCCATGTCCCGCAAGTCCCTGAGTGAAACCGAATTTGTCGTGCTGATCACCCGCCATCAGGCGGCGATCTACGCGTACATTTTGACGATTCACCCGGACCGGGTTGCGGCGCAGGATATTTTGCAAGAAACCAATCTGGTGTTATGCCGCAAGGTGGGTGAGTTTGAAGCTGGCACCAGTTTCAAGGCCTGGTCGTTTCGCGTTGCGTACTGGCAAACCATGGCTCATCTCAAACGCGTCCAACGCGCCGGGCTCGTCACATTGGAGCCCGAGGTTCTCGAACTCGTCGCCCTCGAAGCCGAGGAGCAACTCGGCGATTTCGAGGAGCGCCACCTCGCCTTGCGTTCGTGCTTGCAAAAACTTCCAGCGGGCGACGCTTCGATCCTGCTGGCCCACTACCAACGCGGTGAAAGTCTGGCCGAGATTTCTGGACGCCTCGGTCGCAGTCGCGACGCGCTCAAGCAAGTGTTGTTGCGCATTCGCCGCAGCCTGCGTGCTTGCATCGAACGCCAACTCGCCACCGCCGCTGTCCGCAGCTAACTCCGCCATGAGTACACCTCTTTCAAACGATTCCAGCCGCGAACCCTTCGCCATCACTCTGGATGCACTGCTCAGTGGCGACACCTCGCCGGCTCTTGTCGCTCAGCTCAACGCAGCGCTGCGCGAAGATCCGGCGGCGCGGCACGCCTACATTGCAGCGATGGCCTTGGAAGCGATGTTGGCGCGGGAATTCGCACCGCTGGAGGAAGCCGCTGCCCCGGTTGCGCCGCGCGGCCAGCGCTGGTTCACTCATCCCGCGCTAGTTGCTGTGGCCGCCGCTTTGGTGATTGCGGCCTCACTCTTCTGGCGTCCCGCTGCGCTCGAACCGGGCGCGCCGCAGCTCACTGCTGCGGAAATGTTGGACGCGGACGTGGAAATCACCCACGCTGTCATCACCTCGCTGGACGATGCCGGCGGGCGCTTCGGACAAGTGGCCTTGAGCCTGGGGATGCGCTTGGGCGAAGGTATGTTAGAACTCGATCACGGGTTGGCCGAGATCACCTTTGATTCCGGTGCCGAGGTCACTCTCGAAGGCCCCGCCCGCCTCCAGCTCGACTCCGATAACATGGCCAACCTCGCGGTCGGCCGCGCCTCCGCCCATGTTCCCGAACCCGCCCGCGGCTTTGTCATCCACACCCCGTCATCCTACATCCGCGACCTCGGCACCGCCTTTGCCGTCGAAGTTCGCGATGATCACGAAACCGACCTCCATGTCCTAGAAGGAGAGGTCGAGGTTTCCGCCACGAGCCTCTCGGTGGTCAATCCCCCGCAAATCCTGCGCCAACGCCAAGCGGTCCGCCTCGCCGCCGGCCGCATGATCCCGATCAACTTCCGCGCCGATCATCACGCCACCCGCCACCAACCGCGCAACGCAACCATCCCGCCCTCGGTCCATTGGTCGTTCGAATCCTGGGACGCCAACACCACCACCGACGCCAGCAGCGGCCATTCCCTCAAACTCCAGCAAAAAAAATCCGCCACCTTGCCAGCCATTATTGCCGGCCCTTTCGGTAGCGCTCTCCATTTTGACGGTCAAGGCGGCTATGCCCGCTCCGATTACCCTGGCGTCGGCGGCTCCCAGCCGCGCACCATCGCCTGCTGGCTGCGCCTCCAACCCAACAATACCAGCGCACCCCCCGCGCCGAACGGCATCATTGCCTGGGGCGTCAAGCGAGCCGCCGGAAAATGGCAACTCGCTTGGAATCAGGCACCGGGCCAGGGCAGCGTCGGCGCGCCGCGCGTTGAATTCGGCGACGGCTTTGTCATCGGAGCCACCGACTTACGGGACGGTCGCTGGCACCATCTCGCGGTTGTCTATCTGGGCGGTCCCAAAGCCAACGTCGCCACTCATGTGCGGATCTACGTCGATGGCCACCTCGAATCCCTAACCGGCCGGCGCCAGCGCCACATCGATACCAACACCACCTCGGCGACAGCTCGACCCCTGATGCTCGGGCGCTATCTGGGCCAAACGCACGCTGGTGAGGGGTTTTCCTTCGAGGGCGATTTGGACGAGGTGTACGTATTTGAAGGGGCGTTATTGCCCGGCCAAATCGAGCGCCTGAGGAAGTCCAACAACCTCCGCCCGCCTTTAAATTGAGGTCATTCACTGGGTTCCAGGAATTCGCCACCCCACCCAAAAATTCCGCTTGAGCTTAGGCGGTGGAGCGGGCACCTTGGCGGCGCAACTTCCCATGGTCAGTCCCACCACCACCACCTTAGAAACCGCCTACGATTCGAAGATCGAAAGCAACGTGATTGTCACCCGCATCGATGCTGCGATGAACTGGGTGCGCAAAAACTCCCTGTGGCCGATGCCCATGGGCCTCGCCTGCTGCGCCATCGAACTGATGGCCACCGCATCGGCGCGCTTCGATATTTCGCGCTTTGGCATGGAAGTGATGCGATTTTCGCCGCGGCAGGCGGACGTACTGGTGGTGTCCGGGACGGTCACCTACAAGATGGCACTAGCGGTGAAGCGGATTTGGGACCAGATGCCTGAGCCGAAGTGGTGTGTGGCGATGGGTGCCTGTGCGTCGAGCGGCGGGATGTTTCGCAGTTACGCGGTGCTGCAGGGCATCGACCAATTGATTCCTGTGGACGTGTATATTTCCGGTTGTCCACCGCGGCCTGAGGCCTTGATTGCCGGCCTGATGCGCTTGCAAGAGAAGGTTGATACCGAGCACGCGCTGCTGGACCAGAAGCGCAGCATGCTGGCTTGATTCGCATGTAGAACTGCTCACCCCTAACCGAGAAATTCACCTGCATGGCCGCCGTTGACGATATCAAATCCCTGCAAGAGACCTACGCCGGAAAGGTGCTTGAAACCGTGGAATTCCGCGGTGAACAGACGTTGCGGGTGACCTTGGACGCGCTGCACCCGGTGCTGGAAAAATGCCGTGATGAGCTGGGTTACGCCATGCTGTTGGATATTTCCGCCGTCGATCATCTCGG
>Ga0073936_10006230_pt1 | contig 15790 bp, 13 predicted proteins | sample AliMusrvi5mmetaG_FD_87041 | JGI IMG/M metagenome (GOLD analysis project Ga0073936, IMG submission 87041) | Freshwater lake bacterial and archeal communities from Alinen Mustajarvi, Finland, to study Microbial Dark Matter (Phase II) - Alinen... | ecosystem: Environmental > Aquatic > Freshwater >... | reverse complement strand
TAGGTATAATTTTTATCATAATAACCTGGTTAAACCCCGCCTTCCCCATTATGAAAAACTCGTACTTGGCAATGCGATGAGCTCCTTTATTGCTGCTCATGAGTTACTGGCAACCTATTTCAAATCGGTTGGAAATGAATAACTAAGTATTTGCCAGTTAAATTGTTTTAATACCTTTACCAACTCTATTGAATAGCTTATTCTAAAATCACTGTAAATTATAATCTAATGAGAAATTTTCTAATTATTATCATTGCACTTGCAACACTTTTCTCCTGTTCGAAACCTAAGGGATATGTGGTCAAAGGAGAAATCAAGGGAAAAGAGAATGGTTTTATCAAATTAATGAAATTCGCAAACGGAAAATGGATTGCTGAAGACTCTGCCAGCATTGTAAAAGGTAAATTTGAACTCAAAGGGAAGAGTGACCTCCCTGAGTTGCGCGTCATATCAATTCCTCCTCAAACGATTGTTGCACAGTTTTTTGCTGAAAATGGAACCCTTTCGTTAACAACCTCAATGGATAGTTTAAATAGCACCGAAGTGCAAGGTTCCAAATCAAACGATGAATTTTCAATCCTCAAAAAAGAGTTGAAAAATATCGCCAGAGAGACACAGGGGCTTCAGCAGAAATACAATTTAGCCCGGCAGAGCGGGAATGAAGATGAGATGAAAAGGGCTCAGATCGATTATGAGGCGATGATGGGCAACCAAAAAGTGTATGTAAAGAATTTTGTTCGCCAACATCCTAAATCGACTGTCTCTCCTTTGATCATTCTGAGTCAAATGTCTCAGGAGATGACTGCACATCAGATCGATACACTGATCGCCTTTCTTGATCCCTCTATTAAAGGATCAATCTATGTGGATGAGCTTAAGAAAATTGCCGATAAATTGAGAATTACAGATGTAGGCGTTGCCGCTGCAGATTTCACGATGAATACTCCCGAAGGAACACCCCTTTCCCTTTCGTCGTTACGTGGGAAAATTGTACTTATCGATTTCTGGGCATCCTGGTGCCAGCCTTGTCGCAAGGAGAATCCGAATGTTGTTGCAATTTATAATACTTTTAAAAGCAAGGGATTTGATATTCTTGGAGTATCGCTTGACCGCGATAAAGCAGCCTGGATTAAAGCCATAGGCGATGATCAGCTAACCTGGCACCACGTCTCGGATCTTAAATATATGCAGAACGAAGCCGCAGTAAAATATGGAATAAGGACGATTCCAAGCACAATTCTGCTGGATAAAGAGGGCAAAATAATCGCAAAAAACCTTTCACCAGAGGATTTGTCAAAGAAACTTACCGAATTACTGCCATAAGAAGATCAAGGAAAAATAAATCAGTAGTCCTCGGGATTAGATTAAATATTTTTTCTGATTTATTCGGGAGAAGACTCCTATAAAGGTGAAGCTATGACATGGCTTCACCTTTGTTTTTATTACGGTGGTTCTTAAGATCTTTCGATTTGAATACCTGTTTAGAACAGATTACCCTAATAATCAGACCTTAACACTATTGCTCTTCTTAAACGCTTTGTATAGCAGGTATAAAACATAAATCCCACCAACAACCAGAATGACAACTATTAATTCTTTATAATACCGGTCCAGAAGCTCTTTCTGTGAATAGAAAAAGTAGCCTAACGTGGCCAGGATAACATTCCAGGCTGTTGCACCAATAACCGTATAGAGGATAAAATCCTTCAATTTCATATTCGCAAGACCGGCAGGGATTGAAATCAGGTGACGGATTCCGGGGATCAGCCTTCCGATCAGCGTGGAGGTCTTTCCATTTTTCAAGAAATAGTGCTCTGTTTTCTCGATTGCTGCCTGATCAACCATCATCAGATGGGCCAGACGTGTATTGACAAATTTCATTAACAATTTATTTCCCAGCCACTTCGCAACAAAATAATTAATTAATGATCCGAAAAGGGCACCCATTGATCCTGAAAATATGACAAGAAAAATGTTCATATCTCCATTAGCTGCCTTGAAGGCTGCAGGTGGGATAACAAGTTCGGAAGGGAAAGGAATAATTGTACTTTCGATTGTCATCAGTAAAAATATGGTCCAATAGGTAATATGAACCATATACCAGCTTAGTATCTGTTGAAAGATTGCTCCCATAAAGTTATTTTGGACAAAGCTAAGATTTTCCGGGAAGGATACAATGTAAGGATAAGCGGTAGGGGGGTAAAATCTTGTGCCCCTACCGCATTCCTTAAATTAGTGAACCATTTTGGTCAACCATGCCGCAATAACTGAAGCTTCGGTAGCAAGATTATGAAATTCCACATCTCCCGAATGTGAAAGGATAACTTCACGATAACTATTTATAGAGTCGGGAACAATGATTTTGCAAATATTAGCACCCATATCGGCACCGCGAATTAAATGTTCTGAAATTTTTCCACTAATTACAGAAGTTGCAAGACGCTGATAACTTTCCATTTCTGTCGTGTTAATCGTGGTATCCTTCTTTAACGAAGCTTTCAGATTATTTCGCAATGAATCAGCGGATAATAATCCGTTTTCGGAGAAAGCCCAGGGGGTCTTACTATTGTAAGTATACATTTCACCAGCCGGGGTGATTATGAAACCAAAATGATTGAATCCCCAGGCATGATTAATATATTCGTATTGAAAATAGTAACTACCCGATTTTACTTCAATCAAAGGATCATGACATGACCACGCCAGCAAATTGCTAAAGAACAACAAAATAGCTATTTTAATGATTTTTTGATTCATGTGGACAAAATTTACATGGTAAAATCTCATGTGTAGTTGATCAGTTTAAAAGCAAAGGATTTTCCACTTTTCCTGCAAATAATATTGCCCCTGTATCCTCCTCTGTTATAAAGAAAAGGAATGGCCGTGTTGCATGTAGTTCAGGTCCCGCTGGTCCTGCAGTTGCAAGGCCAATTCCTATTGAAGTGACTCCCGAGGCTTCTGTTCCCTCTTCATTAACATCAATATAGGTTTTGTGTTTAACCTTGGTAATATAGAGCTGGTCGGTCGCATTGATTTTTGAGAAATTGGCATCCGTTGTGGAGAATGCTACAGCCATACCCAGGGATGATAAAATATCATTCAGATCACTCTCCCAGCTAAACTTGAAACGGGGCAACCAGACATCGACCGAGCTTTTAACCGTCAACGCTGTTTTAAGAGCTGTCCATACGGATGGGTCCATCTGGTTCATAAGCTGATCTGCAGAATGACCTAAGTCGGGAAGCAATATTACCATCTCAAATTTTCCGCGTCCGTAAGGCATTTTTATGGCCCGGTATCCCGCTTGCTCTGTAAAACCGAATCGCTCTTTAATCTTCATAAAAGGAACATCAACCGTACCTCCTGCAACAAGTGTAAAAGGGCCATTCTGTGTGTTCGACTTTTCAAATTGAACTTCCCACTTACCATTGAAATAGATTGCATTGATCAGAAACATTATTTCCTCTGCTGAAATCTTGTCGAGAATTTTAGGAATCTTCCCGTTAGTTTTCAGGTTAACCCAATCATTGATCACCACTAATGCAGTCTGATCAAAATCAAGAGTTTGCACCTGGGCTTCATAATAGGATTGATTTACTGTGATAAAAGGTTGCAACACTGAATAACCTTTCCGGATCCAAATCGAATTGGCAATATTCATAGCCACATTGGAATCTGCATTTTTTAACGCTGTTACAAGATCTAAATAAATCTGATTGATCTCATCAACACTTAATCCATTTAGTCCCAGTGCTTCAATTATTGCGCTTTGGGTCGTACCCTGAGCACCGTTAAGCGTCATCGATAAAGCAAGGGATATACTTAAAGGAGAGACCATTACATTATGCCCCTGGCTATCCGGAATTTTATGCAACAAATTAAATGTAAATGAATTACCTGCAGTTACAAGGCTTAGTGACTTCTGCGTCAAAACAATATCAGGAGGTGCCGGATCGGGAATAACACTATGGGAACAGCCCACAGCGATGAGTACAACACTAACGATAATAAGGACAAATTTTGTTTTCATTTTGGTAAGAATATTTGGTGACCTTTACGACTGGTTAATTAAGAACAACTCATAGATGAATTTAGTCTTCATAAAGTTGCATTTATTTTTTAAAAAACGCAACCAATTTGATACTTATCACTTCTTATCTCTGAAATTAACCTTTTCCATGGTGTGAAAAAGAATCGCGAACCGGGACAACCTGACTAATAAGACACCGGTATAAGTTTATTTTCTGTTCTTTAACATATTTTAAAAGTATTGATCCCTTTTTTGATGTTCCTTCGGGCCTGATTTTTGCTGTGTTCTATCTAAAAACGATTTGTGAATATTCTCGAAGAAACCATCCGAAAATGTGTGTCGGGAGACCGGAAGGCTCAGACAATCCTGTACAATCAATTTGCACCAAAGATGTATGGGGTTTGTCTGAATTACTCCAAAGATGCAGCAGAAGCAGAAGATAATCTGCACGATGGGTTTATTCGTGTTTTCACAAAAATTGCTCAGTATGGTTTCAAGGGGTCGTTTGAAGGTTGGATGAGGCGCATTATGGTGAATACATCACTGGAGAAATTCAGGAAAACCAATCAGCTCTTTCCCGTGGAAGATATGATGGTTTTTGAAAGTCTTCACTTTTCGGAAGAGACCCTTTCGGCTATTTCGGCAGATGATCTGTTAAAGATAATTCAGGAACTTCCTCCCCGCTACAGAATGGTTTTTAATCTGTATGCCATTGAAGGTTATTCACATCAGGAGATTGCAAAAATTATGGAAATTAATGAAGGAACCTCTAAATCTAATTTGTCCAGGGCAAGGGTAATCCTTCAAAAGAAAGTAATTGAAAATTTTGGATTGGAAAAAAATACAGTCTCAACCACACTATGTTAACTGAGAACAACGATATAGACCAGTTATTTCGCAGGAAGCTTGGAGAATACGAGAAGACTCCACCAGCCTCTGCCTGGACCAATATTGAGGTTCGGCTTCAAAAACGGGAACGGGGCTTTCATGTTTTACAAAGATCAGTTGCGGCGGCGGCTGTGATAGTCGTTGCCCTGGCTGCCGGGCTGTGGATTCAAAATACTACAACACAAAAAAACACATTCCAAAATACAATTACTCAACAAGCCGAAATTAAGAATAATGGGTCTCTGGTTAATGTTAATTCCGAAGATTCCAAAGGGAAAGTGCAATCACCCTCCAATTCAGAAGAGAATCAATCCAAAGGTTCTAAAATTGCCTCTCTTGCTGCATTTGCTCCCAATGCCGCAATTTTGAATATTCATGAACCTTTAACTACAAAAATGGATAAGGAGAAGGTACTTCCTGATTCGGGAATCAAGCTCCTTGATAAACTGGAACAAAACCTCAACACAGTTAAGGAAATCGCTGCATGGATCACGGAAAAAGTCAGTAATGATAGTTTACCGTCTACCACAACGGTTAGAAAGACTGCAACAACCGTTCCTAAGACATTCTTTGAGTCAGGCAGATCGAAGGTAACTACCGTAGACTATCCCAAAAGCAAAAGTACTGGATGGAGTTTGCAGGCCGAATTTGCCCCGGTTTATACGAGTCAGGGGGCTATTACCGGACAAATTGGAAGTTCAAATACATCAATAACCACTTCCAGGCAAAATACTACCGCCGAAAATACATTTTCTGCTGGTATCGTGGCGGGTTATAAATTAAACAAACGACTTACTGTAAAGTCCGGAATAGTCTATAATACAATCCGCCAGTCGACACGAAACATCGATTTCATTGGGGTGGCTCCCTTTTTTAATCAACCGGGGAAGGCGATCCTTGCAAATACCCCTGCCGGAAAGGTAACTCTGCATAATACAGACAGAAATATTGTCGTTTCGGAACTAAATTCAAACAACCAGTCCGATGATGGTCGAATCTATTCGGATCAAACAGTATTAAAACAAACGATCAATTTCGTCGAAATTCCACTCAGGGCAACCTATAAACTGATCAGAAGTAAGTTGAATATTGGTCTGACGGGTGGTTTAAGTGCCGGGATGCTCCTGCAGAATAAGGCAATCCTTTCGGGAAATGGCAATTACATCGGGACTGGAGAAACTTCGAATTTGCGCAATATGGTCTATTCAGGTACTGCAGGCCTTGAGTTTGGTTATGTGATCACCAACCGCATAACATTCACAGTGGAACCAAGGCTTAAGCATTATCTGAGCTCATTAAACGCGAATAATTCCGTTAACTTCAAACCAAATCAACTCGAAATATCTACTGGTCTCACCTATAGTTTTAATTGAGATTGTTTGGATCAATTGGATTAGAACTGAGAATCAATTAACTTTGCGGGCTTATTAGTACGATATATGAAAGATTTAAACTCCGTCAAAAATAAATTGATTCCGTCGAAATTATTGTTCTTACTTTCAATTGTTGCATTTTGTGTGATCATTGGCGGTCTATTTTTTTGTTCCCACTCGGAACCGGTTCAATCATCTTCTCCTGAAACTCATGTCGGGTCACGTGAGCTTTTTTTCACTTCAGTTCCGCTTCCTGAAAAACTCGAATTTGCTAATGAACCTGTTCCGCTGGCAAACTTTGATGTACGGGAATCACTCGACCGAGAAATGCTTAGTGTCGCAAATTTTCATTCCCAGGCATTGCTTTACATCAAAAAAACGAAACGCTATTTTGCGATTATTGAGCCAATTCTGAAGCAGAATCAGGTCCCCGAGGATTTCAAATTCCTTGCGTTAGCTGAAAGCGGTTTTCTGGACAAGATTGTCTCCCCCTCCGGCGCAGTGGGAATCTGGCAATTTATGAAAACTGCGGCAATCGAAAACGGACTTGAAGTAAATGACGAGGTAGATGAAAGGTGCCATATCGAAAAAGCAACAGAGGCGGCATGCCGGTTCCTGAAAAATTCTTATGCTAAATATGGCAACTGGACAATGGTCGCAGCCTCCTATAATGCAGGAATAAGCGGTGTAAACCGACAGGTTACTGCCCAAAACAGCAACAATTATTACGATCTGCTGTTAAACGAAGAGACATCCAGGTATATTTTCAGGATTCTGGCCCTTAAATTGGTGATTGGCGATCCGCTTAAATACGGTTTCATAGTCAGCGAAGAAGAAAAATACCCAATTATTCCGGTGAATAACGTAACAACAGATGGCAGTATTAAGAATTTTACTGACTTTGCCCGTTCCAACAACATTAATTATAAGTTGTTCAAACAATTTAATCCCTGGTTAAGGCAGACATATCTGAAAAATCCGAAGAATAAAACGTATACCTTCAAGATACCTGATACCGGGAATTACCGTAGTTTTGTTTTTGCCGAAAAAACCGGCGCACTATAATTGAACCCTTTTGCTGTAACAGAGAGTAGCTATTGATGGACGGAGAAGAAAAAATCGTAATAAGGGGAGCGCGGGAGCATAACCTTAAAAATATAAGTGTTGAAATACCCCGTAATCAGCTCACCGTGATTACAGGTTTAAGTGGAAGTGGTAAATCCTCACTTGCCTTTGACACGATCTACGCTGAAGGGCAACGCCGCTATATCGAGACTTTCTCAGCTTATGCCCGCTCGTTTCTTGGGAATATGGAGCGGCCGGACGTGGACGAGATCACCGGACTTAGTCCTGTTATCTCCATTGAACAGAAAACCACCAATAAAAATCCCCGCTCTACCGTTGGAACAGTAACTGAGATCTATGACTTCCTCAGACTTCTCTTTGCCCGTGCCGGTGAGGCATATTCTTACAACACGGGAGAAAAGATGGTTAAATATACCGACGACCAGATCATTAATCTGATCCTTGAAAAATTCAACGGAAAACGGACAATGCTTCTTGCCCCCGTTGTACGCGGCCGAAAAGGGCATTACCGTGAACTCTTTGAGCAGATCAGGAAGAAGGGGTTTTTATATGCCAGGGTCGATGGAGAAATTTGCGAAATGACGCACGGCTATAAGGTGGATCGTTACAAGAATCACCATATCGAGATGGTGATCGATAAGATGGTAATCGAGGAGAGCGACCGGAAAAGGCTTCGCAGCTCCCTTGACATTGCCATGAAACACGGGCAGGGAATAATTATGATTCTCGATGCAGAGTCCGGGGATACCCGCTTTTTTTCCCGTCATCTGATGTGCCCAACCACGGGTATTTCGTATAATGATCCTGCTCCGCATAGTTTCTCTTTTAATTCACCACAGGGGGCATGCCATAAATGCAATGGCCTGGGTGAGATTACCGAAATCGATCAGGCAAAGCTGGTTCCTGATCCTGCACTCTCAATTATGAAGGGGGGAATTGCACCGCTGGGCCCTCATAAAAACACAATGATCTTCTGGCAGATTGAAGCCTTGACTGAAAAATTTGGCTTTACACTCAAAACACCGGTCGGAGAGATTACTGACGAGGCTCTTAATGCAATTTTATTTGGCACAGGCGAAAGGATTCAGCTTAAAAACTCACCACTAGGCAGTTCAATCGATTACATGATGACCTATGAAGGGGTTGTTAAATATATTCTGAACCAAAAAAGCGACAACCTTTCGAAGACGGCACAAAAGTGGGCCGACCAGTTTCATAAAACAATGGCCTGTCCCGAATGCAAGGGACAACGGTTGCAGCTGGAGCCCCTCCATTTTAAAATCGACGGAAAGAATATCTCCGAATTAGCCAGACTGGATATTTGCGAACTCTCCGATTTCTTTGAAAAAATAGAGGAGCGCCTCAGCAATCGTCAGTTGCAGATTGGCACAGAGGTTGTCAAGGAGCTCCGGACCAGGCTCCGTTTTCTGATTGATGTCGGACTTACCTACCTCTCACTCGACCGCCCGGCAGGGACCCTTTCGGGAGGAGAATCACAACGGATCAGGCTGGCCACACAAATCGGATCACAACTTGTCAATGTCCTCTATATCCTTGATGAGCCTAGTATCGGCCTCCACCATCGGGATAACCTGCGCCTTATCAATTCGCTGCAGCAACTTCGTGATACCGGAAACTCGGTAGTTGTGGTTGAACATGACCGCGATATGATGCTCCAAGCCGACTACCTGATCGACATGGGCCCGATGGCCGGGATCCATGGCGGTGAAATCGTAGCAGCCGGAATTCCGTCTGAGGTTCTTAAGCTAAATACGTTGACTGCCCAATACCTCACAGGAAAGAAAAAGATCGAAGTTCCTGCCATCCATCGGCCTGGCAACGGAAAATCATTAATTATAAGGGGTGCATCGGGGAATAACCTAAAAAATATCGATGTCGAATTTCCCCTTGGAAAACTTATTTGTGTAACCGGTGTTTCGGGAAGCGGCAAATCAACACTTATTAACGAGACATTGCAACCCATCCTGAGCCAGTATTTTTACAAATCATTGCTCGATCCGCTGGCTTACTCATCTATTGAAGGGATCGACCTGATTGATAAAGTCGTACAGGTAGATCAGTCCCCTATCGGGAGAACACCCCGTTCAAATCCGGTAACCTACACCGGAGTTTTTACAGATATCCGAAACCTGTTCACCCTTCTTCCTGAAGCGAAGATCAGGGGGTATAAGCCTGGCCGGTTTTCGTTCAATGTAAAGGGGGGCCGTTGTGAGGAGTGCGAAGGTGCCGGGATGAAGGTTATCGAGATGAATTTCCTCCCCGACGTTTATGTCCATTGCGATAAATGTAATGGCAGAAGATATAACCGCGAAACACTGGAAGTGCGCTTTAAAGGAAAATCGATCGGCGATGTACTCGATATGACAATCAACCAGGGGGTTGAATTCTTTGAAAGTATCCCGGCAATTGTCCACCGTTTGCGTACATTACAGGAAGTAGGACTTGGATATATCACACTGGGACAGTCCTCGACAACCCTGTCAGGAGGTGAATCTCAACGCGTAAAGCTTGCGACTGAACTTAGTAAGCGTGACACTGGAATGACCCTTTACATCCTTGATGAGCCGACTACAGGACTCCATTTTGAGGATATCCGCGTTCTGCTTGAAGTTCTCAACAAGCTGGTTGATAAGGGAAATACTGTAATTGTAATTGAACACAATATGGAGGTGATCAAGGTAGCCGACCATATCATCGACATTGGACCCGAGGGTGGCAAGGATGGTGGAAGGCTATTGTGCAGCGGGTCACCCGAGGAGATCATAAAACTAAATCAATCGTATACTGCCAAATACCTTAAAGAAGAGTTGGCGAGATAAATTACTCCATCCGACAATGAGATAATTCGATCATTAAATGATTCGGTAATTCGGCAATTTCATGGAATAACTACAATAACCTTATTTTTAATTCCTAATCCTTTGTAGAGGGTGCCCCATTAAATACAACCCCCACATAATTTTAATCACCAAAATCCTTTATCAATTTAGTACCTTTGGACAGCCAATCTTCGGGCTGCGGTATTGGTTCCCGAAATTCATATAAAATATCATACTCATTCAGAATCATTTTTATGCAAACAAGGCTGATTCTATTCGTTTTATTTTTAACCATTGGTGAATTTTGCGCTGCCCAATCCAGCACAAACAATTATTATTGGATTACGTTCAAAGATAAGACGGGTACGCTATATCAGATCAACCATCCTGAAGATTTTCTCTCGAAAAGGGCGATCGACCGCAGAGCGAGGCAAGGGATTGTTATAGATCAAACCGATCTGCCAGTTTCATCTACCTACCTCGATAGCCTAATCAGTCATGGAGTAAAACTGGTACATACTTCAAAATGGCTAAACGGAGCAACAGTGAGTACTTCGGATACAGCCCAGATCAAACAAATTACAAAATTCCCATTTGTTACATCGGTTCAGCTCACAAAACCCGCATTGCCAAAAAAATCCACCATTCTTAAATTTAGGGAGGAGGAGTTAAAGAGCGCCTATAATCCGATAAACTATGGAATTTCACTTACCCAACTTACTCAGCTTAATGGAGAATATCTTCATAACCTTGGTTTCCGTGGAAAGGGTGTCCATATTGCAATACTCGATGCAGGGTTTTACCACGCTAACATCCTCACAGCGTTTGATACCCTTCGGAATGCAGGGAGGATTTTGGGTACCCGCGACTTTGTAGATCCCACATCAGATATTTACCTGCAACATACTCATGGCACGAGTGTCCTTTCGTGTATGGCTGGAAATCAACCCGGTGTATTGCTTGGAACTGCACCCGATGCCTCTTATTATCTTTTCAGAACTGAAGATGCCCCTACCGAATACCCCATTGAAGAGGACAACTGGGTTGCAGCAGCCGAGTTAGCCGACAGCCTTGGTGTCGACCTCATCAACTCTTCACTGGGATATTGTACCTTCGATGATCCGCAGATGAGCCATACCTATTCAGCCATGAACGGAAACACGACCAGAGTGACTAAAGGCGCCAATATGGCTTTTCAAAAAGGGATACTGGTTTTTACAAGCGCCGGGAATGAGGGAAACAATCCATGGAGACATATCATAGCCCCATCAGACGGAGAAAATGTGATTGGTGTTGCAGCAGTCGACAAATACGGTATTCGTGCTGCTTTCAGCTCCGTAGGGCCTGCCTTTGGTGGAGCCGTTAAACCCAATGTGGCTGCAATGGGATCCTCAACTTTCCTGATTACCAGTGGTGGAATCCCGGGCTATTCGAGCGGAACCTCCTTCTCATCCCCTGTTTTGGCGGGGATGGGAGCCTGTCTGCTCCAGTCCAACCCCTATTCAGATGTGAAACTTGTGAAAAAGGCCATTGAACAAAGTGCCAGCATCTACAGCAGTCCCGATTCGCTCCTAGGCTACGGAATACCTGATTTTGGAAAAGCCGATAAATACCTCAAATTATACACCGCAGTCCCGGTTCTCCAAAAACCATCATGGGCTGTTTCACCAAATCCCTTTACCGACTTTATCACGATATGCAATCCCGGTCAGTTCCCGGGTAATACTTGTCTTTTAACCATTTACAGTCTTAATGGTATTGTTCTCCGTCAATCCAAAATTGCAGTTTCAGAAACAATCCCTGTAATAAACTTATCAAATCTCCCCGACGGGTTTTTGATTTTATCGATCCGCTACGGAGAAAAGGAGGAACATTTCAAGCTTATAAAAGCACCTTTATAATCGTACGATGAGACTATTTATTTTTCCGGCTTTATTACTATTCATCAGCTGCTCCAGTCAACCCGAGATTGCTCAGTGGCGCGGGCCCAACAGGGATGGATCCTACCCGGCGAACGGATTACTCAAGGCGTGGCCCAAAGATGGTCCTCAGCTTCTTTGGTCAAGCGACAAAATCGGTGATGGTTATGGTTCACCGGTGGTGACTCACAACGCCCTCTTTGTCACCGGGTCCATCGACAGCACAGCTTACCTCTTTTCATTTGACCTTAAAGGAAACCTCAACTGGAAAGTCCCCTATGGTCCTGAATGGGAACAGGGATTTCCAGGCTCGCGATCTGCCCCTACGGTAGTTGATAACCTGGTCTATGTCTCTACAGGCAAAGGTGAAATTGCTTGTCTTAAAAGGGAGAACGGGGAAAAAATATGGTCAGTTAATCTCTTTACAACCCTCCATGGAAAGAATACAATCTTCGGATATTCAGAGGGATTATTGGTGAAAGATCAGATGGTTTATTGTACGCCGGGTGGTGCCGACACCAATGTTGTTGCCTTAAACCGGTATACAGGTAAACTGATCTGGAATTGCAAAGGGGTAGGACAGCTCTCAGCATTCTGCTCTCCAAAGCTTTTACAGCATGGAAAACACAATATTCTACTCACCTTCTCTGAACTTGCAATGCTTGGGATTGATGCAGACAACGGGAAATTGCTTTTTACCCATAAACAGGATACCCTTGGAAATGTCCATTCCAACGCCCCAATCTATCAAAACGGTTATCTTTGGTATGTTGCCGGTGATGGAAACCGTACAGTAAAACTTAAGTTATCCGAAGATGGTGAGAAAATTTCGGAGGTATGGCGCTCCCGCCCATTTGACAATATTATGGGGGGCGTAATTCAGATCGGAAACCGCCTGATCGCAACTGGCCACCGGAGACTCGAGATGATGTCGCTGGATATGGAGAGTGGCAGAATCACCCAACAACTAAAAATTGGCCGTGGTTCCACAATTTATGCAGATGGCATGGTTTACCTTTACGATGAAAAAGGGAATATTCATCTTGTTGATCCCGCTGCCGAGGGACTAAAAGAGATTAGTACCTTCAAAATAACGCAGGGAACCAAAGAACATTTTGCCCATCCGGTGATTGGAAATGGGACCTTGTATATCCGACATGGAAAGAGTTTAATGGCATATAATATCAGACAGACATGAAAAAAACTCCGATTATTCTATTATTCGCAACTGCGTTTTCCGGAATTGCATTAGCCTGGATTGACTCCCGGCCAAACTGGGATGACACCGGGATCTCTGTTTTAATGATTTTAGTTGTATCTACATTATTTGGCTATTTTTCGCCCCAAAAACCGTGGATAACCGCTTTAACCGTGAGTGGATGGATCCCCGTTTACGGGATTGTAACAACCCAAAACTTCGGTTCCCTGCTTGCTATAATTCCAGGATTCGCAGGTGCCTTTCTCGGGCTTCTTCTAAAAAAGAGATAAAGAACAATTGAATGGTTATTTCATCCATTCGAATACCCTGTAATGCTCGCCATCCATCCCAAGGCGGGCATAAACTTCCATGGCTTGTTTGTTCGACTCATCAACATATAACCTGATTCCCTTCAGCGATTCTTCGGCAGCTACCAATCTTTTGATGTGAGAATAGAGCGCAGCATAGATCCCCCGTTTTCGGTGAGAGGAATTAACATAAACCGACTGAATCCACAGCACCGTTCCATTTCGCCAGTCGCTCCATTCGTAAGTCGTTAATAAAGAGCCAACGACTTCGTTTTCAACAACTGCAATATAATATGCCCCAAGATTGTCGTTCTCTAATACCGCAGTTACCCCTTTCTGAACGGTCTCCAGTTCCAGTTTGAAATGTTCTGTTTCCCATGCCATCTCGATCTGAAATCCCGCTATTGAATCACGGTCCCCATTTTGTGCCTTCCGAATTTCTATCTGCATAGTTCTGTTTTTTGTCAAAAATAATAAAAACCAATTCGACAATTCAATAATGTGACAATTCAACAATTTTTTATTGCTGCAGATCATCTCATTACCAAATTGCCGAATTACCTAACAGCCTAATAGCCTATATTAAAGGCTATCTCCGAAATCTTCGCGGAATTTGGCCACAAGTTTATCGACCCAATCGCCGATTGGTTTGAGTTTACCCACAAAGAAGCGCAGCACAGGTGGTTCTTCGGTCCATTCAAGACCGCCAATCAGGTGACGGTTATCGTATAACCACTGGATACGGTCCTCTGCATATTTTATTTGGGATAACGTAAAAACTCTTCTTGGGAAAGCAAGGCGAAGCAATTCAACATCTGCCAGGATATCGTCACCGTTTGCATCGCGAACACTCGAGATCGTGCCACGTTCCATCCCCCTGATCCCGGAAGCCACATATAAGGCAGCAGCCAAAGCACCTGCGGGATACTGGTTTTGAGGGACATGGTCAATAAATGCCTTTGCATCGAGATGGCATCCTAATCCACCCGAAGGGGTGATTACTGGAATCCCCTTTTTATCGAGTGAGTCAACAAGGTATTTTATAAATGTCGGCGAGTGACTGATCACATCAAAATCAAGTGTCTCATAAAGTCCGACTGCCATCGCTTCAATCTCCCGGACACTCATTCCACCATAGGTAAGGAATCCTTCATAAAGCGGAACCCAATCACGCATCTGCATATAGATATCGTGGTTATTGGTACAAATACCACCTCCGCGTGTGCAGCTCACTTTCCTGCCCGAGAAGTAGGAGAAGTCGGTATAGCTAAGCATCTCGTGAAGAATATCTTTGATAGGTTTGTTCTGATACCCCTCTTCACGAACTTTGATAAAATAGAGGTTTTCATTAATCAAACTGGTATCCATCAGCAGCATGATTTTATGAGCCTTGGCGATTGCAGAAACCTCCCGAAGGTTCGCCATTGAAAAGGGTTGACCTCCGATGAGGTTTGTCCCTGCCTCAAATCGGATGTAGGCTACATTTTCAGCACCCCATTTTGTGATTATCTTATTCAGCTTATCGATATCCATATTTCCCTTGAAAGGAAAATTACTTTTAATCTTCAACGCTTCGTCAGTATAGATCTCCTCCACGATGCCACCCATCATTTCAATATGGGCTTTTGTTGTGGTAAAATGGTAGTTCATCGGAATTACCTTTCCCGGTTTGACAAAAGTCTTCGAGATGATATGTTCTGCTGCACGCCCCTGATGAACAGGAAGATAATACTTCTGGTTAAATACGTACTGAATGGCCTTTTCAAGTTTTGTATAACTCGATGACCCGGCATACGAATCGTCAGCAACACTCATGGCAGCAACCTGATTGTCACTCATTGCGTTGGTTCCGGAATCGGTTAGCATATCGAGATAAACATCTTTGTTTTGAAGCAGAAATGTGTTAAAACCGGCTCCAAATATCGACTCCTTGCGCTCTTCGATAGGTAACAGATTAAGCTTTTGAACTACGCGTACTTTGTGCATTTCAAGAGGTGTTGCTTCACCACTGTAAAACTTTACGGTCTTTAATTGTTCGAAATTCTCCATGGTTGCTCTAAATTTTTCGTTATTCGTGATTAGAAAATGTAATTTATTCCTCGCGTTTGGTTTTGATGGTGCGAGTTTACAATTAAAAAATCTTTAATC
>Ga0073936_10006229_pt1 | contig 15790 bp, 18 predicted proteins | sample AliMusrvi5mmetaG_FD_87041 | JGI IMG/M metagenome (GOLD analysis project Ga0073936, IMG submission 87041) | Freshwater lake bacterial and archeal communities from Alinen Mustajarvi, Finland, to study Microbial Dark Matter (Phase II) - Alinen... | ecosystem: Environmental > Aquatic > Freshwater >... | reverse complement strand
GCGCGGCGCAGATGCTGTGGGCCAACATGGCGCTGCACATGACGGACGACCCGCGCGCGCTGATGGCGCAGTGGCACCGCGCGCTGGCGGTGGACGGCTTTCTGATGTTCTCCTGCCTCGGGCCCGACACCGCGCAGGAACTGCGTCCGCTCTACCAGGCGCTGGGCTGGGGCGCGCCGGCGCACGAGTACACCGACATGCACGACTGGGGCGACATGCTGCTGGCAGCCGGCTTTGCCGATCCGGTGATGGACATGGAGCGCATCACCCTGACCTTTGAGACCCCCGAGCGGCTGCTGCAGGAGCTGCGCGGCCTCGGGCGCAACCTGCATCCGCAGCGCTTCCAGGGCCTGCGCGGGCGACAATGGCAGGCGCAACTGCGCCAGGCGCTGGCCGCCCGGCCGCTGCAGCTGACCTTCGAGGTGGTCTACGGCCACGCCTTGAAACCCGCGCCGCGACTCGATGTGCGGCCCGAAACCGTGCTGTCCTTGGCGCAAATGCGCGAAAGCTTGAACCAGCGCAAAAGCTATCCCGGTAAACCTTGAGAAAAGGACTTGACAAGGTGGCGAACGCGATTTAGTCGGCTGCACTACAATTGCCCGCGACCTGGCTTGGAGCAGACGGCGTGCGATCGGATTGTGATTGCCGCGCCGGGGACAAGCAGGGGTTCCGAGGCAACAAAACAAGTGAGCACGATGAAAAGCATTTTCAAGAAATTGACTGGCCCGCTGTTGGCTGCAAGCGCCTGGGCCGGCAGCGCGGTCTTTAGCGCGGCCCATGCGGTCAACGACCTGCCCGGCGGTCCGGCAGTCAACCAGCTGAACCTGCCGGACGGCGTCACCGGCATCGCCCAGAATCAGGCCTGGCTGCACTGGTTCATGCTGATCATCTGCACCGTGATCTTTGTCGCGGTCTTCAGCGTGATGTTCTATTCGATCTGGAAGCACCGCAAGTCGGTCGGCCACAAGGCGGCCAATTTCCATGAATCGGTGACAGTCGAGGTGATCTGGACCATCGTGCCCTTCATCATCGTGATCCTGATGGCGCTGCCGGCCACCAAGGTGGTTGTGGCGATGAAGGACACGACCAACGCCGACCTCACGATCAAGGTCACCGGCATGCAGTGGAAATGGGGCTACGACTACCTCAAGGGCGAGGGCGAGGGCATCGGCTTCATCTCGGCCCTGGACAAGGCGCAGCGCCAGATGTCGAACGACGGCGGCCCGAAAGCGGGCGAGGTCGTCGACGATTACCTGCTCAAGGTCGATCACCCGCTGGTCGTGCCGGTGAACCAGAAGATCCGCATCATCACCACCGCCAACGACGTCATCCACGCCTGGATGGTGCCCGCGCTGGGTATCCAGCAGGCGGCGATTCCGGGCTTTGTGCGCGACACCTGGTTTCGCGCCGAGAAGACCGGCGATTTCTACGGCCAGTGCGCCCAGTTGTGCGGCAAGGAGCACGCCTACATGCCGATCCACGTGAAGGTGGTTTCCGCGGCCGACTATTCGCTGTGGGTTGCCGGCGAGAAGAAGGCCATGGCTGCCAAGGCGGACGATCCGAAGCGGGTCTGGACCGCCGACGACATCTTCAAGCGCGGCGAGAAGGTCTATGCCGCCAACTGCGTGGTCTGCCATCAGGCCCACGGCAAGGGCGGCGGCGTGGTCAAGCCGCTCGACGGCGCGGCCGTGGTGCTCGACGCCGACAAGGGCAAGCAGATTGCCGTGCTGCTTAACGGCCAGAACAACGGCGCCATGCCGTCCTGGAAGACGCTCAGCGACACCGACATCGCGGCGGTGATCACCTACACCAAGAACAACTGGTCCAACAAGACGGGTCAACTGGTCCAGCCGGCTGACGTCACGGCGGCGCGCCACTGAGCGGCCGCTGCGGATTACAAGAATTGACAAGGATATTGCCATGAGCGCCGTTTTACCGATTCCCGCCCACGACCACGATCACGAGCACCACCACGCGCCCAGCGGCTGGCGGCGCTGGGTGTTCGCCACCAACCACAAGGACATCGGCACGCTCTACATGCTGTTCAGCCTGACGATGCTGATGATCGGCGGCGTGCTCGCGCTGATCATCCGCGCCGAGCTGTTCCAGCCGGGCCTGCAGTTCGTCAACCCGGAACTGTTCAACCAGCTCACCACAATGCACGGCCTGATCATGGTGTTCGGCGCCATCATGCCGGCCTTCGTTGGCTTCGCCAACTGGATGATCCCGATGCAGATCGGCGCCTCCGACATGGCGTTTGCGCGCATGAACAACTTCAGCTTCTGGCTTATGATCCCGGCCGGCGTGATGCTGGCGAGCTCCTTCTTCGTGCCCGGCGGCGCGCCGGCCGCGGGCTGGACGCTGTACGCGCCGCTGACGCTGCAGATGGGCCCGAGCATGGACACCGGCATCTTCGCGCTGCACCTGCTGGGCGCCTCGAGCATCATGGGTTCGATCAACATCATCGTCACCATCCTGAACATGCGCGCACCCGGCATGACGCTGATGAAGATGCCGATGTTCTGCTGGACCTGGCTGATCACGGCCTACCTGCTGATCGCCGTCATGCCGGTGCTGGCCGGCGCCATCACCATGACGCTGACCGATCGCCATTTCGGCACCAGCTTCTTCAACCCGGCCGCCGGCGGCGACCCGGTCATGTACCAGCACATCTTCTGGTTCTTCGGCCACCCCGAGGTCTACATCATGATCCTGCCGGCCTTCGGCATCATCAGCCAGATCGTGCCGGCCTTTGCGCGCAAGCGCCTGTTCGGCTACGCCTCGATGGTTTACGCGACCTCGTCGATCGCGATCCTAAGCTTCATCGTCTGGGCGCACCACATGTTCACCTCGGGCATGCCGGTGACGGGCCAGCTCTTCTTCATGTACGCCACGATGCTGATCGCCGTGCCGACCGCGGTGAAGATCTTCAACTGGATCGCCACCATGTGGCAGGGCTCGATGACCTTCGAGACGCCGATGCTGTTCGCGGTCGGCTTCATCTTCGTGTTCACGCTCGGCGGCTTCTCGGGCCTGATGCTGGCGATGGCGCCGATCGACATCCAGATCCATGACACCTACTACGTGGTGGCGCATTTCCACTACGTGCTGGTGGCGGGCTCGCTCTACGCGCTGTTCGCCGGCTACTACTACTGGAGCCCGAAGTGGACCGGTGTCATGTACAACGAGTCGCGCGGCAAGATCCACTTCTGGTGGTCGCTGATCTCGTTCAACGTCACCTTCTTCCCGATGCACTTCCTGGGCCTGGCGGGCATGCCGCGCCGCTACGCCGACTACCCGATGCAGTTCGCGGACTTCAATGCCGTGTCTTCGGTCGGCGCCTTCTTCTTCGGCTTTGCACAGGTCTATTTCATCCTCTTCATCGTGCTGCCGACCATGCGCGGCAAGGGCGAAAAAGCGCCGCAAAAGCCGTGGGAAGGTGCCGAGGGCCTGGAGTGGGAACTGCCGACACCGCTGCCCTTCCACACCTTCGAGACGCCGCCCAAGCTCGACGCCACCGCTACCCGGATCATTGGCTAGCATGAGCCCCGAACAAAAGAAGGCCAACCTGAAGACCGGCCTGATCCTGGCATCGATCGCGCTGGTGTTCTTCGTCGGCTTCATCACGAAGATGTACCTGGAAAGCCATTAGTCGATGAACCTGCGGCACGAGAACATCCGTATGCTGGGCAAGCTCGGCGTGATCACGGCCGTCATGTTCGCCTTCGGCTATGCGCTGGTGCCGCTGTACAACGCGATCTGCGAGATGACGGGCATCAACGTGCTGGCGCTGGGCGACCGCAACATCCCCGGCGCCATCGAGCCGCTGCCCGCCAACACGCAGGTCGATGTCAGCCGCACGATCACGGTCGAGTTCGACGCCAATTCGCGCGGCCCCTGGGAGTTCAAGCCCGCGCAGCGCTCGCTGCAGGTGCACCCGGGCCAGATGGCGACCGTAATGTACGAGTTCCAGAACGTGCAGGACCGACGCATGTCGGCGCAGGCGATCCCGAGCTACGCGCCGCAGCAGGCCGCCAAGTATTTCAACAAGCTGCAATGCTTCTGCTTTAACCAGTACACGCTGGCGCCGGGCGAGAAGAAGTCGTGGCCGGTGGTGTTCGTGATCGATCCCAAGCTCTCGCACGACGTCAAGACCATCACGCTGTCCTACACCTTTTTCGAGGTAGGCGGCAAGACGCCGGCCGCGCCGCTGGCCGATGCCGCAGCGCAGGTCAGGACCGGAGCCGGCACATGAAGCCCTCGTTCTGGCGCAGCACGAAGATGGTGGCCTGGTCTTTTTTCGGCATCCGCAAGAGCAGCGAATCGCAGCAGGATGTGGCGCAGGTCAATCCCTTCCACATCATCGTGGTGGGCATCGCCGGGGCCATTGTTTTTGTGCTGGGCCTGATTGCGCTCGTGCATTGGGTGGTCAGCAAGTAATGGGTCGCAGCAGACCCGATATCGATTCAAGAGAACCGCAGGAATTGGAGACGACATGAGTTCAAACACAAGCGCCGCAAAGCCCTACTACTACGTCCCGGGCCCGTCACGCCATCCGGCCATGGCGGCCCTGGGCCTGTTCTTCGTCATCCTCGGCGCCAGCCAGTGGGTCAATGGCGTCGACTGGGGCCGCTATGCCACGGCCTTCGGCCTGCTCTGGTTCGTGGTCGTGCTGTTCCAGTGGTTTGGCGACGCTGTCGGCGAGAGCGAAGGCGGCCAGTACGGGCACAAGGTCGACCTATCCTACCGCTGGAGCATGAGCTGGTTCATCTTTTCGGAAGTGATGTTCTTCGGCGCCTTCTTCACAGCCCTGTGGTGGGCGCGCGGCCATTCGATCCCGGCCCTCGGCAATGCCGACAACGCCCTGCTGTGGCCCAACTTCAAGGCCGTCTGGCCAAGCCTGGCGGCCGGCGCCACCGGTTCGCCCGCGGGCATCGTCGAGCCGTTTGCGACCATGACGCCGTTCTGGCTGCCGACCATCAACACCGCGCTGCTGCTGAGCTCGGGCGTGACGCTGACGATCGCGCACCATGCGCTGATCGCGGACAAGCGCGCCAGGACGATCGCCTTCATGTGGGCCACCGTGCTGCTGGGCATCGTGTTCCTGACGGTGCAGGGCTACGAGTACTACCACGCCTACCATGAGCTCAACCTGAAGCTGAGCTCGGGCGTCTATGGCTCGACCTTCTTCATGCTGACCGGCTTTCACGGCTTCCACGTCTTCGTCGGCATGCTGATGCTGCTGTTCATCACGCTGCGCCTGCAAAAGGGCCACTTCACTGCCGAGCGCCACTTCGGCTTCGAAGGGGCGGCCTGGTACTGGCACTTCGTCGACGTGGTCTGGCTCGGGCTTTACGTGCTGGTGTACTGGTTGTGACGCGCGGCAACTGGCATTCGTCATTGCGGGCTTGACCGGCAATCCAGATCTTGCGTGGCATGGATCCCGGATTAGGTCCGGGGTGACAAGTGTGGCAGCGTCTCAGCCCTGCACCGGTATCCCGCTCGGGTGGATGTAGCCCAGCTTCCAGGCCAGCAGGATGCCGGCAAACAGCAGGATGGAAAGCGCCACGCGCATGGCCAGGGCCAGCGCCATCTTGCGCGATCGCGCATTGGCGTTGCGGCTGCTCTTCATCATGTAGAACAGCGCGCTGCCGAGGCTGCCGATGATGGCGACAAATGCAAGAATGACCCAGAATTTCATGAACAGGATTATCCCGTGAGTTTGCGTTGGCGCTTCCTCCTGCTGACATTGGGCGCCGTGCTGGCGGTCGGCACGACGTTCGCGCTCGGGCGCTGGCAGCTGTCGCGCGCCGCGCAGAAGGAGGTTCTGCACGCGCGCATGCTGGCGCGCTCGGAACTGCCCGCGCTCGACACGGCGGCGTTGACCGCGCTGCCCGACCCGACCGCTGAACTGCAGCGCCGCGTGCGCCTGCGCGGCAGCTGGCTGGCGCAGCACACGGTGTTCCTGGACAACCGGCAGATGAACGACAAGCAGGGCCTGTACGTGGTTACGCCGCTGCAGTTGGAAGGCGGCCCCATTGTGCTGGTGCAGCGCGGCTGGGTGGCGCGCAACTTCATCGACCGCAGCAGCCTGCCCGTGCTGCAGAGCCCGCCCGGACTGCTTGAAATCGAAGGCCGGATTGCCGCGGTGCCGTCCAGGCTTTACCAGTTCGGCGGTGCCGAGACGGGCCGGATCCGGCAGAATCTGGATCTCGCCGCTTTCAGCGCAGAATCGGGTCTGGCGCTGTTGCCGGTTTCGGTGCAGCAGACTGGCGCTGCCAGCGACGGCTTGCTGCGCGAATGGCCGCAGGCCGGCGCCGGTGTCGAGACCCACTACGGTTATGCATTTCAATGGTTTGCGCTCAGTGCGCTGATCACCGCCCTTTATGTCTGGTTCCAAATTGTTAGACGATTCATCCCGCACCGGCGCGCCTGAAGCCTTCGATCAGCCGCTGGGCCTGACCGTTCATTCCCTGCCGTCGCCCGAGCGCGCCATGGATGCGGAGGTGCGCCGCACCGGGCGCGGTCGCTGGCAGATGCTGGTCGTGGCCCTGATCTGCGCGGCGCCGGTGATCGCCTCCTATTTCACGTATTACGTCGTGCGGCCCGAGGGCCGGCGCAATTTTGGCGAGTTGATCGAGCCGCAGCAGCCGCTGCCCGATCGACCGGGCGTCAGCCTGAGCGGGCAAAGCAGCAGCCTCAGGGCGCTCAAGGGCCAGTGGCTGCTGGTCAGCGTGGCCGGCGGCGCCTGCGATGAGGCCTGCGGCAAACACCTCTACCTGCAGCGCCAGCTGCGCGAAGGCCTGGGCAAGGAGCGCGACCGCGTCGACTGGGTCTGGCTGATTGCGGATGACGCACCGGTATCCGACAAGCTGTTGCCGGCGCTCAAGGACGCCACCGTGCTGCGCGTGGCGCCGGCCACGCTCGGCGCCTGGCTGCAACCCGAGACCGGTCATCTGCTCGCCGAGCACCTGTACCTGGTGGACCCGATGGGCAACTGGATGATGCGCTTCCCGGCCGGGCTCGACATCGCCGGCGCCTCCAAGGCCAAGCGTGATCTGGAGCGCCTGTTGCGCGCCTCGGCCTCCTGGGACCAGCCCGGGCGCGAGCCGCAGCCGGTGGCTGCGCCGTAGGCACGACGATGCAAAGCCTGTACGACCTCTCGCCCCTGCTGCGCATGATGACCGTCGGTGCGCTGCTGGCGCTCGGGCCACTGGCCTGGGTCTGGCTGCGCCAGCGACGCGCGAGCGCAGGGCAACGGGTCCAGGCTCTGACGCTGCTGACCCTGTTCCTGACCTTCGACCTGCTGCTGTTCGGCGCCTTCACGCGCCTGACCGATTCGGGCCTGGGCTGCCCGGACTGGCCCGGCTGCTACGGCACCGCGAGCCCGCTCGGTGCGCATGCGCCGATCGCGGCGGCACAGAGCGCGATGCCGAGCGGCCCGGTCACGCTGGGCAAGGCCTGGGTCGAGATGATCCACCGCTACCTCGCCACCAGCGTCGGCGTGCTGATCGTGGTGCTGGCAGTCGTCGCCTGGGTTGGCTGGGCACGCGCTGCGCCGCGTCGGAAAATGGACATATTCCTTCCAATCATGACCTTGCTGTGGGTCTGCATCCAGGGCGCGTTCGGCGCGCTGACGGTCACGATGAAACTGTTCCCGGCCATTGTCACGCTGCACCTGCTCGGCGGCCTCATGCTGCTGATGCTGCTGTGTGCGCAACTGCCGCAGTTCGACCGGCAGGCACCGACCCCGGTAATGGCCCCGCCCTTGCGCAAGCTGGTCTGGCTGACGCTCGCGCTGCTGGCGTTGCAGGTGGCGCTGGGCGGCTGGGTCAGCACCAATTACGCGGTGCTGGCCTGCAGCGATTTTCCGAAGTGCCAGGGCAGCTGGTGGCCGCTGATGGACTTTGAACAGGGCTTTGCGCTGTGGCGCGAACTTGGCATGACCGCTACGGGCGCGGTTCTCAGCTTTGCCGCGCTGACGGCGATCCACTACACGCACCGGCTGGCGGCCGTCATAGTGCTCGCGGCGCTGGCGCTGCTGGCCTGGCGGCTGCACCGGGTGCCGGCGCTGCGCCGTCCCGCGCGTTGGATCGCCGCGCTCTCGGCCCTGCAACTGGTCACCGGCCTGAGCAATGTCGTGCTCGACTGGCCGCTGCTCGCGGCCGTGCTGCACACCGGCGGTGCCGGCGCGCTGGCCGTGGCCCTGACCTGGGTGCTGGCTGCGACGCGCGGCCACGATCATCGCGGCCAGCATGTGTTGACGGGGACCACGGCATGAGCGCGGCATCGCTTTCCGCATTCGTCAGCGTGCTGCGGCAGTTCAATGCCCTGACCAAACCGCGCGTGATCCAGCTGATCGTGTTCTGCGCCCTGATCGGCATGGTGCTGGCCGTGCCCGGTCTGCCATCGATGGAGCACGTGCTGCACGCCTTGCTCGCCTGCCTGGGCATCTGGCTGGTGGCGGGCGCAGCGGCGGCCTTCAACTGCATCGTCGAGAAAAGCATCGACGCCAAGATGCGGCGCACAGCCTGGCGCCCGACCGCCAGCGGCGAACTCGGCGACCGCCAGACCCTGCTGTTCTCGGCCGTGCTGTGCGCGCTGGGCAGCGTGATCCTGTACGTCTGGGTCAACCCGCTGACGATGTGGCTGACCTTTGCCACCTTCATCGGCTATGCAGTGGTCTACACCGTGATCCTCAAACCGCTGACGCCGCAGAACATCGTGATCGGTGGCGCCTCCGGCGCCATGCCGCCGGTGCTGGGATGGGCCGCGATGTCGGGTGATGTCGGCCCCGAAGCGCTGATCCTGTTCCTGATCATCTTCCTGTGGACGCCGCCGCACTTCTGGGCGCTGGCGCTGTACCGCGTCGAGGACTACCGCAAGGCCGGCCTGCCGATGCTGCCGGTCACGCACGGCAACCAGTTCACGCGCCTGATGGTGCTGCTCTACACGCTGATCCTGTTTGCCGCCTGCCTGATGCCCTACATCTACGGCATGAGTTCCTGGCTCTACCTGATCGCGGCGATCGTGCTGAGCTGCGGCTTCTGCCTGTACGGCTTCTTTCTCTGGCGCGATTATTCGGACCAGCTCGCGCGCAAGACGTTCCGCTTCTCGCTGATCCACCTGAGCGCGCTGTTCGCGGCCTTGCTGCTGGACCACTACCTGTTGTGATGCCTGGGCGAAAATTCATGTTGATGAACAAACGAAACGCGCTTCAAGTCCTGCTGACGGGCGCCGGCCTGACGGCGTTGGCCGGCATCACCGCAGGCTGCTCGGAGAAGGCGCAGACCTTTTCCGCGATCGACATCACGGGCGCTGACTACGCGCGCGATTTCGACCTGACCGACCACAACGGCCAGCGGCGTACGCTGAAGGATTTCGCCGGCAAGGTGGTGGTGCTGTTCTTCGGCTACACGCAGTGTCCCGACGTCTGCCCGACGGCCATGGCCGAGATCGCCGAAGTGCGGCAACTGCTGGGCAAGGATGGCGAGCGCGTGCAAGGCCTGTTCGTCACGGTCGACCCCGCGCGCGACACGCCCGAGGTGCTGAAGAACTACATGGCGGCTTTCGATCCGAGCTTTCTGGCGCTCTACACCACGCCTGAAAAGCTCGAAGCGCTGGCCAAGGACTACAAGGTCTTCTACAAGAAGGTCGAAGGCAAGACGCCGACGAGCTATTCGATGGACCATTCAGCCGGTTGCTACATTTACGACCCGCAGGGCAAGCTGCGCCTGTATACGCGCTACGGCGCCGGCGCCGCCTTGATGGCGGGTGACATCAAGCAACTGATGCATCCCTAGGCACACCGGGCCTGCGCACGCAGGATGGGTTTCGGACTCGTCATGGCCGCACGCGCTATGTCGTCCCGACCCAGGCTGTCATTCAGTCCCCGGCTGTCATCCCGGGCTTGACCCGGGATCCATGCCACGCAAGACCTGGATTGCGGGTCGGGGCCCGCAATGACGACAGCGGGAGAGCGGTTCAGACGGCGCGCTGGCGCGGATGCAGCGTTGCCTGGGCCAGACCGTGCAGGTCGACGCGGGCCTTGAGCCGGATCGCCAGCAGGTACAGGCCGCCGAACTTGCGTTGCAGCAGCATGGCGTCGGCCGGCGGTAACTGGGCAAATTCACGCTCCAGCCCGAGCGTCATGCCGGCGGCGCGCACGCGCTCGGGCAGATCGGACGTGCCGAAGTCGTAGCCGCCTTGCTGGCAGAACGGCTCGAGCGCCTGCGTCGCGATATCGAGCACGGCATGGCGGTGCTTTTCCTGCGTGCTCTCGTCGAAATAGGCGATGGCCAGCAGCGCGGCGCTCAGGGCGGCGCGGTCGGTCGCCATCGCGGCCTTGATCATGCGGCCGAAGTCGCTTGCCATGCGCGCCTTGCACGGACGCGTCGCGCCGAAGTCGAGCAGCACGAGCCGGTGGCTGCGCGTGTCGTAGCGGTAATTGGCGAAGTTCGGGTCGGTCTGGACGAGGCGGAACTCGAACACTTCGCGCAGCAGCAGCGCAAACAGCAGCGTCATCACGCGGTCGCGCTCGGCTTGCGGCGCATCCAGCAGCGCTTCGATCGGCTCGCCGCGCACATAGTCCATGGCCAGTACGCTGCGCGTGGTCAGGTCGGCGTGCAGCCCCGGCAGCAGGTACTGCGGCGCGTCGGAGAGCAGCTCGCCGTAACGCTGCAGGTAGTTGCCTTCGCGGATGTAATCGGCCTCGTCATGCAGCTGCCGCTTGGCATCGCGCAGCAGCGGCGCAATGTCCATGCCCTTGGGCATCAGCCCTGACAGGCGCAGCAGGCCGGCGACGTTGTCGACGTCGCTGTCGATGCTCTCGCGCACGCCCGGGTACTGGATCTTGATTGCGAGGTCGCGCCCGTCGAGCGTGTGCGCGCGATGCACCTGTCCGATCGACGCGGCGGCCATCGGCGTGAATGTGAAATGCTTGAACTTCTTTTCCCAGCCTGCGCCCCAATTGGCGAGCAGGACCTCGGTGACCTGGGCCTTGGGCATGGCGCGCGCGTCCGAGCGCAGGCGCCCCAGGATTTCCGCCAGCGCCGGCGGCAGCAGGTCGCCCGACTCCATTGACACCAGTTGCCCGACCTTCATCGCCGCGCCGCGCAGCTTGGCCAGCTGATCGGCCACGCGCCGGGCATTTGCCGGCGTCAGCAGCAGGTCGCTGACCTTGGGCCGGTTGCCGCGCGCGAGCTGGCGCGCCCCTTCGGCCAGCATGCCTCCGGCCACGCCGGTGGCCATCCAGCCCAGGCGCACCAAGCGCGAGCCGCGCCCGCTGGGCACGGCCAGTGTCGGCGCGCTCTCGTCATTGCCGTCTTTCTTGCGCAAATCTGCTTCCTTGTTGGTTCTGCCAATTCTGACCGGTTCGGGCAGGCAGAGCGTGCTGCCTGCGCTCAGCCCTGACTATTTGCGGGGCTCACCCTGATTATTGACAGCAATTGTGCGTCCCGGCGGCGCGGTCAACTGGACATGGTGCTGCTGGCCGCGGAACTCATAGGTCACATCCCAGAATTCGGGGCGTGTCTGACGCTGCGTGGTTTCGCAGCGCCGGATGTTCTGCGTCGAGTTGTGCTGCGTGCCATCGCGGCCGACGTTGGCGCCGATCGCTGCACCGGCCACGGCGCCACCGGCTGTCGCCAGGTCCTTGCCGGTGCCGCCGCCAACCTGGTGGCCGAGGATGCCGCCGATCAGGGCTCCGGCAACCGCGCCGGGCACGTTGGCCCCGCCGCGTTCCTGGACGACCTGCTCGCGCTCGACCCAGCAGCGCTGCTCGGGCGGTCCGACGACGGCCCGCACTTCGATGACGCGGGCCTGGTAGAGACGCTCGTTGTCATGGCGGCGGTAGTCGGGCTCGGAAACCGGCATCGGCGCGTAGCGGTCTTCTTCGATGCGCATGTTGCGGCCGACGGTTCGCACCGACGAGACGCGATCATTCAGACCCATGGCGGCGAGCGATGGGTACTGGCCCGGGCGCAGGATGACGCAGCGACCGTTGAAGCGCACGTCTTCGCAAACCTCCCAGCGGTCGCGCTTGACCACGACGGAGGAGGCGCGGTCATTGAAGCCGAAGCGGTCAAAGTTGGGGATCTGCCGCGATGTGGTGAAGGTCCGGCCGCGGAAATTGTCATTTTCGTAGAACGTGACCTGTGCGACAGCCTGCGTGGCGATGGCGACAGCGGCCAGGCCGAGTGCGGTTCTCAATCGTAATTTCATGGATAGCTCCTGTAGAAGGTGGTGACGCGCTGAACAGCGTCAGCTTGCCGGTACCGGCAGCCGGAACAACCCGGTAGCAGGATGGTCAGTGTCCGGCGGCGCCGTGCCAGCGTCTGTTCGCCGTCACACACAGGCGCCGGCCGATCCATCGCGCCGCTATCATCGAAGCGATGACCCCTGATCTTTCCTTTCCGCAAGGCCCGCAGCGTATCGTCTGCATGACCGAGGAGACAACCGAGTGGCTGTATCTGCTTGGGCAGGAGGGCCGCATCGTCGGCATCTCGGGCTACACCGTGCGTCCGCGCCGCGCGCGTGACGAAAAGCCGCGCGTGAGCGCCTTCACCAGCGCCAAAATCGACCGCATCCTGGAACTGCAGCCGGACTGTGTCTTCGGCTTTTCCGACATGCAGGCCGACATCGCCGCGGCGCTGATCCGCCAGGGCGTGCAGGTGACGGTGTTCAACCAGCGCAGCGTAGCCGAAATCTTCTCCGTGCTGTACCAGGTCGCGGCGATGGTCGGGCAGGACGGGCCCGGTCTGGAGAAGATCGGTGCCATGCAGCAGCAACTGGCGGCGATCGCCAGTGCAAGCAGCGCGCTGGCGCGCCGGCCCCGTGTCTTCTTCGAAGAATGGGACGAGCCGCACATCAGCGCCATCCGCTGGGTCTCCGAACTGATCGGCATTGCCGGCGGCGACGATTGCTTTCCTGAACTCGCGGCGCAGTCGCTGGGCAAGAACCGCATCATTGCCGACGGCGCCGAGATTGTGCGGCGCAATCCCGATATCATGATTGGCTCCTGGTGCGGCAAGAAGTTCCGGCCCGAGAAGGTGGCCGCACGTGCCGGCTGGGGCGACGTCAACGCGGTGAAGAACGGGCAGCTGTTCGAAATCAAGTCAGCCGACATCCTGCAACCCGGCCCCGCTGCGCTGACCGATGGCGTGGCGCAGCTGCATCGCATCGTCATGGACTGGGGCCGGCAGCACGGCTGAGCCGGCGGCCGCGATGGCGCTGCGGAGCGGCGCGCGGGCAGCGCCTTATGCCGGTCCGGCCCTCAGCTTGCGCCAGGTCTCGACGATCTGCGGATCACGATCATCGACGGCCATGGCGTGGGCGATGCTGGTCAGCGCCGCTGCCCGGTCACCCGACTGCCAATGGACCAGCGCCTGCAGGCCAAGCGACGGCGCATGGTGCGCGTGCAGGGACAAGGCGCTGGTGCACTTCTGCGGCGCGGCATCGAGCGCGCCGTCGTGGTACAGGCGCAGCGCCTCGGCGCTCAGGTTTTCGATGACGCCGATCTGTTCGCGCTGGTCGATCCATCGGATGCCTCGCGCGGCGAATTCTCGCGCATGGTGCGCATCCGCCTGCACCTCGCGTCGCAATTCGTAAAAGCAGGAGTGCTCGGCGCTGGCAGCCCAGCTGTGTTGCTGTTGCATCAGTTTCTGGAAGACCAGGATGTCCTCGCCGCTGCCGTCGGTGAACGGCGAGAGCGACCATGCGGGAAAGATGAAATGGCAGGCGTCCTTCTTCAGCAGCAGGTTGCTGGTGCTGACGAATCCGCCGAAGCGTTCCCTGGCGATGCCGCGACCCGGGCCCAGCGAATCCCACTCATCGCGGCAGATCGGCCAGCCGGTTTCAGGGTCGACCAGCCAGCGGTGGGAAAAAGCCCAGTCTTTGCCGACTACCGCTGCCAACAGGGCCGACAGGTGTTGGTGGCCCCACCAGTCGTCATCGTCCAGATAGGCGACGTACGCGCTGTTAGCGGCATAGCTGAGGATGGTGCGGATGGCGCCGCCGTAGCGGTTCGGGTAGATGCCGCCATGCCGGACTGATGTCGAGTAGCCGAGGTCCAGGATCGTTAGCGCGACATGATCCGGACACTCCCGCAGGATGGTGTCCAGACATTCCTCGGCGCTGACACGTTGATCGATCCCGATCAGCAGCTGGATGCGCTGCTTCAGGTCCTGTCCATAGACCGATCGCACGGCCCGCAGCAGGCTCGGTCGCAACACCGTGGGAATCACGACCGCCACTGCGGCCTGCTGCTGCAGATGGCCCTGACGTAGCGAATTGGTCACAGGTTCAACAGGATTGGAAGCACAGGCTTGATGCCATCGACCGCATCGGGCGGCCACCGCCGAGTCGGGCCCCGGTGTAGCGGCTGGGAGTGCAGGTTCGCGGCCGGTCGGCTTGCCCGTATCTGGGTAGACTCTGCGTATTGATTCTTACAAGGAGACCACATGCCCATTACCAAAGGTTACCAACAACTCGTGGCCGAGGCCATGGCCGCGGTCAAGACCTATTCAGTGGCCGAGGTTCGCGCGCGCCTGAACGACGCCGATGTGCAGGTGGTCGACATCCGCGACATCCGCGAACTCGGCGATGGCACGGTGCAAAACGCGTTTCACGCGCCGCGCGGCATGCTCGAATTCTGGGTCGACCCGGCCTCGCCCTATCACAAGCCGATCTTCGCCGACGAGGGCAAGGAGTTCATCCTGTTCTGCGGCGCCGGCTGGCGCAGCGCGCTGGCGGCTAAGGCCTTGCAGGACATGGGCATGACCAATGTGGCGCACATCGACGGCGGCTGGGCCGAGTGGGTCAAGCAGGGCGCGCCGACCGAGACGCTGGAGCAGCAGAAGGCGCGCCGCAAACCAAAACCCTGAACGGATATATTGATGAAGTTTGAAGCGGTTCTGTTCGATTGCGATGGCGTGCTGGTGGACAGCGAGCTCATCACCAACACCGTGCTGCGCAACATGCTGGCCGAGGCCGGCTGGGTCATGTCGAGCGAGGACTGCATGCGCCACTTTGTCGGCAAGGCGGTGCGCGACGAGCGTGCCGTGATCGAGGCGCGCACCGGCCAGGCGCTGACCGAGGACTGGCTCGCGCTGTTTCGCGAGCGCCGCAACCGCGCGCTCGAAGTCGAGCTCGAAGTGATTCCCGGCGCGCATGCGGCGGTCGCGGCGGCCCATGCGCACACGCGGCAGCGCATCGCCTGCGCCTCCGGCGCCGACCGCTTCAAGGTCGAGATGCAGTTGGCCAAGGTCGGCCTGATCGACTACTTCGATGGCTGCATCTTCAGCGGCCATGAAATGGCGCGCACCAAGCCCGCGCCTGACGTCTACCTGGCGGCGGCGCAGCATCTGCAGGCGTCGCCACGGCAGTGCCTGGTGATCGAGGACTCGGTCACCGGCGTGCAGGCCGGCATCGCCGCCGGCGCCACGGTCTGGGCCTATTGCCCGTTGCCGAAGGAGGGCGCTGCCTTGCGCGAAGCCGGTGCCAGCCGCCTGTTCGGGCACATGTCGGATTTGCAGGACTTGCTGGCGGCCGGTTGATTGCTGTCTTGTCATTGCGAACCTGCTCCGCAATCCATGGTGCAGAAGTCGTGGATCCCGGGTCTAGCCCGGGATGACAAATCCGACTGCGCGGCACGACAACCGGGATTTGCCATTGCGGACTTATATGGATGCCTCCCGGATAGCAAGAAGAATTTGTGTTGTTCTGTAAAAGAATCGGCTGCTTACTTATATCCGGCCTTGATTTCGTGGTCTGCCTGGTTGCCCAGACTCGC
>Ga0073936_10006227_pt1 | contig 15794 bp, 13 predicted proteins | sample AliMusrvi5mmetaG_FD_87041 | JGI IMG/M metagenome (GOLD analysis project Ga0073936, IMG submission 87041) | Freshwater lake bacterial and archeal communities from Alinen Mustajarvi, Finland, to study Microbial Dark Matter (Phase II) - Alinen... | ecosystem: Environmental > Aquatic > Freshwater >... | reverse complement strand
GCCACAGCCACGGAGGCGCCCACGTCCAGCAGGCGCGGCAGCACCTCGCCGCGTTTGAAGAGGGGCAGCCCGCGCTCGACGACGGCGCGGATCTCGGGATGTTCGGGACGCACGGCCGCGCTGCGGATTACCCAGTCCACTGTGCCATCCACATGTGCCGGATTGTGCGGCCCCAGCACGGCGATGCCGCGCTTCTCGAGCCACGGTCCGAGGCGGTTCGCCGCGGCGTCGCAGCCGGTCACGCGCAGCCCGCGCGCCTTGAGCAGCACCGCGAGGCCGGCCATGCCAACGCCGCAGATGCCGACGAGGTGTACGTGACTGCCGGGGCAGGACAATAGGTCCTGAATGGATCGGGATGCCGTCATGAATGGGTCGCCATACCTGAAGCTCCAGAATGGCACGGGCGTGGCTCGGTGCAAGCCGCTGTCGCCGGCTCTTGCCCGGGACGGGGCGGACGGTTATGATCGGCCCATGAATACACGCCAGCCGCTCAAGGTTGCCATTGTGGGATCAGGTAAGGGCTCCAATGCCCAGGCCATCATGGACGCCATCCAGGAAGGCCGGCTGAACGCCCGGGTCGTGTGCGTGCTTTCGGATGTGCCCGACGCTTTCATCCTCGAACGGGCGCGTCGGAACGGGGTTCCGGCCGAGTTTGTCGACGCCGCGCCGTTTAAGACCAAGCTCGACGGGGAAGGGGAACAGCGCTATCTGCAAGCGCTCCGGCGCCATGGGGCCGAAGTGATCGCGCTGGCCGGGTTCATGCGCATCATTAAGCCCGGTCTGTTGACGGCGTTTCGAAATCGGATCCTGAACATCCATCCGGCCTTGCTGCCGGCCTTCCCGGGCGTGGAGTCCTGGAAGCAGGCCGTCGACTACGGCGTCAAGGTGGCGGGCTGCACGGTCCATTTTGTCGATCAGGGCACCGATACGGGGCCGATCATCCTTCAGAAGACCGTGCCGGTGCACGATACGGACACGCCGGCGACGCTCCACGCGCGCATTCAGGAGCAGGAACATCTGGCATTTCCGGAGGCGCTGCAATTGCTTGCCGAGGGTCGGGTCCGGGTCGATGGAAGGATCGTGCGGATTACCGTGTAATAGTAGTGGACGAAACGGGGGCGTTTTCCCTACTATCCCGCCCGCCTTTGCCACGCGAGGAAGGGATAAGAGCGCATGTCATCCAAAGAAGCCGTAAAGAATAGACTCGTTCTGGGATTGCCGAAAGGCAGTCTCCAGGAAGCCACATTTGCCATGATGCAGAAGGCGGGGTTCAAGGTCTCGCTGGGATCCCGATCCTATCTGCCCAACGTCGACGATCCCGAAATTGACGCGCGCCTGATCCGGGCTCAGGAGATCAGCCGTTACGTTGAACTCGGCATGCTCGACGCGGGAATCACCGGTTTCGACTGGATTCAGGAAAATGGTTCCGACGTCCATGAGGTGGCCGACCTGATTTATGCCAAGCAGGGCATGCGGCCCGTGCGATGGGTTCTGGCCGTGCACAACGATTCAACAATTCAGAGTGTTCGCGATCTGGAAGGCAAGCGTATCGCCACCGAGGCTGTGGGGCTGACCAAGCGCTACCTCGCCAAGCACGGCGTCCAGGCCGAGGTGGAATTCTCGTGGGGCGCCACGGAAGTCAAGGTACCCGAGCTGGTCGACGCCATCGTGGAGCTGACCGAGACCGGCTCGTCGCTACGCGCCAACAATCTTCGCATCGTCGACGTGGTGCTGCAGTCCACGACCAAGTTCATCGTCAATCACAAGGCGTGGCAGGACCCGTGGAAGAAGCACAAGGTCGAGCAGATCGCGATGCTGCTGCAGGGCGCCCTGGCCGCCGAATCGCGCGTCTTGCTCAAGATGAACGCGCCTGAGGACAAGGTCGCCGCGGTATCCAAGCTGCTGCCGGCCTTGCACGCGCCGACGATCAACCATTTGAGCGCGGCGGGGTGGGTGGCCATCGAGTCCGTCGTGGAGGAGCGCGTTGTACGCGACCTCATTCCGCAGTTGAAACGGGCGGGAGCCGAAGGCATTATTGAGCTTCCGCTGAACAAAGTGATCCGGTAGGAAGATTGGGAGTAAACCATGGGTTCGATTAAGAAGAAACGCCGCACGAAGATGTCCAAACACAAGTACCGGAAACGGATGAAGGCCAACCGGCACAAGAACAAGTAGGATAAGGGTGAGCGCATGCGAGCCCGATTTTCATCGCTCGCGCTGGCGCTGACCCTCGTCCTGTCGGGCTGTGCCACGGGACCGCATTGGGCGGTCCCGGCCGGCCCGAGAGTCCAATTGGAGGGCGCTTCGCTCGGAATGGCCGAGGCGCTGGCTCATTACAGCCAGGCGCTGATCGATGAAGCGACTCCAGGCGGGCTTGATCGCAGTCTGGATCACTGGCGGGCTGCGGTCGCGGGCGATCCCTCCAATACGGCGCTTCGGCTGAAACTCGGCGGCACTCTACTGGGCCGCAAAGAGGTTTCCGAGGCGCTTCGCATTCTTGAAGGCGCGCGGGCCGTCAGCCCCGGTTCGGTCGACGTGCGGTTGCTGCTGGGCATGGCCTGCCAGTTGTCGGGCGATTTGCACTCGGCCGAAAAAGAGTACCGCGCAGTTGTCCGGCTGGCCCCTGATCGGTCCGACGGCTACATCCGCCTCGCGGCCCTGCATCTGTCGGCAGGGCATCACCGCCGTGCGCTGGCAGCGGTCGACGATGGCATGCGGCATTCGGGCGCCATCGCGGCCCTGGCGGAGTTCTGCGAAAACATGGGGCGCCTCTACCTGGCGAACGGGCAGGTCAAGGAGGCCATCGATTGCTTCGAACGCCTGCTCCTGCATCTTCCCGACAACCTCGCCTTGCGCGAGGCGCTGGCGCGTTGCTACGCGTTGATGGGGGATCGGGCCAAGGCCATCGCCGGCCTCGAAGAGGTCATCCGGCGTGACCCGCGCAATGGCGCGGCGGCGAGTCTTCTGGGCGAACTCTACGAGGCTGCCAACGACCCCGGCCGGGCCGCCGCCTGCTACGAACGCGCCACCGAGCTGGCGCCGACCGATGCCAGTCCGTTCCTGCGATTGTCTTTCCTGCAACTGAAGTCCGACCACGCCAAGGCGCTGGTGACCCTCCAGCGCGGGCTGAAGGCGGTCCCCAACGATCCGGCCATTCACGCCTACGTGGGACTGGTGTTCATGCAGGCGCGGCACTACGAGGAGGCGATGGCTTCGTTTGCCAGGGCCGAAAGTCTGGCCAAAGCGTCTGGAGACCGCCAGGTCCGGCCGCAGTTTTACTTCTGGTACGGATCCGCCTGCGACCAGGCGGGGCACGTTGAGCAAGCCGAGAAACTGTTCGAAACCTGCATCGCGGCGAATCCGCAATCGGACGAGGCGCTCAACTATCTTGCCTACCTGTGGGCGGTGCGCGGCGTCAATCTGGATCGCGCGCTGGCGTACGTGCAACGGGCCCTGGCGATCGATCCGGACGACGGTGCCTACGTCGACACGCTCGGATGGATCTACTACAAGCGCGGCGACTACGAGCAGGCGCTGACGGCGCTCAAGCGGGCGAGCGACCTGATCCCGGACGACCCCACGATCACCGAACACGTGGGCGATGCGCTGCAGGCGCTCGGGCAGAAGCGGGAGTCGCTGCGCTATTGGACGAAGAGCCTGCGGACCGCGCCGGACAACGCGGCGCTGCGGGCGAAATTCAAGGAGAACGGCGTCGATCCGGACGAGCTACTGCTTCACGGCAAGTGAAGCGTGTCGTGTCCTTGACCTTTCCCGACATGCCAGCCATCCATCAACTTGTGGCCGGGTTCAACCGCGGCGATGCGATCAGCAACGAAGCCACGGTGATGCGCGACGTGTTCCGGAGCTGGGGCTATGCCTCCGACATCTGGTGCGAGACGCGCCGCATCCTGCCCGAGTTGCGCGGCGAGGCGCGCGAACTGGAGGGGCTGGCGGCCGTGTGTCAGCCCGAAGACGTCGTGTTCCTGCACCTTTCGATCGGCTCGCCGGTCAACCCTCTGTTTGCCGTGCTGCCCGGGCGCAAGGCTCTGCTTTACCACAACATCACGCCATCGGATTATTTCGCGCTCGTGCAGCCGGCCACGGCCACGCTGTTGGCCAAGGGACGCGAGCAAGCGCGGGCCCTGGCCGGCGTCGAGGCGATCCGCCTGGCTGACAGCCGTTACAACGCCGATGAACTGGAAGCGCTGGGGCACGGCCGGACCGAGGTGCTACCGCTGATTCTCGACTTTGACCGCCTGCGCTTGGCGCCGGACCGGCGAATGCTGGCGCAGTTTGACGACGGGCGAACGAACGTGCTGTTCGTGGGCCGGTGCGCGCCCAACAAGAAGCTGGAGGACGTGCTCGCGGCCTTCGCGTGCTTCCAGAAGGCCGTGGAACCGCAGGCGCGGCTGATCCTGGCGGGCTCATTCGCGGGCACGGAGCGCTACCAGCGCCTGCTTGTGGGCATGGCGCGCGAGATGCACTTGAATGAGGTCGTTTTCACCGGCGCAATCCCGCAAGCGGAGTTGAACGCCTGCTATCGGGCCGCGCATGTATTCCTGTGCATGAGCGAGCACGAGGGATTTTGCATCCCCTTGATGGAGGCGCTGGTTCACCGCGTGCCGGTTCTGGCCTACGCGGCCGCGGCCGTGCCCGAGACGCTCGCCGGGGCCGGGGTGCTCTTTGCCGGCAAGGCGTTCGAGTCGGTCGCGGAGATGCTGGCGCGCCTGGCGCACCCGGGCGCATTGCGCGAGGCCGTTCTGGCCCGGCAGGATGCCCGCCTGAAGCAGTTCGAGTCACGCGACCTCGCCGCCGAACTGCGGCAGCACCTGGCGCCGGTGCTGGGGTAGGTGGCTTCAGCCTCCAGCCGCTAGGCTAGGGCCTTTTGTAGTTTGAATTCCTGCGCCTGTTACCCATAATGACCCTGTTAAGGCAGGAGACATGGATATGGAGAACACCAAGGACAACGATGTTGAAGTCGTGGGCCAGGAAGCTGATACCAGCAAGACGGTAATTCCAGCGCGCTACGCGTTTCCCCCGACATTACCGGTGATTCCGCTCAGCAACCGGCCGCTCTTTCCCAAGATGATGGTGCCCCTCGGCATCGAAGAACCGCACCTGAAGGCCATGATCGCCAAGGTGGTCGAGGGCCAGACCAAGTTCGTCGGGCTCGTGCTAGCCCGCGAGCAGCCGACTGGTGACGACACCTCTCGTCCACGCAAAGCATCCGAACTCTACTCGGTGGGCGTCATCGCGGAAATCCTCCAGGTGAACCAACCGGCCGCCGACGGGCCGATCCAGGTCATGGTCGGCGTCATGGAGCGCTTCAAGATCACGGGCGTTGTCTCCGAGGATCCGCACATCATCGTGCGGGCCGACTACGTGATCGAGACCGAGATGGCCGATAATGACGAAATCAAGGCCTACGCGCTGTCCATCATCGCGGCCATCAAGGAACTCCTGCAACTGAATCCGCTCTTCAAGGAGGAGCTCAATCTCTTCCTGAACCGGTCGAATACCAGGGAACCGGGGAGGCTGGCGGACTTCGCCGCCGCCATGACCACCGCCAGCGGCAAGGAACTCCAGGAAGTGTTGGAGGCCTTCAACTTGCGGACGCGCATCGAGAAGACCCTGCTCCTGCTCCGAAAGGAACTCGACATCTCCAAACTACAGGCGCGGATCAGCAAGCAGATCGAGGAGAAAGTTTCGAAACAGCAACGCGATTTTTTCCTGCGCGAGCAACTCAAGGCCATCAAAAAGGAACTTGGCCTCGTCAAGGAGGGCAAAGAGACCGAACTGGACGAGTTCAAGGAGCGGCTGACGAAGTTGACCCTGACGCCCGAAGCCGAGGAACGCATTTCGGAAGAGATGAACAAACTCGGCATGATCGAGCCGAATTCGCCCGAATTCACGGTAAGCCGCAATTACGTCGACTGGCTCACGTCGCTGCCTTGGGGCGTGTTCAGCAAGGACAGTTTCGACATCCGGAAAGCGTCGGGGATCCTCAACGCCGATCATTACGGGCTGGAGGACGTCAAGGATCGCATTCTGGAATTCCTGTCGGTCGGCATCCTCAAGGGCAACATTTCCGGCTCGATCATCTGCTTTGTCGGGCCGCCCGGGGTGGGCAAGACGTCGATCGGGCAGTCCATCGCGCGCAGCATCGGCCGCACGTTCTACCGGTTTTCGCTGGGCGGGATGCGCGACGAGGCTGAGATCAAGGGCCACCGCCGCACGTACATCGGCGCCATGCCGGGGAAATTCCTGCAGGCGATCAAGACCTGCAAGACGCAGAACCCCGTGATCATGCTGGACGAGATCGACAAGATCGGCGCGAGTTTTCATGGCGATCCGGCCTCTGCGCTACTCGAGGTGCTCGACGCCGAACAAAACAAGGATTTCCTCGATCATTACCTGGACGTCCGGTTCGATCTTTCCAACGTGCTGTTTATCTGCACAGCCAATCAGCTCGACACCATTCCGCTGCCGTTGCTGGATCGCATGGAGGTCATCAAGCTCGCCGGCTACATCCAGGAGGAGAAGGTCCAGATTGCCCGGCGCTACCTCATTCCCAAGCAGGCCAAGGCGCACGGCCTGAAGGACGCGCAACTGACGATCACGGAAGCGGCGCTGCGCGAGATGATCGACGGCTGGGCCCGCGAACCCGGCGTGCGCGGGCTGGAGAACAGCCTCAAGCGCGTCTGTCGCAAGGGCGTCAAGCAGATCGTCGAAGGCAAGGCCAAGCGCGTGGTGGTGACGGCCAAAGGATTGCCGGAACTGCTGGGCCGGCGGCTGTACTCGGAGTCGGACCCCTACAAGAAGCCGCGCGCGGGGGTGGTCATGGGGCTGGCCTGGACGAGCCTGGGCGGCTCTACACTGTACGTGGAAGCGACGCGGGTAGAGGCGAAGAACGGCGGTTTCAAACAGACCGGCCAACTGGGCAATGTGATGATCGAGTCATCCGAGATTGCCTTCACCTATGTTCGTTCGTTTCTGAATCACGACGCCAAGGCGCGGGATCTCTTCGAGAAGAACTACATCCACTTGCACGTTCCGGCCGGGGCCACGCCCAAGGACGGGCCGTCGGCCGGCATCACCATGGCGTCGGCATTGTATTCGCTGGCCACGGGCCGGACGGTGCGGCCGCATCTGGCCATGACCGGCGAACTGACGCTCACGGGCTTCGTGTTGCCGATCGGCGGCTTGAAAGAGAAGACGATTGCCGCGAAGCGGGCCGGCGTGACCGAGCTTGTCTTCCCCAAGGAGAACGCCAAGGACTTTGCCGAGCTCCCCGCGCATATCCGCAAGGGCCTCAAGCCGCACTTCGTGGGCACGTTCAAAGAGGTCGTCGACGTGGCGTTCGGGAATGCGTAGCCGCGGCGTAACGGTCTCGTGACGGAAGCAACCACCGCCCCTGGCGCTCAGTGGATCCAGACTCCGCCGTCTACGTTTATTGCCGGCCCGAAGTTAATCGTCTGCCTGAAAGAGCCCCGCACCGCGGACGAGGTCGTCGGAGGAGTGAGCAACTGCGTCTTGCTGGCGTCGGGAAGCGAGGAAGCCGTAATCCAGGCGCGGGCGGCGGCGGGATTGGATCGCAGCCACGAACGCGCCGTGTTCTCCATCAGGCTCTGTCGTTCCGTCGGATCCTGCACCGTTTCGACCCATTGCATGGCCAGGGGCGGATCGCTGTATTGCACGGTGCTGATGTAGCCTTTGACCGCGGCCTCGCGCGATTTGCCTGCCGGAAGCGTCTGAAGCCAGTCGGCCGCGGCAGTCTGGTCGCTACCGGCCCAGGCACCCGCCACGTCGCGCAGCGCATTGCCGCGCGCCTCCTCGTTCGGGAACCCCTGCGCCCAGGCGGCGGCCGCGGCGGGGTCGAGTCGTGCCCACTGGCTGGCCACGGCGAGCGCCGCCTTGTTCTGTACGTCGCCGGCCTTCAGCCGCGCCACGTAATCCGCAGCCTGAACGGGTTCGTATTGTGCCCATGCCCCGAGCGTTGACGGCAGCAACGCCGTCACGTCATCCGCCGGGCGGGTCGCCACCCATGAGATGGCCGCCACTGGATCGCTGGAAGCCCACTGGTTCACCATCGATTGCAGAGAACCGGCCCGGTCCTCACCGGTCTGCTGGGCAAAGAATTCCGCCGCGCCGGCGGGGTCGGTTTGCGCCCACCGGTAGCTCAGGTTCCGCAGCCCGTTGCGGCGGGCGGTCCCTTCGGGCAGTTCCGTCAACCACTGGAGTGCCCCGTCGAGGTCGGTGTTTGCCCATTGCGAAGCCAGGGCGGCGATGCCGTCGTTCCGGACCTGCCCGTCGGACAGGCCGTTCATGAAGTCCGCAACGAGGCGCGGGTTGGACATGGCCAGCGGCGAATAGCCGAGCTGCTGGATCGCGTTCCGCTGCGCTGAGCCGCCGGGCATCTTGAGCACCCAGTCGAGGGCCTTAGCGGGATCGATCGCGGCCCAGGCCGAGACGATCGCACCGGCGACGTTTTGCCGCAAATCGCCGGCGGGCAGGGAATCGGCGAGCGCGGCGGCGCCGGCGGGATCGATCCGGGCCATGGATGAGATTGCCGTCTGCAAGGCGGTCTGCCGGTCGCGGCCGGCCGGCAGCGACTGGGCCCACGCCATGGCGGCCTGCGGATCACTCGAGGCCCACAGGCTGGCAATGGAGGCCAGGGTGTTATTTCGGGAACTGCCGGCCGGCAACGAGAGCGCGAACTCCGCGGCGCCCTTGGGGTCGGCATTTCCCCAGGCCGAAGCGGCGGCCGATACGGCCTGCTGTTTCAGGGCGCCGTCAGGCAACTGTTTCAGCCACGCCGAGGCCGCGGTAATGTCGCTGCCGCACCACGCGTTCATCAACGTGTAAATGGCATTTTGCTGGCTCTGGCCACTCGGCATGGCGGCGACCAGGGCGGCCGCCCGGGCGGGGTCCGTTTGCGCGAGCACGTCGACCAGCCCTTTGGTGGCGCTGGCCCGCATTTGTGTGTTGGTCAGGGTCTGGACCCATCGCTCGGCCGCCGCAACATCCTGCTGCGCCCATTGATTGACCACATTCTGCAGGATGCCATCGCGCTGATAATCCGCGGGAAGAACCAGCACCCGTGCGGCGGCGGCGGCCGGGTCCTTGGCGGCCCAACCGGTGAACAGGACATAGCCATACTCGGTCTCAAGCTGGGGCGCAAAGCCCTGGATGAACCGGAGCGCAATCTCGGGATTGGCCTGGGCCAGGGAGTACAGGGCGCTACGCAGAACCTGCAGGCGCAGCGCCGGCCGGTCGAGTCCTCGCAGCCAGACTTCGGCGGACGACGGGTCTGCCAATGCCCACACCTGGATGACCGTGCCGATGCAAGCGGCCTCGTCCTGGAAGGGGGTCTGCGACGTCGCGTACCGGAGCGCGGCGGCTGGATCGGCGGCGGCCAGGCGCTTGAGCAGCGCCTGCTGCAGACAGAGGCGCATGAGACGGTTGGGAATACGGCCGGCCAGGGCCAGGGCTGCCACTTCATCCGACGCGTCGACGCCTGCCGCCAGTTGTTCGAGCGCCTGGCGTCGATCGGAATCCTTGCCCGTCCGCAGGGCCGCCGCGATGGCTGCGGGCAGATCGGCAAGCGCGATCCGTTTCACCGTGCCGGTCGTGGAGGTGGAAGCGATCTCAAACGTCTGAGATAAGCCGTGCGCCGTATCTTTGGTCGCGTGCCGGGTTTGAGTTTCGCCGGGTCCCTCGGCGCTTGCAGCGGTCGCCGCCGGGGCGGGCGTGCTGCCCGGTGCCGCGCCGGCCGGCTCGGAGGGCCTTACCAGGCAAACGCCGACCGCGCCGAACAGGATGCCGATGCCAAGAACGCTGCCGTAACGGATTGCAGGATGCATGCGAGCCTTTCCGGTCAGCCTCGGACCGCCAGCCGGGCGAGGTCGTCGGCAAACCGAATGATCAGGTCGGCCTGGGCGATCGTGGTGCGCCATCGCTCGGGGATTGCATTGAAGCCGTAGCAGGCGCCGGCCAACTGGCCGTAGACCGCGCCCGTGGTGTCGGCATCGTCGCCCAGGTTGACGGCCAGGAGCGCCCCTTCGCGGAAATCGGCACCGCGATGAAACGCCCACAGGGCGGCCTCGAGCGACTGCACCACATAGCCCGCTCCGCGGATGTCCGGCGGATCCTTGTGCTTGAATGAGCCCCGGGCCACGGCGTCAATCGGCGGGGCGAGGGGATGCGACTGCCAGTAACCCGGGATCGGGCTGTACCGATCGGCCAGCAGTTCGTCCTTGGCCACCCCCCGTAGGGCGCCGACCAGGATCCCGCCGAAATAGCGGCAGGCATCCACACAGACCTGGGCCGCGTGCGTCGTACGGGAACTGTCGCCGGACCGCGCGACGGCGTCTTCGGGCGAGACGGCAAAAAACATCGGCACCGGCACCAGGCGCATGAGCGAGCCATTGCCGGCGGCCCGGCCGTCCAGTGAGCCGGAATAGGGCGCGCCGGTGCGTTCGAATTCTTTCAACCCGGCCAGGGTGGTGCCCCCGATGTCGAAGCAGGCGCCCGTGCTGCTGAGGTAGCCCTCGCGGTGCCAGCGCACATACCGTTGCAGTTGGTCGATCGGATCGAACATACGTTTTTCGATCAGGCTCTCCGCCAGGCAGAGCGCCATCGAGGTGTCATCCGTCCATTGTCCGGCTTTGAGGCGGAACGGGCCGCCGCCCATGATGTGGGTCACCGGCTTGAAAGTGCCAGGAGGTGAGAATTCGACGGCCGTGCCGAGCGCGTCGCCGACGGCCAATCCCATCAACGCCCCTCGATATCGGTTGATCACCATGATTGCTGACGCCCCCCTTGTTCGTGCAAGCAGTCCTTACTGCGATCACGGTATCAACCTGACGGTTTGTGTCAACAAGGACGATGTTGCTCGGGGCCTCGCCCACGACGCAACTGGAGGGCGAGGCAGTGCCGAGCCGCGACCCTATGGTGCCACGACACCCGGTTGACGAGCCTGACTGTCCTGGGCTGCCCCGACATGAGTTTCCGGCGGTGCGACATCCGCCAGTTGCGGGACCCGCGCCGGTTGGAAGGCGCCCACCCGTGCTACGAGTTGTGGCGCGGTACCCGTCGGTTGACGCGACCGTGAAACAGTCACGGCTAAGACACATATCACGCGGTTTGGCATCGCCCGGCTAACGGAGGAACCGGGACTGCCGTTGGTCCCCCCGAGCTGACTGCTGGCGGAGTTGACACCGTTCGACACCATTACGATGTCGCCATGGGTGCAGGCGTTCACCGCCTTCTCAACTGTTTTTGCCGCCGTCTCCCAGTTCGTGTACCCGCCCGCCTCGGTTCCCGATGGGGACACATAGCGAACCGTCCCACCCGCCGCAAACTGGGCGACCACCGCCACAGCCGCCCAGCCAGCCACGCTCATCAACCCGCAGTGCTTTTTCATGTTTGTCCCGTCCTTATCGTATTCGGCAGACGTACCCTGCCCCTTGGGGCGGCCCGGCTCAATACGGTGTTACCCTACCGTGGAATCCGCCCCGCAGATCGCCCGGCGACTGTCTCCGATTGGCTACACGGTCGCCGAGGCCGTCGACATCAGGGGTCGCGAATCAGAAAACCAGAACAAACCACTCGTTGCCGGGATTCAGGGTTGACAGGGCCTGTCGTTATCCGGTTAAATCATGATGCTTTATTTTACCGGAGGGAACTCACACTTGGATCTTGAAATACTGCGCCACAGCACGGCGCACGTGATGGCTGCTGCGGTCTGCCGCCTATATAGGGACGTGCAACTGGATATCGGACCGTCAACCGACGGTGGTTTCTACTACGACTTTGATCTTCCCGCCCGTCTGACCCCCGAGGATTTCCCGGCGATCGAGCGTGAGATGGCGAAGCTTGTCGCCGAGGATCTTCCTTTCGAACGGCTTGAAGTGAGCCGTGATGACGCGCGCACACTGCTCGCGGGACAGCGGTATAAATTGGAACGGTTGGCGGACATTCCTGCCGACCAGACGATCAGTTTTTACCGCTGCGGCAGTTTCATTGATCTGTGTCGGGGCCCGCACGTGGAGCGAACGGGGCAGATCAAGGCCTTCAAGCTGCTGTCCGTCGCTGGCTCCTATTACCGGGGCGTCGAGACCAATCCCATGCTCCAGCGAGTGTACGGGATCGTGGCCGAAACCCAGGCGGAAATCGACGAGCAACTCCACCGCCTCGAAGAAGCACAAAAGCGCGACCACCGCAAACTCGGCAAGGAACTTGACCTGTTCAGCGTGCACGACGAAGTCGGCGCCGGCCTGATTCACTGGCACCCGAAGGGCGCGCGTGTCCGGTCCATCATCGAGGACTTCTGGCGGCAGGAGCATTTCAAGGCGGGCTACGATTTGCTGTATTCGCCTCACATCGGGCGGGCCGGGCTTTGGGAAACATCCGGGCACTTGGGCTTCTACAGCGAGAACATGTACGCGCCGATGCAGATCGACGACGTGTCGTACTACGTCAAGCCGATGAACTGCCCGTTCCACATTCAGGTCTACCAATCGCACAAGCGGTCCTACCGGGATCTGCCGTTGCGGTGGGCGGAACTGGGCACCGTGTACCGCTACGAGAAGGCCGGCGTGCTGCACGGGCTGCTGCGCGTGCGCGGGTTTACGCAGGACGATGCTCACATCTTCTGCACGCCGGAGCAGATCGAAGGCGAGGTCGAACGCACGGTTGCGTTCGCCCTCGGCATGTGGCGCGCGTTCGGATTCACCGAAATTTGTGCGTATCTGGCGACCAAACCGGCCAAGGCCGTGGGCGACCCCGCGCGCTGGGAGCAGGCGACTCGCTCGCTGGAGAAGGCGCTCCGCGCACAGAACATTCCCTTTGAAGTCGACGAAGGTGGCGGCGCTTTCTACGGGCCGAAGATCGACTTGAAGGTCAAGGATGCCATCGGCCGCGAATGGCAGATGAGTACGATCCAATTCGACTTCAACCTGCCCGAACGCTTCAAGCTGGCGTACCATGGCGACGACGGCAAGGAGCATCAGCCCTACATGGTGCACCGGGCCTTGCTGGGCAGCTTGGAACGATTCTTCGGTGTCCTGATTGAGCACTACGCGGGCGCGTTTCCGCTGTGGCTGGCGCCGGAGCAGGTCCGGGTTCTTCCCATCGGCGAGAAGCAAATGGACGCCGCCGTTGCCCTGGCCGCGACGCTGCAGACCGCCGGCTTTCGCGCCAAGGTGGACCGCGGTGCGGATAAAATCGGGGCCAAGATCCGCGACGCGCAGGTCGCGAAGATTCCTTACATGTTTGTGTTGGGCGGGCGCGAGGTGGAACAGGGAACGGTGTCGGTGCGCAGCCGCACGGCCGGTGACCTGGGTGTGATGACGTTGGAAGCGGTGACCCGCCTGCTCGGCGAGGATCTTGCCGCGCGGCGGTAACGGGGTGAATCTGGGTCCCCAAAGGGATCCGCAACAAGGAGGTCGGGTATTCGTACATCGGTCAGAGTAAACCACAAGATCCGCGCCCCGCAGGTGCGTGTGATCGACGCGAACGGCGACATGATCGGGGTGATCACGGTTGGCGAGGCGATGCAGATCGCCGTGCGCAACAATTTGGATTTGGTGGAGTTGTCGCCCAACGCCGAGCCACCTGTCTGCCGGATCATGGATTACGGCAAGTTCAAGTACGAGCAGAACCGTAAGGAACGGGAAGCCCGCAAGCACCAGCACGCGGCCGAAATGAAGGAAATCAAGTTCCACGCCAACGTGGGCGACCATGATTTCGAGACGAAAGTCGGCCATATTCGCGGGTTCCTGGAAGAGGGAATCAAGGTCAAATCGTCGCTCTACTTCCGCGGTCGTGAGAACGCCCATCGCGAGATCGGGTTCGACGTGATGACGCGAGTGGTCAAGGCCTGCGAGGACGTATGCGCCATGGATATGCTTCCGAAATTGATCGGTAACAGCATCGTCATGGTCATGAGCCCGCGGCCGCCCAAGCCCGCTTCTTCGGCGCCGAAGGCCGTCACGACGCCCAAACCGGCAGCGCCGCCGGTCGAATCCGCGACGCCTACAGGAACCCCCGTGGGCTTGGCGTCTTCCACCGCTGCCCCCGCGGCAGTTCCCGTGGTGGTGACGCCGACACCGGAGCCGGCGCAGTCGTAAAGCAGCACGAAAGTCTGCGGGGACACGAAAAAGGGGCTGGACGCGTGGGGTTGTCTCAGGTACATTCCTGCCCCTTGATTTTCTGGAGTGTCAGGATATGCCTGATACGAGGGGTCGAAAGGATAGAGCCATGCCGAAGAAGAAGACGTGTAAGTTGGCCGCCAAGCGCGTTAAACGCACAGGGACAGGGAAGTTGGTATACAACCGCCCCGGCCACAAACATCTGTTGAGCAGCAAGTCCCGCACGCGCAAACGCCATCTGCGGCGCGACAAGACCGTCTGCGCAGCCGACCACAAGCGCATCAGCGACATGCTGTAAGGAAAGGATAAACTGTCATGCCCAGATCAACGAATGCCCCCGCGTCCCGTAAACGCCGCAGTCGCGTACTCAGGGAGGCTCGCGGGTTCCGCGGGTCGCGCAGCAAGCTGTTCCGCCAGGCCACCGAGGCGGTGGACCGCGCGATGCGGCTCGCCTATATCAATCGCAAGGAAAAGAAAGCCGAGTACCGGCGCCTGTGGACCGTCCGTCTGTCGGCGGCCTGCCGGGCCAACGAGATTTCGTACAGCCGGATGATCGAAGGCCTCACCAAGATGGGCGTCACGCTCAATCGCAAGATGCTGTCCGAAATCGCCATCCAGGACGCGGAAGGCTTTACCAGCCTGGTCGCCGTCGCCAAGAAGGGCCTTGGCTGATCGTCGCCCCAGCGGGACGTGAAACGGCCGACCTTTTTGAGGTCAGCCGTTTCGTTTGGCAAAGAAAGCATGGCGAGGGCAGGGGGCGTCTGCTATATACGGTCGGGTTTTGCAGCGAAAGATCATCATGAAGGCATCAGAGATCGTTCAACTTAAGGAGCAGGCGCTCGACGAGGTGCGGCGCGCCGGCACGGCCGCCGATATCGAGGCCGTACGGGTCAAGTATCTGGGCCGCAAAGGACTCCTGCCCACTGTTATGGACGGGCTCAAGGAACTTTCGGCCGAGGAACGCCCCGAAGCCGGTCGCCGCGCCAACGAACTCCGGCAGGAAGTGACCAAGGGGCTCGACGATGCCAAGGCCGCTTTGCAGGCCGCGGCCCGGACCGCCGGTGAGAAGCGCTTCGATCCCACCCTCCCGGGTCAGTGGCGTGGCTTGGGCTTGCGCCACCCCATCACGCAGGTGATCGAGGAGGCCATCCGTATTTTTTCCATGCTCGGCTTCACCGTGGCGGACGGGCCGGACATCGAAACCGAGTACCACAATTTTGATGCGCTCAATACGCCGGCAGATCATCCCTCGCGGGACATCCAGGATACGTTCTGGCTCGGCCCGGCCAAGTTGCTGCGCACACAGACCTCGCCCGTGCAGATCCGGGTCATGGAGGGCCGGAAGCCGCCGGTCCGGATCATCGCTCCCGGGCGCTGCTATCGGCGCGACACAACGGACGCTACGCACAGTGCGAATTTCCACCAGATCGAGGGGCTCTATGTGGACCGGACGGTCTCCATGGCGGACCTGAAGGGCGACATCACGTTCTTCGCGCGGCAGATGATGGGCGCGGACGTGAAGGTCCGGTTCCGTCCGCACTTCTTCCCGTTCACCGAGCCCAGCGTGGAGTACGATTTCTCCTGTCATTTATGCCGGGGCCAGGGTTGCCGCGTGTGCAAGCAGAGCGGCTGGATTGAGAT
>Ga0073936_10006223_pt1 | contig 15801 bp, 8 predicted proteins | sample AliMusrvi5mmetaG_FD_87041 | JGI IMG/M metagenome (GOLD analysis project Ga0073936, IMG submission 87041) | Freshwater lake bacterial and archeal communities from Alinen Mustajarvi, Finland, to study Microbial Dark Matter (Phase II) - Alinen... | ecosystem: Environmental > Aquatic > Freshwater >... | reverse complement strand
TTGGTGTCGTGCGTGCGGCGCAGGCCGAGCACCTGGACTCACGCGGCCGCCTGTTTGACGTGCTGATGGCTTGGATGGCCGATTTGCTCAGGCTCAAAACCCGCGCCGGCGGGCTCGATTTCCCGGAATCCGCGCCCAAATTGCGGCCCATCGCCGAGGCGGAAAGCGAAACCCGCCTGTTGCTGCGCATGGAGGCGCTCGACGCGCTGCGCCGCACGCTCGACACCAATGCCTTCGAGCCATTAGCCATCGAGGTGGGTTTCCTCAAGGCGTTTGGTTGAGGTCGATCACTGAGTTCTGAGATTTGGCAGGGGCCGGCCCTTTTTTTGTTATTTTTGCCTGTTGCGCAGCGTATTTGAGCCATCACCCCCGAAAGCTTGCGATGGGTAAGCCCGGTTGATGAACGCTTCTTGCCAGCAACCAATCCCTATGAATCTCCAATTCAAGTGTCCCTATTGCGGCTTGGAAATGCTGGCGGAAACCAGCAACGTCGGCGGCACCGGTCAGTGCCCATCCTGTGGCCAGGAATTCACCGTGGCCGCGGCGTCTCAACCGCTGCCGGTAGTCACCGCGCAGGTGGTCGGGCCTGGTCCGCGACCGCCGTCGGCTCCCCAGATGGTGCCAGGCCACCTGCCCAAACCGATGCTGCGGCCAAGCCCGGCCGGCCTGCGCCATGCGCTGGCCGGCCCGCGCCAGCAGAAGAGCAGCGAAACGCGGGACCGCATCCTGATTGCCAGCGTGCTCATCGGCGGGGGGCTGCTGATTTTCGGGTTGCTGTGGATGATGCAACACGCCAACCCGGGTGCGGCGCCGCCAAGTCCGCCGCCGGTCACCCCTGCCAGGGCCGAGCGCTCGGCGCTGGACAAGGAGAAAATGGAGCGCCTTGAGGCCAAGCAAAAGGAACTGGAGCAAGAAGTCGAGCGCGCCAAACTCATCCGTGACAAGCAGGAAAAGGCGGAGCAGGAGGCGATTCAGGCGGAGCGCGTCAAACAGGAAGCTGAGGCTGCCACGCAGCGGACCAAGATGCGCAAGTATTACGCCACCCGGCTGTTTGAGGGCGACGATGCCGCGGCTGGTGCCTACATCGACGAATTGGAAAACATTCGCAACGACATGGCGCTCCTGCCCAGGGATGCCCTGGAGCGCAGCTCACCGGAGCAAACCGACAAATTCATCACGGCGCGCATGATCGAACGCGCGGGGAAGAATTCCGTCTTGTATCATTGGTTGGAGGCCCATGGGCGCAAGGCCGAGGACTTGGTGCCGGGCTTGGCGCAAAGGACTCCCAACCCCGCTGATGGCGCGCCGGGCGCCCTCTTTGACTTCAGCAAATACGCCTCCTTTGGCTCGGGTTTCTGGATCTCGGCCGATGGCTGGCTGCTGACCAATCATCACGTGGTCAATTCGGCGCAGACGGTGGACCTGCGCATGCGGGATGGGACCATCATTCAGGCGAAGGTCGTCAAAACCGATACCGTCAATGACTTGGCCTTGCTGAAAGCCGCGTCGATGCCGCCGGTCTGGCTACCGGTTTCAAAAGGGGAAGCCGAACTCAAGCTCGGGCAAACGGTGTTCACCATCGGCTATCCCAATCCCGAGGTCCAAGGCTTGGAACCCAAGTTCACCGATGGCCGCGTCAGCAGTGTCACGGGGATCGGGGATAGCAAGAATCACTACCAGACCACCGTGCCGGTGCAGCACGGCAACTCGGGCGGGCCGCTCGTCGATCTGCTCACCGGTTGGGTTGTCGGTGTGGTCAATGCGCGCTTGGAGGATCTGCGCAGTGGGACGGGCATTGCCAACGTCAGTTACGCGATCAAGGGCAACGTGGTTGGCACGTTCCTTGCCTCCGTGCCGGAAGCCAAGGTGGCGGTCGAACGCAAACCCTCCGCGCCCCTCAAGAAAGGCGATGAACAAGCCGTCATCGACCGGGTCAAGGATGCGGCGATTCTCATTCTCAACGCGCGTTGAGTTGCGTCCCTGGCGGATCCAACCAGGTGGGGCAGGGCTGCCCAATGGGTTTGGCCAGGCACCTTGTTGCCCATGAACAAAGGAGCGACGTGATCGCGGATGAACTCCATCTTCACGTTCTCGCAATGCTTTCTGTAGTCGCCGTCCTTTTCCAGTTGCGCGGTCCAGGGAATGGTGACGAGCTTTTGGGCGTAGAGTTTGCGCGTCGCGGCGCTAGCGCCCGCTGGCAGGACAAAGCCCGTGATCCCGGCGCCCGGGTCATGGAACTTGCCGTCCGCCGTGCCAGAGAAGGGCATCAGTAAGCCGAGCATCCGGTCATGCGTCGAGGTATCGATGTAGACATGATCCGCGCAGGTTCAATGGCCCCCGGCAATGAGCTTGGCACGGGCGCGCAGGTTGAGCAATTCGACGGCCAGCGAGAAGGCCATGGCAAAATAGATATAGCCTTTCGGGATGTCGAAATGCAGGCCCTCGGCGATGAGGGCGGTGGCAATGAGCAGCAGGAAGGACAGCGCGAGCATTTTCAGCGACGGGTGGCGGGTGATGAATTCGCCGATCGGGGCTGCCGCCAGCATCATGATGGCCACCGAGAGAATCACGGCCAGCGCCATCACCGAGAGATGGTCGGCCATGCCGACGGCGGTGATGACCGAGTCGAGCGAGAAGATGATATCGATCAAGGCGATCTGGATGAGCACGCCGACGAAGTTAGCGGCGCTGGCGGCTAGCTCAGGTTTGGCTGCGGCTTCGAGACTGTGGTGGATCTCGCGGGTGGCTTTCCACAGCAGGAAGAGGCCGCCGCCTAGCAGGATGAGGCCGCGGCCGGTCATGCCTAACATGCCGGCGTGGGCCTCGGCATCGGGCATCATTTTCCACAGCGACGGGGCGATGGGAATGGCAATCAGCGGGGTTGTGAGGCGGGTGATCCAGGCGATGGCGCTGAGCAGCAACAGGCGGGTGAGCATCGCCAGGGTGAGGCCGAACAAGCGCCCCGACTTGCGCTGGGCCTGGGGCAGGGTGTCAACCAGGATCGAGAGAAAGGCGATATTGTCGATGCCCAGGACAATTTCCAGCAACGTCAAGGTGGCGAGGGCGGCCCAGGCGTTGGGGTCGGAGAGCCAGGAGAAGTCGAACATGGGCGCGGCGGGCTTGGCATGTTAGGACGGCTGGCTGGCGAAGGCCAGTGCCCGCTGTTTCATCTGGGTGGTCATGAGGGTGAGGGCGTTGGCGCGGGTGGGGGCGAGGTGCTCCTTGAGCCCGGTGCGCTCGATGAAACTCATGTCGGCCTGGAGGATGTCATCGGGGGTTTCGTTGTCGAGGATGCGGACAAACAGGGCGATCATGCCCTTGGTGATGAGCGAATCGGAATCGGCATGGTAGCGCACTTTGCCCACCTCGCTGGTGGCGTCGAGCCAGACCTGGGATTGGCAGCCCTTGATCAGGTGCGCGGGCGTCTTGAGCGATTCGGCCAGCGGCGGCAGCCGTTTGCCGAGGCTGATGACATATTCGTAGCGTTCGGTCCAATCCTGGAACAGAGCGAGCTCGTCGAGGAGTTGTTGTTGTTTTTCGGGGATCGTCATGCGCAGTGATAGTGGAGCGCGGGACGGGCCGTTGTGCAAGCCCGGATCAAGTCGCGGCGGCCAGGCGCTGCAAGCCGCGCCCGGCGAGGAAGGCCAGCGGTGGCAGCAGCAAGCAGGCAACGGCCAGCGGGCCGCCCCTGCCATGGGTGAAAAGGCTCAGCGACACGGGCAGCAACGCGACCCAATCGAGCAGCGGCAGGCCGGCCAGCAGCGCGGAAACCTGGGTGCGCGGGGATTTTCCAAACCGGCTGAAACACAGGGTCAGCCAGACGCCAAAGGGCAGCAACCCCAGAACTGCGAATCGCGGCGTGGTGAAGGCATACCACGAGGCCATCAACAGCCCGGACAGCAGCAGCAAGAATCGCGCCTGGACGCGCGACGCGGCTGGCGGTGCCGCCTTCGATTCGCAGCGGGCGATCCACGAGAGGCCCGCCACATAAAACAGCAAGGCCAAGGCGTGTGGTGCGATGACCGCCACTTCGATGCGGGTCTCCGCCAAGGGATACGCGAGGTTGGGTTTGGCGCAGCTCAATGGCCATTCGATGAAAAACAGCAATGGCAGCAGAGCCCGACACATGCCCACCAGCAGAATCGACGCGAGGGCCTGCTTGTGCCAGCGGGTGTAGCTCACAATGCACAGCCCGATCGCTAGAGCGACCATCGCGCTGCCCGCGCCGATGCACCCGGCCGAGGCCACCCCGGCCACCCCGCAGGCGAGCGCCAGGCCGAGATAAAATGCGGGTGCAAACGCGCCCTGGGGCAACGCCCGCTCCGGCCGATGTTGTGCATCCCATTGGCGGTCATGCCAGTCGTTGAGAAAATTGCCGCTCACATAGAGCAGACCGCCGGATAGAGCGAGTACGGCGGCGGCTGGCCAGAGCGAGGCGCTTGGCGCCCAGCGCCAACCGGCCAGACTGCCCAGCGCAACGCCCAGCCAGACGTTGCTAACCACGCTGGGGAGGTTGGCGATGCGCGCACTGGCGAGCAGCAGGAGCAGTTTTTGGCGCAGCGACATCAACTTGGGTAGGCGGGTGAAATCAACCTCGGTGGCAGGCCGCCCGGCGGGCTGCGAGTGTGCCGCGGCCCAGCCAATTGGCCAGTGTAATCTGCGGGGCCGCGCGCTTCCCGCAGGGCCCCGTGCGCCGCCGGCCGAAATCGACGGAAGCCGCGGAAATTTTTGCACCGATGGGTGGACAAGCGCAGACCGGTGCCCTAAACTCCAACCCATGAGCAGCCACCAGCAATCCCCTCCGCGCCAGGCCCATGGTTTTACCTTGATCGAGTTGTTGGTGGTCATCACCATCATCGGAGTGCTGGCGACCATCGCGATGGTCGGCACTCCCAAGATCATCGAGAAGGGACGCAAAGTGCAGGCCTTGTCGCAGTTTCGCGAGTTGGCGGTGGGTTTTGCTTCCTTCGACGGTGACAACAATAGCCCGCTCATTCCCTATGAGCAGCGCGCCGCCGGCCAGGACACGGTCTATGGCGACGTCGGCGGCGAGTTTTCCAACGGCATTGTGGTGGCGGTGCTGGGCGGCTCGGCGGGCAACCTGCCCTATCACCCGATGGATTACAACGTCAAGGACATCAATCCCAAGGAGGAGGTCTATATGATCTTCAAACTCGCCGACAAGAAGAAAAACGGGGTCACTCTCGATGGCGTGCTCAACGATCCGTGGGGCAGGCAGCTGATGTTTGCCGTCAATGCCTTCAAATCTACCAATTCGGATGCCGTCCTGATGGAAAACAACACCACCACCCCCGGCAAGAATGACTCCCATCTCGACACCAAAGGTTTGGCCGTGTATTCGGATACCGAACCGCGGGACCAATCCTATGTGGTGTGGAGCTACGGCAAGGACGGAAAAAAGGGCAGCGAAGAAGGCCGCGGCCGCAAGCTTCCGCCCTACAACGGCTCGGACGACGTGATTTCTTGGAAGTAATTGCAGCGCGGGCTTGCCGTGCGAAACGTCGCGGCTCTAACCTCGGGGCATGCAGACCATTCGAGCCGGAGTCGCGGGTGCGGGTGCCATGGGGCGCAACCATGCCAGGGTGTATTCGCTGTTGGACAACGCGGTGCTAACCGCCGTGTACGATGCGGATGCGGCGCGCGCGGCGGCGGTGGCCGCGGAATTTGGTGCCCAAGCGGTCGCCAGCTTGGAAGCTCTCGCCGAGGTATGCGACCTTGCCAGTGTGGCGGTGCCCACCGTCGCCCACCGCGCGGTGGGTTGCCGCCTGATGGAGTTGGGACTGCATGTGTTGATGGAAAAACCGATCGCCCCGACCCTGGCCGATGCGCAGGTGTTGGTGGAAACCTCGCAACGCACCGCGCGGGTGCTGCAAATCGGCCACATCGAACGCTTCAATCCAGTGCTGCGCGAATTGGAAAAAAAACTCTCCCGCCCCCGCTTCATCGAGGCCCACCGGCTGTCGCCCTTTCCCAACCGCAGCGTCGACATCGGCGTGGTGCTCGATCTGATGATTCACGATTTGGAAATCATCCTCCACCTCGTCCGCTCGCCCATCGCCAGCATCGACGCGGTCGGCGTGGCGGTCTTGACCGGCCAGGAGGACATCGCCAATGCCCGCCTGCGTTTCGACAACGGTTGTGTCGCCAACGTCACCGCCAGCCGCATCAGCCCCGAACGCATGCGCAAACTGCGGGTGTTTCAGGAAGATTGCTATCTGTCGCTCGACTATCAGGAACAATCCGGCCACATCCACTGGAAGGATGGCATGGAAATCAAGCGCGCCGAGGTGGCGGTGGCACCCGGTGAGCCCCTGCGCTTGGAACTCGAGGCCTTCGTCAACAGTGTCGCCGCCGGCGCCGCCCCCGCCGTCAGCGGCCAACAAGGCACCGCCGCCCTCGGCGTGGCCTTGGAAATCACCCGCCTCATCCACCAGTCCCGGTGATGCCACCGGTGGTTGCCGGTTGCCGCTGCCATCAACCGCTTGCGGCGAAAACGGCAAGGCGCCTTCAGCTTCTCCGAAATACTGAAAAAAACTTCTTGCATAGCTGTCCGGAATTTGAATAATCGCGGTTTGTCGTGATGGCAGTGGTCTGACCCGCCCTCCGTTTCGGCCCAAAACCCCAATTGATAGAAAACCACAGCCATGTCATTTCAACAGAACCTGAGGGGGCTGCGCCCTCTTTTTACCCGCCTTGCCCTGATTGTGGGCATCTGCATCGGCGGTTTAGTCTGGCTCCAGTCCAATGCAAGTCCCGATGGGAGTGCGGACTTCAAGCTCGCCATCGATGACGCCTCGCCGCCCACCATCCAGCTGAGTTTTGACGCGACTGAAGATGCCTATTACTATCCGGAGTATTACGACGAGACGAGCAAGCAGTGGATCCCCATCCCTAACAACCAACAATTTTACAACGCCGGCAAACGCGTTGCCTTTGTGCAAATTCCTGGAGAGCCCACCCCGAAGAACCGGATGCTGCGCATGGCGCAGACCGCCGCAGCGGTGCAACCCACCATCTTCCCGCAGGCGGCGACCGGTTGCCCGGTAGCCCAAACGACGTGTCCGGCCACGGCGACGGTCTGTGCCGCGGCGGTTGCCACGGTTTGTCCCGCCCGTGCGGTCGCCACCCAGTGTCCGCTGCAGTTGACTCTGTGCGCCACGGCCTTGACGCAGTGTCCGAGTACAGCGACCAGCTGTCCGATCCAAGCCACCCTGTGCACGGCCAAGGCCCTGCCAACTTTCTGCGGCGGCATTGCCACCCAGTGTCCCAAGCAGGCTACCAACTGTGCTTCGGTGATCACCGTCTGCCCGGTCGCACCGACCTCATGTCCGAAAAACCTGACCCAGTGCCCGAGTCAGGACACCCTTTGTCCGACCAATGTGGCCACCGTCTGCCCGGTCAGTCAGACCGCGTGCCCCGCCCTGCAAACGTCCTGCCCGCGCATCATCACCAAGTGCCCGGTGGAAGTCACCCTCTGCATCACCCAGCTCACGGCCTGCCCGGGCGGAGCGACCTCCTGTCCCACCTTGCCGACCCAGTGCCCGAACAAGCAGACCCAGTGCCCAGTGCTGCCCACCCTGTGCCCGTCAACGCTTCAAGCGACGGTGTGCCCGGTGAAGACCACCGCCTGCCCGGTGGTGGCCACGACCTGTCCGGATGTCATGGTGCAGACTCAATGTCCGCAACAACAAACCAAGTGTCCGCAACTGCTCACCGTGTGTCCGGTCGCTTTGGGCACGGTGACGCAATGCTCGCAAGTTGCCGCAGCCACGCAGTGTTCGGGCTTGCAGACCATCTGTTCATCGGTGGTTACCCAGTGCCCGAGTAGCACCAGCACCTGCAACCCGACCTATTCACCGCAACAGCCCACGTTGTGCCCGCCGGTGCAAACCCAATGCCCGATCACCGCGACGGTTTGCCCGCAGGTCAGCGCGCCGACCGAATGCCCGCGAGTCCAGACCGTTTGCCCCCAGCTCGCCACCCAATGCCCGGTGAACACCACCACCACTTGCCCGCAAGTGGTCACCTACTGCCCGACCGCCGGCGCCTCCTGCGGCCCGACCTTCTATCCCCAAGTGCCGACCCAGTGCCCGGCGGACGCCGCCACCCAGTGCAACCAGCATCCGACCGAATGCCCCTTGAACGGCGCCATCACCCAGTGCCCGGTCCAAACCACCGTGTGCCCGAGCAGCTCCACCACCTGCCCGTTGGTCGCCACCAATTGTCCGGCCAATACCACCCAATGTCCGAAGGTGGCCACCATCTGCCCGGCGCTTGACACCGTCTGCCCCGGCACCACCGGGACCACCGTCTGCCCGGTCCAGCAAACCACCTGCCCGCTGCAGTCGACCCAGTGCCCGCTGGAGAAGACCATTTGCACCCAAAGCATCACCACGTGCACCGGCCAGCAGACGCTGTGCCCCGACCCGACCGGCGCGACCATCTGCCCGTCGGTGCCCACCGCGTGCCCAAGCCGCGCCACCTTCTGTCCCGTCTCGCAAACCCAGTGCCCGGCCTATTCGACCATTTGTCCCACCACCGCGGCGGTAACCGTTTGCCCGGAAAAGGCCACCGCCTGCCCGAGTGTGGCAACGTTCTGCCCGGCGGCCCAAACCCAGTGCCCGGCACAAAGCACCACCTGCCCGGTCCTGTTCACCCAATGCACCTCCGAGGCGACCCACTGCCCGGTGAATGACACCACCACCTGTCCCCAGGTGACCACCTACTGTCCCGCGGCTGGCACGTCCTGCGGTCCGACCTTCCTGCCCCAGGTGCCCACCACCTGCCCGACCACCTTGACCACCGTCTGCCCGGTGGCCTCGACCAGCTGCCCGAACATTCTGACCCAGTGCCCGAATGAGCCGACCAAATGCCCGGCTCAGCCAACCGTGTGCACCACCGATCCGGTCGCCACCCAGTGCCCGCTGCACCAGACCCAATGCCCGGCTGTGACCACCGTGTGCCCGCTCGATGCCGCCTCCCAGACGACCTGCCCGGTTCAGCAAACGATTTGCCCACAGGGTGCCACGTTCTGCCCGGCCACGCCGACCCAGTGCCCGCGGACCTTCACCGAGTGTCCCCAGAGCGCCACGTTCTGCCCGGCCACGCCGACCCAGTGCCCGGTTCAAACCACGGCATGCCCGCAGGTGGCCACCCAGTGCCCGGTGGCTCAAACCAACTGCCCGGCGGTGACGACCCAGTGCTTCAGTGATCCGACCGGTGCTGCTACCACCTGCCCGACGGTGAGCACCCAATGCCCGGCGCAAACCACCGCCTGCCCGCTGGTGGCAACGAGCTGCCCGTTGACCCCGACCGTTTGCGCGTCGTCCTCGACGGGTGCCACCACCACTTGCCCGCAACAGCAGACCGCCTGCCCAAGCGTGCAAACCGAGTGCCCGGCCTTGGCCACCACCTGCCCGCAGTATCCCACCAAATGCCCGGTCATCGCCACCATCTGTCCCGATCGGACGGTGTCGACCCAGTGCCCGGTCCTGGAAACCCAGTGCCCGTCCACGGGGGCCACCTATTGCCCGGCAACTCCCACCGTCTGCCCGGCCAGCGCCACCGCCTGCCCGGCCGAACCCACTCATTGCCCGGCGTCGGCGACTCCCACCACCTGCCCGGTCCAGCAAACCGTCTGCCCGACCGGCACGGTGACCGTCTGCCCGGCAACCGCGACCCAATGCCCGGGCACCTCGGTGACCACCCAGTGCCCGGTCGCTGCCACCTCCTGCCCCACGGTGCCGACCACTTGTCCGACCCAGTCGACCCAGTGCCCGGTCACTCAAACTGAATGCCCGAGTGATCCGGTCCAAACCCAGTGCCCGGCCACCGTGACCACCTGCGTCGGCCTTGCCACCCAGTGCCCACCGCAAACCACCAGTTGCCCGCAAGTGACCACCCAGTGCCCGGCCACCGTGACGGATTGCGTCAATGTACCCACCCAGTGCACCCATACCGCAACCGAATGCGCGGCCGGTGCCACGACCTTCTGCCCCCAGGTGCCGACGTCCTGTCCGGCGGTCGCCACCCAGTGCCCGGTGAAGCAAACCGCTTGCCCGACAACCGCCACCCAATGCCCGATCAATCCCACCACCTGCCCGCTCCAATCCACCCAGTGCCCGCACGATGTGCCGACCCAGTGCCCGACGGCCAGCACCACCTGCCCGGTGCTGACCACCGAATGCCCGGTGACCACCACCACTTGTCCGCTCGTCCCCACCCAGTGCGCCAGCGCGGCGACGACGTGTTCGACGGTTGCGACCCAGTGCACGGGACAAGTCACCGTGTGCGCGACCCAAGTGACGACCTGCCCGATCGCCACCCAGCCGACCGTTTGCCCGAGTGGCACCAGTGACATCACCATCTGCCCGGTCCAACCGACCCATTGCCCGACCCAGGCCACCTACTGCCCGGTGTCGAGCCAATGCGGACCGACGATCTATCCGCAAAAGCCCACCGAATGCCCGGTCGCCCAGACCCAGTGCCCGGTTGTCGCCGGCCAGTGCGGACCGACCTATTTGCCGGCAATTCCCACGCAATGCCCGGTCCTGTCCACCACCTGCCCGACCCAATCCACGACCTGCCCGGTGCAAGCGACGACCTGTCCAGTGCAATCCACGGCCTGCCCGGTCCAAGCCACGACGTGTCCGGTGCAGTCGACCGCGTGCCCGACCCAGTCCACGATCTGTCCGGCTCTTAGCACCGTATGCCCGCTGCAAACCACCGTGTGCTCGGCCAATTCCACCGAATGCCCGACGCCCGGGGCGAATTGCGGCCCGACCATCTACCCGCAGATTCCCACGCAGTGCCCGGCCCAAGCGACGACCTGCCCGCTGATTCAAACCCAATGCCCGGCGCAGTCCACGACCTGTCCGCTGCTGACCACCCAATGCCCGGTCATCGCCGGCAAGTGCGGCCCGACGATGACCCCCAACACGCCGACGGAGTGTCTGCCAACCGCGACGGTGTGCCCGGTGGTCACCACCCAGTGCCCGACCTCGACCGCATGTGGTCCAACCATCACCCCGGGCACGCCGACAGCTTGCTCGCCGACCCCAACCCAATGCCCGGTGGTGACCACGGTTTGTCCTGGCTTGAACACCCAATGCCCGGATGCCACCGGGGTATGTCCTTGAACGATAGGAATACGGCCTGAGGTTTTTGAAAAGCACTCATCAACCGTCAATGGCTTGGTATCCTCCGGTGCCAAGCCATTGTTGCAACTGCCGGGCGCTGACCCGCTACCGCCGCCTCAGACAGCATCGTTCATCTTCCCGTGGGCTCAGGATGGCTGAGCATCGGTCACCAGCCCGGAGCGTTCGAGGCATTCCACCGCTTTCGCCCCGGGAATCGTCGATGCAAACATGACCCGCAGCGGCTCCCTCGCCCGCGCAGGGAACCGCCGCCAACTCGTCGAACCGCCCCTGATCGGGGGGAATCCAGTTCAGCCTCAGTTGGGTGTCACGAGCAGCCGGACGAAGAGTTTGCCCGCACCGCTGGGCAGGGTGTACTGGACGGAGCCCGCAGTGTTGTTGAGATTGCTGTCGCCAACCGCCACGTTCGACCAGGTGGTCAGATCGGGCGACGTCTGCACCACGAATGCCGTGCCGTACGCCGAGCTGGCGATATTGCCGCCATTCGGCCAGGTGACCTTGCCGGCCACCACGCCCGGATTGGCGGTGAAGCCCGAGCCGGTTTGCCCCATGAAGTATTCAATCCCGTTGGACATGCCATCCTGGTCAAAGTCGAGGTTGGCGGCTTGGCCCCCCGCGTTGGCGGCGGACCAAGTTGCGAAATTGGTGATTCCTACCTGGATCTTGCCGCTGCCGGTGATGCGGGCGGTTTGATTAGGGGCGCCTGACCCCAGCGCACCGTAAACCCCGCTGCTCTGGCTAACGCCGGCGAGAATCAAGACCGCCACCTGGTCGGTGGCCGCATGGGCCAGGTTGAGCACTGCCGCAGCGCCGATGGTTACCGTCGAGGCATCGGCAAAAAAGGCCCTGTCCACACTCATGGTGCCAGCAGCCACGGTGGTGTTGCCAGTGTAGGTGTTCGCCCCGGTGAGCGTCAAGTTGCCGCCGGTCTGCACCAGATTGAGCCGATTGATGCCATCCCGGATGCTCCCGGCGAAGCTGCCGCCACTGGTCAGGGTAAGCGTCGACGTCGCGCTGCCGTCGTTGGTAACCACCGCGCCCGCCGCGCCGTTGAGGGAACTGACGGTTTCGTTGACGCCACCCATATCGAACGTGCCGGCATTCAGGGTAATGCCCACCAAATCATAGATCTGATCTCCGCCAAGGCCGCCGAGAATCACTTTGCCTCCATTGAGCGTGAGGCCGTTGCTACCACCGATGACACGGGTGGCCGCGCCATTCTTGGCCATCACCACCGTCCCGCTGTTTACGACCATTTCCCCGTCGTAGTTGTCAGTGTCGCCCGCTGCCATCACGAGGGTGTTGACGCCGCTTTTCACGATGCGCGCGCTGTCGATCTTGCCGAGGGTGATCTGGCCGCTGCCGTCGATGGTGAACGTGCCGCCGACCGCCGTGATCGGCGTGGCGCTGAGGTCCACCGCCGCGCCGCTGTTGGTGAGGGTGCCGCGGAGGCTGGCCGCGGTGAGGGTGTTGGTGGCGAGCACGTTGTTGCCGTTGAGGTCGAGCGTGCCGCCGACCGGAATGACCACCTCTCCGCTGCCGAGGGCATTGGAGTTGCCCATTTTCAAGGTGCCGGCGTTGACCGTGGTGCCGCCGTCGTAGGCGTTCGCCGCGGTGAGCGTCAAGCTGGAGTTGCCGCTCTTGGCCAGGCTTCTGCCAGCCCCCGACACGATCCCGCTGACCGCCATGGCGGCGGTGTTGGCGTTGAAGGAGACCGCGGACGCGGCACCGCTGATGTCGCCGGTCAGGAAAAACTGGCCGGCACCGGCAGTGGTGAAGGTGTGCGGCTTGACCAGCACGATGGGCAAGGCCAAGGTTTGCGGGTTCGCCGAGGAGTTGATCACCTCGGCGCTGGTATCACCTAACAGCGTCAGGGCGGGCCCTGCAGTGGAAATCGTGAAACTACCGGCAGAGGCCGCAAAATTGAGCCCATCCACGGCATAGGCGGCGTCCATCACTGGGGACAAGCGCGTGGCGCCGGCGAAGGTCAAGTGGTCGCCCGCGGGCTGGGGTGCCAGATTCAGATCCCAGTTGTCCGCGCTATTCCAGCTGTCATTGGCGCCGCCGCCGTCCCACACCAGGGTTTGCGCGGGGGCCACCGCCAGCGTCAGAACGCCCGTGGCCTCGGTAAACGTCCAGGTCTTCAAGCCGTCCACCTTGGTGTGCACATGGCTGGCTGGGGTGAAGCCCAGGACGCTGAACGCCTCGCCGTAGCTCACCTCCAGATTCGTGCGATCCACCACGGTCCAGAAATTCCCGTCGGTGAGGTCGGCGGCGCTCACATCGAGGACCAGGGTGCCGTTGAGTGTCGCCGTGGCACCGGCCGCGCCGAGCAGGGCGGAGTTGACGTTGTTCGCGCCGATGCCGAAGCGGAGCCGCGCAATTTCTGATAGAACAAGCGCTCCTTGGGAGACTGTGGTGTTGCCAGTGTAGCTGTTGCTGCCGTTGAGGGTGAGGGTTCCGGCGGTGGTTTTGGTCAAGGCGGCGGAGCCACCGAGGTTGACCGAGACCACACCGTTGCGGGCGGCGAAGGCGCCGGTGGCATTCAAAGAGCCGCCCCCGGTGAGGGTGCCGGCACTGAGGCCGTCGGCGGACCCGAGCGACAGAGTGGCGACAGTTTCAGACAACCCTTTGGTATCGAAGACGCCGCTATTCACCGTGAGGAAAGTGGAGTCGAAGATTTGGTCGCCGCCGCTGCCGCCGAGTTCCACCGTGCCGCCATTGACCACCACGCCGCTGCCGCTGGCATGGACCGACGAGGAGCTGGCCTTGGCTAGGATCAGGGTACCGGAGGTGACGCTGGAGACGTAGAGGAAGCTATTGTCGCCGGCACCTGCGAGGGTCACCGTGTTGGAGCCGGTTTTAACCAGACCATTGCCGTTGCCGTTGCCCAGATCGCCGAGGGTAATATTGCCGGAGCCACCGATGGTGAAGCTGCCGGCGTTGTTGATTCTGGCGTGGCCGCTGAGATTTACCGGCGCACCGGAATTGACCAGCGTACCGCGCAGGGTGTTGTCGGCGAAGGGTTTGGCAAGATCAAAGCCGGCGAGATCCAGGGTGCCCGCGGCACTGAGCGTGACCGAACCGGAGCTCGAGCCAAGCGCGGCTGAGTTGCCCATCACCACGGTTCCGGCGCTGATGATGCTGCCTCCGGTGTAGGAATTGCCTGCGGCCGAGTTCAGTGTCAACGTGTGGCTGCCGGTCTTGGTGAGCGTCGCGCCGCTGCCACCATCGATCGGCCCGGCGATGACGATGTCGCCGGCGGCCGCATTGATGGTTTGGGCCTGCGCCAACGTCAGGCCTGGATTGAGGGTCTGAGGGTTCGTGGAATTATTGACCACACCGCCCGCACCGGCGAGAGTGAGATGACCGGGGCCGCCCAGCGTGAAGTTTCCCGCCGTGGCGTTGAACGTGAGGCCAGTGACCGAGTAGTCTGTCTCGATCACCGGAGTGGTGCGGATGGTGCCGCCAAAAACCAGCGAGTCACCGGCCAAACCGGGTGGCAGATCGTTCGCCCAGTTGGCTCCGGTGGCCCATGCATCGTCGCCACCGCCACCATCCCACAGCGTGGACGAGCTCGTTACGGTGAGCACCGCGATCGAATTCACCGGGCTGGAGCCGCTGTCCGTGACGGTCACGGTGAGATTCTTGCTACCCGCCAAGGTGCCGGTAGTCACCGGCATGGAATAGGAATAGTGCACCCCGTCACCGAGGTTGTTCATGGACTGCGATGTAGCGCCGCCGATCTGACTCAAATCGACGCTCACCCCGGTGAGCGGGTAGCCACCCTGGGTCACCGCCGCGGTCACGGTAACGTTTTCACCGCGCAGCGCAACGGCATCGCCACCGAGGTCGCTGGTGACACTGGCAGCGACAAAGAGTGAGATTGAGGCGCTGTAATGCAACAGTACCTGATGGTTCGCGGCGTCGGTAACGATGGTGAAGTTGGCCGCGTTGGCCGGCGGAGTGCCTTCAAAAATCACACTCGCAAAGCTGCCCGTGATATTGCCAGTGGCGGAGATGAGCTGATAATCCGCCGCGTCCAGATTGGCTGCGCCGGCCAAGCTGGTGAGGTGCAGGATGTTCGAGCTGAGCGCCAAGTCGCCGTTGATGGTCAGATGGTCGTTGCCGCTGGCGGCGGACGGGCTCACATCCATGCCAAGGGTCCCGCCCGGGGTCAGATCAAGGTTGTTGGAGAACGTGAGATTGCCGGCGGTGCCGTTGCCACCCGGATAGATCCGCGCCGCGCTGCCGGCGGTGGCCACGCTGCCGGAGATCGTCCCGCTGCCTGACAGGGTTTGGCTGGTTGCCAGGGTGAACGCCTTGGCGGTGACATCCAGCAGCGCTCCCGCGGCCACCTGGATCGAGGGACTCGCCAGCGAGCCGGAAGCCCCGAGGGCCAAGCTGCCGGTGGTGACGGTGGTATTGCCGGTGAAGGTGTTGGTGCCGTTGAGGGTGAGCGTGCCACTGCCGATCTTGGTCAGGTTGCCCGCGCCGCTGAGGTTGCCCGCATAAGTTTGGGAACTGTTGTTCTTACCCGCTTGCAGGGTCACCGCCGCCGTGCCGTCGGTCAGGGCGATGCTGTGCGAACCGCCGCCGCCGCTCAGGTTGCCCACGGTGTAGG
>Ga0073936_10006222_pt1 | contig 15801 bp, 12 predicted proteins | sample AliMusrvi5mmetaG_FD_87041 | JGI IMG/M metagenome (GOLD analysis project Ga0073936, IMG submission 87041) | Freshwater lake bacterial and archeal communities from Alinen Mustajarvi, Finland, to study Microbial Dark Matter (Phase II) - Alinen... | ecosystem: Environmental > Aquatic > Freshwater >... | reverse complement strand
GCAATTCGCGCGCCTGACCGACAGCTTTCAAAACCGGCTTGCAGCGCTGGAAGAAATCGAGGAAGCGGCCAAGGATCTGTATGCCGTGCTCAATGCGGACCAGCAGAAAATTGCAAGCCAATCTCTTCTTTCGACGGTACCAACATTTGTTTCAGCGGCCCATTGCGTGCCTACTGACAGCAAGGCCCGCACCGACAAACGCGACGCCCCGCAACGCAGCCGCCGTGGCGGTGCCACGGGCAGTGGACTGGGTGGACCCGGTTAGCGCCAGCGGCGGTGGTCCCAGTTACCGAATCCCAAACCAATACTTAGCGGTGGGTGGTAGGGCTGGGCGTAATAACCGGGCTGAGGAGGTGGAGCGACAGCGTAAGCCGGTGCTTGGGCATACTCTACCGGTGCGGGTGCCGCCGACATCGGGTTTTGCGTCATCGCGCCCACCGGGGTCACCTGCAACCGCGTGGCGGAGTGCGCTTGCTGCTGCGGCTTGCCAAAAGCCGCCGCCATTTTAATTTGAAGGTCAAGCTGGGCCACTGGGACTCATGCTTGGCTGCCGGTCTTGAAGTCCTTCTGGAAACGTTCCAGGCTGTTGAAGGACCCGCAGACAAACAGTTCGTCATTGGCCTGCACGGTGAAGTCGGTGTCGAACTCCACGATGATGTCGCCGTCGCGTTCCACGGCCACGATCTTGGCGCCGGTGCGGTCCAGATCTTCACTGCGCCAGGGATGCTTGCCGACCACGGCACCGGCATGCTGGCGGATGAACTTGATGCGGTTTTCCACCTGCACCATTTGCTCGCCCAGCAGTTGGAAGGCCAGAATCTGCCCGGCCACCTGACCGACCGAAATCGCAAAGTCGGCACCGGCGCGGTACAGGCGGGCGGTATTGCGGGTGCGTTGCACCCGAACGATCAGGGGCACCTCGGGCGCATAGGCGCGCACCACGGCGGTGGCAAACACCGATTCGCTATCGTCACTCAGCGCCAGCACCACGGCACTGGCCTCGCGCACTTTAGCCCGGTCCAGCATATTGCGCTCCAGCACGCTGCCTACCAGGTCCACACCGGGCGCCGTCAAGCGGTCGATCACGATGCAGGTTTCGCCCGCGTCCATCAGCATCTCCACCACCTTCTGGCCGACCGCGCCAAAGCCGGCCAGCACGATGGGGCCGGCGCGGCGTATTGGCATGGCCATGCGCTCCACCACTTCCAGATTGGCGTGCGCGCCCACGGCCACCAAAATGGCGCCGGCCTCGACCACGGTTTGCGGCCCCTTGGTGGTAGTGAACACGCCGCCCAGCCACTGGCCGATCAGCGACACGCCATGGCGCTCGCGCAGGCGCAGCTCACCCAGGGTCTTGCCGGCCAGCGGGCTTTCGGCGCGCACCCTGAACTCCGCCATGCCGATCTTGGTGCCCAGCAAATGCATACCTTCGGCCGGTGGGCTGATGCGTATGCTGGCCTGCGAAGCCAGCGCCGCGCCCAGCACATGGGCCGGGGTAAACACCTCGGTGGCGCCGATCTGAAGCATGGGATAGCGGTACAGCGGGTCGTCGGCCAGTGCATAAATCGGGCCGGTGTAAGCGCTCTCGCGCACCACCATGGTGAATGTGGCATTGGCATGGTCATCGGCATTGGCTACCACCGCCTGGGCACTGGCCACATGGGATAGCACGGCCGGGTCGTCTGCCATCTTGCCAAACACCACGCTGTAGCCGCGGTCGCGCAGATTGCGCGCCAGCTCCATGTCTTCCTCCAAAATGACAAAGGGCGTGCCCTTGTTCTTGAATTCCACCAGCAGCGAATCGATGGTCGGGCCGTAGCGGTAAAACAGCACCTTGCCGGCCATGGGTGGCAGCTGGTGCGGCAGGCGCACCTCGAAGCGCTCTTCAAAGTAGGGCAGGATCACCAGCGGAAAGATCAGGAAAATCAGGAACTGACCGGCAAACTGGATCAGGATGACGTACAGCGCCATGACCGGATGACGCCAGGCGTTGTCGGCGCCGTAGCCGGTGGTGGTCATGGTCTCGGCCGCCCATTGCAGGCTTTGTAAAAAGCTCCGTGGCCGCCCCTCCAGCCAATTCATGCCTCCCATGTAGATGAGGGCCAGCAGCATCACGATTAAAGGCAGGAGGGCCGCGACGCTTAATAAGCGCTTGCTGGAACGTTTGAGCTGAAAGGGCATCGTAAAAAGTAGTTATCGGTGGGCTTTATCGCTGCAGCAACAGCCGTACATTTCCATCCTGCTCCGCGCCCTGCATGTGTTGTGCGTCAGCCCCGCGCCGCGCAAGGTCTAGATGCAGCGCCGCCAGGCTGCCCGCCGGGGCCTGGTGGTCCAGCAGGGTGCAGACAATTTCGACGCTGCCGTCGGTATGGCGCAGGATTTCAACGGAGCGGGTTTGCGAGGGCCAGTCGATGAGGGATGCGGTGCCGATTTCCCAGAAGCCGCCGCCCCGGCCCGAAGGATGTGGATGGGCGCTCACCCGGTGACTATGGCTGTGGCCCACCAGCCAGGCCACCATACAGGTATGGCGGTGGGCCACAGCCAACAGGGCTTGGGCCAGGCAGTCTAAGCCATGGTGACTGGCCAGCAGCGCCAGGCGACCGGGTTGCTGTTCCACCTCGGCCAGGCGCGCCTCCAGCCAGTCGCATTGCGCCGCAGCGATGGTGTCCTGGCCCACATCGGCCACCTGCGTGGTGTCGAGCAGGATGATGCGCACATGCTCGGTGTCGATCACGGTATCGGCTCGACCCGAGCGCAGCTGCGCCTGGCCGTAGCCCAGTGCGCCGTGCTGCATGTGGGCCGCCATCCATTCCCGCAGATCCACCGCGCGGCGTTGCGGCGACGCCGATATCTGACGGGAAACACCGCTGAAAAATAACTCGGGCTGGTCCAAATAAATGGCTTGCGAGGCTGTTGGGCTAAAGCCCGGGGGGCCGGCCAGCGCCTTGCGGTCGCCCAGGGCAATGGCTTCCAGCGCCGGCTTGGACAGCACCCGGCCCTGGCGCAACACATCATGGGTGCCGGGCAGGCTGGCCCAGGCAAAGCCCAGGCCCTTGGAATACAGTTCCGCGCTGGCACGCGCCACATAGCCGGGCACCACCGGATAGCCCAGGGGCTTCCACAGATCCGGAACATCGGCATCCGGGCACCAGAACGGCCAGGCGCCCGTCCCCAGTTCGTGACCGGCCTCATGCACGCCGCCAAAGGCCGACAGCGCCGCGCGTCCACCAGCCATGATCTGCAAAAAGGCCTGAAGCTCGTTGCTCTGGGCGTTGTCGATGTTGTCGCCGGTGCTAAGGGCCAGGTCAAATACCTGTTCGCTCCAGGGCGCCAGGGGCTGGCTGTGCAACTGCTCGACATGCGCGGCCAATGCCCAATGACTGAGCGCCTCTTGGGGCCGGTGCATGGGCCCCTTCCAGCGCGGGTCGTCGGCCAGCAGCTCCATCCACTCGCTGCGCGCCGGCGACACGCTGTCCATCACATGGGCATCGCTGAGGTGCAACAAGGCCAGCAGGGGCTGGCCCGGCGCCACAGGAGTAGCTCCGCCCAGTTCGGTTCGCAGGCAATAGTTCAATGCGTTCATGGTCTTTTTAGGGTGGATTTGCGGTTAACCTTGCACGTTAATTGCTTGAAGCACACCTTCCCTTATAAACCCAGGAAACCCCATGCCCTCTCTTAATTTTATCGGCGGCGAAAAAGGCGGCGTCGGAAAATCAGTGGCCGCGCGCCTGCTGGCCCAGTACTTTATCGACAAGGGTCAGCCCTTCACCGGTTTTGATACCGACCGCTCGCACACTTCCTTCACCCGCTTTTATGCCGACTATGCCTCGCCCGTGGTGGTGGACAGCTATGAAGGCCTGGACCTGATTGCCGGTGAGTTCGAGCTGCCTACCGAAGACGGCCAGACCCGCAGCGTGATTGTCGATCTGGCAGCGCAAACCGCCGCCCCGCTGTCGCGCTGGATACGCGACTCCGAGCTGATCGGTCTGATGGCCGAGATGGGCATTACCGTCAACTTCTGGCACCTGGCCGATGCCGGCAAGGATACGGTCGATCTGCTGGGTCGCTTGCTCAGCACCTATGGCCCCGGCCCCAACTACATCATTGTGAAAAATCTGGGCCGCGGCACAGACTTCTCTCAGCTCGACGAATCGGCCGCCATGCAAAAGGCGCGGGAAATGGGCGCCAGGGTCATGACCCTGGCCCAACTGCACGAGGCCAGCATGCGCAAGATGGATAGGCAGAACGCCAGTTTCTGGGCCGCCATCAACACCAAAACCGGCGAAGATTCGCTGGGCCTGCTGGAGCGCCAAAGGGTGAAAAGCTGGCTCAAGGGAGCCTACGCATCGTTTGACAACTTGCCCCTGGACTAGGCGCTATCTGCACCGCCACTGGCATACTCTGAGCCTTGAACGCCAACACAGAATCCGACGCTGCTTTGCCGCCCCGGACCGCATCCGACATGCCAGCCATGGCGCAAGCCTGCGCGTCTGAAGCCGGACATTTTGACGAGCTGCGGGGTTGCGTGGCCGAGCCCGACGGCAGCCACATTGACCGGGCCGGCCTGACGCGCCACTGGAAGGAATTCCTGAGCCAGTCCGAGGCGCAGAGCGCCACCGATATGGACAGGCGCTATGCCAGCCTGCAGCGCCAGATTCGCGACAACGGCGTCACCTACAACGTCTACGCCGACCAGGAAGGGCCACAGCGGCCCTGGTCGCTGGACCTGTTTCCGCTGATAGTGGATGCGCCTAGCTGGAAGCAAATCGAGGCCGGTGTACTGCAGCGAATGCGCCTGCTCGAGGCCGTACTGGGCGACGTCTATGGACCGCAGGAATTTTTGAAACAGGGCCTGTTGCCCGGCGCCCTGGTGCATGGCCACCCGGGCTATCTGCGCCAAATGCATGGCGTGGTGCCGGCCGGTGGCGTGCACCTGCATGTGGCGGCCTTCGATTTGTCACGCGGACCGGACGGCCTGTGGTGGCTGGTGGGCCAGCGCACCCAGGCGCCTTCCGGGCTGGGCTATTTGTTGGAAAACCGCCTCACCGTGTCGCGCCAGTTTCCGCAGGCCTTCCAAAGCATGCCGGTGCAGCGTTTGGCCGCCACCTACCGGGCGCTGATGGAAAGCCTGAAGTCGCTGAGCCCGGCCGGTGCAGACTCGCACATCGCCCTGATGACGCCCGGCCCCTACAACGAAACCTATTTTGAGCACGCCTATCTGGCGCGCTATCTGGGTCTGAGCCTGGTCGAAGGCAGCGATCTGACGGTGCGCGACGAGCGCCTGTTCCTCAAGACCCTGCAAGGCCTGGTGCCCATTCATGGTCTGCTCAAGCGCGTGGATGACCAGTACATGGATCCGCTGGAACTGCGCGCCGATTCCACCCTGGGCGTGCCGGGCCTGCTGCAGGCGATACGCGCGGGCAATGTGCTGGTGGCCAACGCGCCGGGCTCGGCTTTTCTGGAGTCGCCCGCCCTGCTCGGCTTTTTGCCGGCGCTGGCGCGCCATGTGCTGGGCGAAGAACTGCAAATGCCGGCCCTGCCCACCTGGTGGTGCGGCGAACACAGCGCCATGGAAGAGGTGCTGCCCTACATGGCCGAGCACACCATCAAGCCGACCTATCCGGGCTCCAGCATCCACGAATCCTTTGATCCGGTGATTGCACGCCACCTCAACCAGCGCGACCGCGACGCCTGGGCCGGGCGCATTTTGCGCCAGGGTGAAGACCACACGCTGCAGGCCTACTTGCCGTTGTCGCAAATGCCGACCTGGCAGGCCGGCAGCGCCGCCCGGCCGGGCCACATGGTTACGCGCTCCACTCTGCTGCGCGTATTTGCCGTGTCTGACGGCCTGGGTGCCGACGGCAGACCGCGCTGGCGGGTGCTGCCCGGCGGCCTGGCGCGCGTGGCAGGCAGCAGCATGGACATTGCCTCGATGCAGCGCGGCGGCAGCAGTGCCGATGTATGGGCCCTGACCGATGAGGCTGTGGACACCAGCTCGCTGCTGACGGTGGCGCACCAGGCCGCACAGACCAGTAGGCGCAAACGCCTGGTCACCAGCCGTGCCGCCGAGCACCTGTACTGGCTGGGCCGCTATACCGAACGCGCAGAGAATTCCGTGCGACTGGCGCGGCTGACGCTGGACTGTCTGGGCGGCGAGCACCAGACCTCGGTGCCGCTGCAGCAGTGGCTGAGCCACATGGCCGTCAACAACACCCTGGTGCTGCCGGGCGTGCCATCGGCGGTGCAAGCGCGGCGCGTATTCGAGCGCTCGCTGATTGCCAGCCTGGGCGCCACCGACGGCGCCACCAGCGTAGGTTACAGCCTGCGTGCGCTGAAGATGGCCGCCTCCACCGTGCGCGAGCGCCTGTCGCAGGAAGACTGGAGCATGATCGTGCGCTGCGAGGAGGAGCTGTTTGTCCGTTCCGCCGCACATACGGCCAAGGGTGATTTCTCAGCCGCTGCGGCGCTGCGCGTGCTCAAGACCAGCAGCGATTACCTGGCTGCCATCACCGGCGCGCAAACCGACCGCATGACGCGTGACGACGGTTGGCGCCTGCTCAGCATAGGCCGCCACGTCGAACGCCTGGCGTTTCTGGCCGGTGCCCTGGAACGCGCGCTGGAACTCGGTACGCTCGACAGCGATGGCGGCTTTGAGGCGATGCTGGAACTGTTTGACAGCACCATCACCTTTCGCGCCCAGTACCAGCAAAGCCGCGATATTTTTGCTTTGACAGACCTGCTGGTGATGGATCTGGACAACCCGCGCTCGCTGGCCTGGGTGGCCCACACCCTGCGCGGGCGACTAGCCAAGCTAGCCGGCAGCCCGGCCGGTGTGCTCAGTCCACTCTCGCTCAAGGTGCCCGCACCCGAGGACTGGGACTTTTCCAGCGACTGGGAGCGCACGGCCGCACTGCTGGAGCCAGTCACCCTGCTGGAGCTGCTGCGCACGCTGCGCGCCAGCGCGTTTCAGGTGTCGGACGAGATCAGCACCACCTATTTCACGCACTCGGCGCAAACCAACCAGAGCATGGCCACCTGATGCTGCTGCAAGTCACCCACGACACGCGTTACCGCTACATGCCCGCGGTGGAAACGGCCCAGCATCTGGCCTATATGCAACCGCGCGCGCACGCCGCGCAAACCCTGCTGGACCACGCCCTGCATATCAATCCGGCACCGGCCCTGGTGCGCAGCATGAACGATGTGTATGGCAATACGCGCTGCTTCTTTTCGCTGCAGACGCCGCACGAGCTGTTGTCGGTGGTGGCGCATAGCCTGGTCTCGACCCGGCCCAGCCCCATTATCAGCAGCCTGCTGCCCTGGGAAAAGGTACGCGAGATGTTCCGCTACCAGGCCGGCAACCGCTTTGATCCGGCCTCCGAGTTTGTCTTCCCCTCGCCCTTTGTGCCGCGCCATGCCGAGTTCGCGGCCTATGCGCGCTCCAGCTTCGCGCCGGGCTTGCCGCTGCTGAATGCCTGCATCGACCTGATGCAGCGCATCCATACCGAATTCACCTACGAGAGCCAGAGCACCCAGATCAACACCCCGGCACGGCAGGCACTGGCCGAGCGCCGGGGCGTGTGCCAGGACTTCTCGCACATCATGATTGCCTGCCTGCGCACCCTGGGCCTACCGGCGCGCTATGTCAGCGGCTACATGCTCACGCATCCGCCCGAGGGCCAGGAGCGCCTGGTCGGCAGCGATGCCTCGCACGCCTGGGTCAGCGTGTTTTTGCCCGATCTGCCAAAAGGCTTGGGCTGGGTCGACTTTGACCCCACCAACCAGCGCTGGGGTTGGCATGCGCCGGGTGAAGACTATGTGACGGTGGCCACCGGCCGCGACTTTGGCGATGTCTCGCCCCTGCGCGGAGTCATCCACGGCGGCGCCAGCCACATCCTCACGGTGGGCGTGACGGTGACACCGGTCGGTGAGCCTGCCGTGCCCGGCCCCTCGGTGCGGCACATCCAGACGCAGTCTGGGTCTCAAGATGCCTCGCAGTCGCAAAGCCAGTCACAGAACTTTGGCCCCTCGCAGAGCTTTCGCACATCGCAATACCAATAATTGGCAATCGCCACTATCCATCCCATCCAAGGAAACTCCATGAGCGTTTACAACAAGCTGGCCGAACTCGGCATTACCCTGCCCCCGGTGGCCATTCCCGCAGCGGCCTATGTGCCCTTTGTGCAGACCGGCAAGCTGGTCTTTTTAAGCGGCCATGTGGCCAAGAAGGACGGCAAACCCTGGGTCGGCCAACTCGGCAAAAACATGACGACCGATGAGGCCAAGCTGGCCGCACGCGGCATTGCCATCGATCTGCTGGGCACGTTGCACGCAGCCGTGGGCGACCTGAACCGCATCACGCGCATCGTCAAACTGATGTCCCTGGTCAACTCCACCGGCGACTTCACCGAGCAACACCTGGTCACCAACGGTGCCAGCGAACTGATGGGTGAAGTGTTTGGCGCCACCAAGGGTGCCCATGCACGCAGCGCCTTTGGCGTGGCGCAAATTCCCATGGGCTGCTGCGTCGAAATCGAGCTGATTGCCGAAGTCGACTGAAGGCGCTTAAAAAGTTTCCCATTCGTCATCGCCCGCGGGCTTGGGCGCGACGAAGGCCTTGGGCGCGGCCGCCGGTTGGGCCGGTGCCGCCAAGGATTTGGCCTTAACCGGGGCCGTCGGCTTTTTGGCCTGTGCCAGGGCTGTACGCTTGGGCGCTGCGGCCAATGCGGCCGGGCGCAGTTGGGGCTTCGAGCGCGGCGCATGGCTAGGAGCAACTTCGTCACCGGGTGCCAGCTTGAACTGTGCCACCACCTGAACCAGATCCTGGGCCTGGCCCTTGAGGCTGCTGGCAGCGGCCGCCATTTCTTCGACCAGCGCCGCATTTTGCTGCGTGGCGTTGTCCATGTTGCGCACCGCCTCGCCCACCTGGGCCACACCGCCGGCCTGTTCGCTGCTGGCGGCGCTGATCTCGGCCATGATATCGGTCACGCGCTTGATGGATCCAACCACCTCGGTCATGGTGACGCCAGCCTTGTCGACCAGGGAAGTGCCCATTTCCACGCGCTCCACACTGGCGCCAATCAGGCTCTTGATTTCCTTGGCGGCCTCGGCCGAGCGGCCGGCCAGCGAACGCACTTCAGACGCCACCACGGCAAAGCCACGACCCTGCTCACCAGCACGCGCCGCTTCCACCGCGGCGTTAAGCGCCAGGATATTGGTCTGAAAGGCAATGCCATCGATGACGCCAATGATGTCGGCAATTCTGCGTGAGGACTCGTTGATGCCCTTCATGGTTTGCACCACCTGGCCCACCACCTCACCGCCCTGTATGGCCACGGTGGAGGCGTTCCTGGCCAGTTGATTGGCCTGCTGCGCGCTGCCCGCATTTTGTTTGACGGTGGCGCCCAGTTCCTCCATGCTGGCTGCGGTTTGCTCCAGCGCGCTGGCCTGTTGCTCGGTGCGCGCCGACAGGTCGTTATTGCCCTGGGCAATTTCAGCCGATGCGGTGGCCACGCCTTCGGAGCCCTGGCGCACATTGGCCACCAACTTCACCAGATTGCCTTGCATCAGGCCCAGCGCGTTCAGCATCACACCGACCTCATCACTACCGCCGCGCTCAATACGAGCAGAAAGATTGCCACTGGCAATGCGCTCGGCCACCTCGGCCGCATGCGTTATCGGGCCGACAATGCCGCGGGAGATGCGAAGCGCAATTACCAGTCCCAACACGATGCCCACGGCCAGCACGCTCCAGTTCAGCGTCACGGCCCAGTTCAGGGCGGCCTGCAACTGGCCGCTGTCGGCAATTTGCAACGCCACCAAGTTGGCCGCCAGTTTATCCACGGCCTGCATGTGCGCTTCTGGCGCTTCGGCATGGGATGCCATGGCGGCACCCAAGGCCTGCTTTTCAGCATCGGCCTGAACCAGGCTGCCCAGTTTTTTGACCGGCTCGATATCCAGCGCGGGGACTGCTGCCTTGGTAGCCACGGCCAGCTTGACCTGCATGGCCCAGTCAGACGCCAGCGCGAGGCGGTAGGCCCGGCTATCCAACTCGGTGTTGAAGTGCTGAATCTTGGCCAGCTGCATTTGTCCCACACCGGCTACCACGGCCAATAGCAGCAACATCACAGCAAAGCCCCACATCAGCCGGTTGCGAATCGTCGATAGCATGGACTGCCCCTTTGTTTTGGAAATTGCATTATGGGGCCGGACTGTGAACAAAATGCGTAGCCTGAAAGGCCCACAGCTTGAGCACCCACGGCAGTGGTGTGAATGTTGCTTGACCTCGGTCATTCATGGCAACAGGGATTTCACGATGGCAAAAGTTCCCCCGGGCGTTGGCCCGCAGTTTCCGCAGGTGGTGGTTTTGTTTGGTGCCACCGGCGATCTGGCCAAGCGCAAGCTGCTGCCGGGCCTGTTCCACCTGGCCAGCGCCGGCTTCATTCCGGGCTGCCGCATCATCGGCGTCTCGCTGGAAGACATCGACGCCGACGGCTTCCGGGAAGCCGCCCGCAGCGCGCTGGACGCCTTCTTCAACCGCAAGGTCAACGCCAGCGACTGGGAGGCCTTTGCCGCTTGCCTGGACTATGTGCCCCAGTCGGCCGGGCCCGCTGCGCTCAAGGCCGCGGTGGACGCGGCGCGCGCCAGCCTTGGAGTGGAGAGCCGCCTGCTGCATTACCTGAGCGTGCCGCCCAGCGCGGCGCTGTCAGCGGTGCGCATGCTGGGCGAGGCGCAGCTGGTGGAGCAGGCCCGCATCGTGATGGAGAAGCCCTTTGGCGTGGACCTGGCCAGCGCGGTCGCGCTCAACAGCAAACTGCACGAGGTATTTGACGAGGAGCAGATCTTCCGCATTGACCATTTCCTGGGCAAGGAGCCGGCGCAAAACATTCTGGCCTTCCGCTTTGCCAACGGCCTGTTCGAGCCGATCTGGAACCGCAACTTCATCGACCACATCCAGATCGACGTGCCCGAGACCCTGGGCCTGGGCAAGCGCGTCGGCTTCTACGAGCAGACCGGTGCCTACCGCGACATGGTGGTCACCCACCTGTTCCAGATCCTGGCCTTCATCGCCATGGAGCCGCCCACCGCGCTGGAGCCCGCGCCCATCAGCGAGGAGAAGAACAAGGTGTTTCGCAGCATGGTGCCGATACAGCCCGCTGATGTGGTGCGCGGCCAGTACAGCGGCTACCGCAGCGAGGAGGGCGTGGACCCGCAGTCCGAGACCGAAACCTTTATTGCGCTGAAGTGCTTCATCGACAACTGGCGCTGGGCCGGCGTGCCCTTTTTCCTGCGCACCGGCAAGCGCCTGGCCGAGGGCCAGCGCATCATTAGCATCGCCTTTCGCGAGCCGCCCAAGAGCATGTTCCCGGTGGGTTCGGGCGTGGGCGCGCAGGGGCCCAACCACCTGACCTTCGATCTGGCCGATGCCTCGAAGATGTCGCTGTCGTTCTACGGCAAGCGTCCCGGCCCCGGCATGCGGCTGGACAAGCTCAGCCTGCAGTTCGCCATGCACGACACCGGCCTGATGGGCGAGGTGCTGGAGGCCTATGAGCGCCTCATCCTGGACGCCATGCGCGGCGACCGCACCCTGTTCACCACGGCCGACGGCATCGAGCGGCTGTGGCAGGTGTCCACGCAGCTGCTGGAATCGCCGCCGCCGGTGCGCCTGTACGAGCAGGGGTCCTGGGGCCCGAAGTCGATCCACCAGCTGATTGCGCCGCATGCCTGGCGCCTGCCCTTTGAGCGCGCCTGGCGTGCGCCCAACCAGAGCGGCGCTTGAGGCCACAGGGCGGCGATACGTGCCGCAACGGCCTGCGTCCAAGCGCGAAGGTGGCCGCCACTCCCGTGCATGGCCGACAATACATGCTTTAGGTCCTAGAGCCCCGCTTCCTGGACCCCGAAGGGAACCGTCACCGTGGTTAACACAACATCCAGCGCAGCTGTGCGCTCGCCATTTGAGGGCCACGCCACTGGCAATCGACCCAACGCGACAGGACAAATTGGCGTGCAACTCACCGTCGGCGTGCTGCCCAGCTTCACGCGGGTCAATACCTGGGTTAACGGCCTGCCCGGCCTGCTATGCGCATTGACCGCCGTGTTTGGCGACACCGTGCCCCAGCGCATCGGCAAGACCACGCGCACCGAGTTTGGCCTGCTGGCGCGCAGCGGCCCGCAAGAGTTCTTGCTGGTCGGTGATGACGCCACAGACCGCAGCAAGCTGCTGCGCATCACCGTGGACACAGACACCGGCTCGGTCACCGACCTGAGCAATGCGCGCTGCCGCATTCGCATCGAAGGCACGCAGTGCAGCAGGGTGTTGAACAAGCTGTTTGCGCTGGACCTGCACGAATCGGCCCTTGGCACCTGTGACATCGCCATAACCGGAAGCCAACATGCGCCCAGCACCTTGCACCGGCTAGGCGCACATGCGTTTGACCTCTATGTGTTCAGCAGCCACGCCCATGAGCAGTTGGGCACGGTGCTGGAGGCGGCGCAAGAATATGGGGTGGCGCTGCAACCGGGCTGAGGTTTGGCGAATGGCTTATCTGCGATGACCAAGCCGATGGCAGGGGTAATCGGAGTAGCTGCCTGTGTGCGTTCACGCCGTCCTATATTCAATGCTCTGATTCCGCTGCACAAAAACACTTAGAGAGAAAGCCATGAACCCATCCCACTTTTGCAAGTCCCTGGCGAGCATCAAGCTCATGCAGCCCGGCGTGCCAGACCGGTCCCCTGCCAGCGTCCGGCGATACGCCATGGCATTCGCACTATGGGGCGCCGTGGCCTGCGCGCAGGCGGCCTTGCCGGTAGGTGCGGTGGCACCCGACTTCAACGCCCAGGCCGCACTGGCGGGCAAGGAATTCACCTTCAAGCTCAAGCAAGCGCTTGGCCATGGTCCGGTGGTGTTGTACTTTTATCCCAAATCGTTTACAGCCGGTTGCACGGTAGAGGCACACGCATTCGCCGAGGCCAGCCCGCGTTTCGAAGCATTGGGCGCAACCCTGATCGGTATGTCCCACGACGACATTGCCACCCAGAAGGACTTTTCACGGCGGGAATGCCGGGACCAGTTTGCCGTGGCGGCCGATGCCGATGCCAAGGTGCTCAAACAATACGACGTGGCCCTCATGGTCATGCCCAATACCGCCGCACGCGTCTCCTTCGTGATTTCGCCGCAGGGCAAAATCCTGTATGTCTACGACAGCATGAACCCCGATCAACATGTCAGCAACACATTGAAGGCACTGCAGGACTGGCGCGATCAGGCCAAGGCGCACTAAGCTGGCAGGCGTTTAGTGCCCCTGCGTCACAAGACCCAGACCAACTGATCGGCCACCGCCTGCAGTTGCTGTGCGCTGACCAGCGCGGAAGCAATCTCGGCCAGCGGGCGCAACACAAAGGCACGCTGTTCCATGCGGGGGTGTGGAATCACCAGATCGACGTCATTGAGTTCCAACTGGTCGTAGAGCAAGATGTCCAGATCCAGGGTGCGCGGCGCATTGCGATAAGGCCTGGCACGCCCGGCGGCGTTTTCAATAGTCTGCAATGCGGCCAGCAGCGCGTGAGGGCTCAAGGGGGTCTGCACCTCGACCACCGCGTTGACATAGTCGTCGCCACCCGCATCTAACGGCGCACTGCCATAGAGCGAGGATCGGCGCGTCAGGCTGATCTGAGGCAGCGCGGCAATCACCTGGATCGCCTGCCTGACTGCGGTGCACGGATCACCCAGATTGGCCCCGAGGCCAATATAGGCAAACACACCACCAAGCGCAGACATGACCGTGTCAGCCCTCAGAGCCGCCTGCTTGCGCCCCTTCACCACCGGGACGGCGGCGACGGAGGCGCTTGCGCGGAGCCTCGCTGCCCGCGTCGGCAGGCGTTGGTACAGCACTGGCCGGACCGTTGTCGGCTGGAGCAGAGGCATCGCGCGCGGGCTTGTCACGCACCGGTGCCGGGGCGCGGTGCACACGCGCAGCCTTGGGGCGGGCCTGTTGCTCGGCGCGCACCTGGTCAATCATGTCCTGGCGCAGGTTGTCGTCGGCCAGGCTGAATTCCTGCCACCAGTCGGCCAACACTTCTTCAATTTCGCCGGCGTCGGCGCGCAGGCGCATGAAGTCAAAGGCGGCGCGAAAGCGCGGATGGTCCACCATGCCAAACGGCGTGCTGCCCACGCGCTTGTCAAAGCGCGGCTGCATCAGCCAGATCTCGCGCATGTCACCGGCCAGGCGGCCACGGCCCGAGACGTCGCCAATGCGGGCGTTGAACACGTCTTCAATCGCGTCCTGCAGGGCCGGGTGGCCATGCTGGTTTTGCGCCATGCGGCGGGCCCAGCCGTCGCGCACATCAGCCCACAGCACGCAGGCCAGCAGGAAGCTGGGCGCCACCGGCTTGCCTTCACCCACGCGGCGATCCGTGTCCTTGAGTGCCGCATTGACAAATGGCGCTTCAGCGCGCTCCACCACCACATCCAGCAGCGGGTAGATGCCGGTGCTCATGCCCAGGGTCTTGAGTTGCGCGATCGAAGCCAGCGCATGGCCGGTCTGCAGCAGCTTGAGCATCTCATCAAACAATCGGCTTTGCGGCACGTCATTCAAGAGCGACTGCGACTTGATCAGCGGCGCCGAGGTCTTGGCGTCCATCGTGAAGCCCAGGGCATTGAGCTTGGCGGCAAAGCGCACGGCGCGGATGATGCGCACCGGGTCTTCCCGGTAGCGCGTGGCGGCGTCGCCAATCATGCGCAGGGTGTGGTTCTTGGCGTCTTTGAGGCCATGGTGGTAATCGACAACGATTTGCGTCTCGGGGTCGTAATACATGGCGTTGATGGTGAAGTCGCGGCGCACCGCGTCCTCCTCCATCGGGCCCCAGACGTTGTCACGCAGCACGCGGCCGGTGGAGTCCACTGCATGGTGCATGCCAGCCAGCTCGCTCTTGCTGGTTTTCTCGTTGCCTGCCACCTGCTCGGCGGCGGCGTTGTCCAGGTAAGCGCGGAAGGTGGAGACCTCGATCACCTCGTTCTCGCGGCCACGGCCGTAGACCACGTGGACGATGCGAAAGCGCCGCCCGATGATGAAGGCGCGGCGGAACAGGCCCTTGACCTGCTCGGGCGTGGCGTTGGTGGCCACATCAAAGTCCTTCGGGCGCAGACCCAGCAGCAGGTCGCGCACGGCGCCGCCCACGATATAGGCCTCAAACCCGGCGGCTTTCAGGGTGCGCACCACATTGGCGGCGCGTTCGTCCACCAGGCTGGGGTCTATGCCGTGGGTGCTGGCGGGCACGTCCATGCGCTTGCCAAACTTCGGCGGGGCAGCGCGTGAGGTCACTCCGGCCTTGCCCAGCAGTTTGTCGATGAATTTTTTGATCAAGTCGGTTTCCTAAGATGTCGTTGTGGGCTTCAAGCCTGCGCGGCTGTGCCCCTAAAGGGGTCTGATGCAGCCAGGGCGGGTGCGCTTGCCCGTGGTTTGCCGGTGTCAGGCAAACAGGTCGAGTATGCGCCATTGGCGCTCGGCAGCCAATGCCCGCAGGCGCTCGTCGGGGTTGGTGGCCACCGGCACGTCGGCCTTTTCCAGCAAAGGCACGTCGTTGATGGAGTCTGAGTAGAACGTGGTGTGCACCTGGTTCCAGTCCAGGCCACGCTCGGCCATCCACTGCTCCATGCGCGTGACCTTGCCTTCGCGAAAGGACGGCACGCCGCGGATTTCGCCGGTGTACCAGCCGCTGCCGCCTTCGTCGCGCTCCAGTTCAATGGCCAGCAGCTCATGCACACCAAAGGCCTCGGCAATCGGACGCGTCACAAACTCGTTG
>Ga0073936_10006220_pt1 | contig 15802 bp, 11 predicted proteins | sample AliMusrvi5mmetaG_FD_87041 | JGI IMG/M metagenome (GOLD analysis project Ga0073936, IMG submission 87041) | Freshwater lake bacterial and archeal communities from Alinen Mustajarvi, Finland, to study Microbial Dark Matter (Phase II) - Alinen... | ecosystem: Environmental > Aquatic > Freshwater >... | reverse complement strand
GGAGCATAGTGAGTGAAGGGAGGGATGGCAATGGTCGGTGGGAAAAGTGAGGAGTGATGCGTGATGCGTGATGCGTGAAACGCGAAACGTGATTGGCCAGAGCTGGGCGAAACGGCTTGCCCGCACACACACTGAGATTACTGTGGAGGCGTGAAACTGCTGTTTATCGCGGATATCGTGGGGCAACCGGGCCGGCGCGCGGTTTTGGCACTTGTTCCTCAATTGCGGCAGCAACACGCTCTGAACCTGGTGGTGGCCAATGGTGAAAACGCGGCGGGCGGCTCGGGAATCACGGTCAAGACGGCCGAGGAAATCTTCGCTGCGGGAGTTGATATCATCACGTGCGGCGATCACCTCTGGGACCAGAAGGAAGTGATGGCATTGCTCGAAGGCGAACGGCGATTTGTTCGGCCATTGAATTATCCGCCCGGGACGCCAGGGCAGGGGAGCACGATTTTCCAAGCGCCAGGGATGCCGCCGGTGGCCATACTGAACCTCCAGGGCCGCACATTCATGGCGGCGATTGAGAATCCCTTCAGTGCCGCGTTGACGGAAGTCGCGCGTCTGCGCCAGACGACCAAGATTATCTTTGTTGATATGCACGCTGAGGCGACCTCAGAGAAGATCGCATTGGCCCGGATGCTGGATGGACGTGTGAGCGCCGTGATCGGCACGCACACGCATGTGCAGACTGCCGATGAGCAAATCTTCCCGGGCGGCACGGCCTTCTTGTCCGACGGTGGATTCACCGGGCCGCACGAAAGCGTGCTCGGGCGTGAGATTGAGCCGATTATCCGGCGTTTCATGACGAACATGCCGCAGAAGTTCGAGGTGGCCAAGGAACGTGTCCTGTTACAGGGCGCGGTGGTGGAGATTGACGAGCAAACCGGGCACGCCAAGAGGATTCAGCGCATTTCGGAAGCCCTATAGCCAGCGCCACCATGGCCAGACCAGTTAAGACCCAATGGGAGTTCGGGGAGTTATTTCCACGCGAGCCGACTCGCAAAGTCTTGACCGTTACCGAGTTGACCTGGCAGATAAAGCGCCTGCTCGAACAGCAGGTGGGTGAGACCTGGGTGACAGGTGAGGTAACGAATCTGCGCCTCCAAAGCTCCGGGCACATCTATTTCACTCTCAAGGATGCTGGTGCGCAGTTGAGCTGCGTGCTGTTTCGAGGAGAGCCTCAGGTGGATCGTTCGCTGTTGCAGGACGGACGCAAAGTCACGTTGGAGGGCGAGCTAACAGTCTATGAGCCGCGAGGGCAGTACCAGTTGCGGGTCACCAAAGTCGAGCTGCAAGGCATCGGGGCGCTGCAAGCGGCGTTCGAGAAGCTCAAGCAGAAGCTCAAGGCCGAAGGACTGTTCGCACCCGAACGGAAGCGGCCGCTGCCGGGCTATCCCCAACGCATCGGCCTGGTCACTTCGCCCACCGGCGCCGCCATTCAGGACGTGCGCCACGTCGTCGAACGCCGCAATCCTGCGCTTGAGATCATCCTCGTGGCATGCCGGGTTCAGGGCGTGGGAGCGGCAGAGGAAATCGCCGCAGCCATTCGACTCCTCAATGAGTTCAACATTCTTCAATTGGCAATGGACAATCGGCAATTGGCAATGGACCTAATCCTGGTCACGCGCGGCGGCGGCAGCCTCGAGGACCTGTGGGCATTCAATGAAGAAGTGGTGGCGCGCGCGATCTTCGACTCCGCCCTGCCGGTCGTCTCAGCCGTGGGCCATGAGACTGACTTCACCATTAGTGATTTTGTGGCGGACGTGCGGGCCGCGACACCCAGCGCGGCGGCGGAGATCATTACCGAAGGCGTGTTCTCAAGTTGCCAGTTCCTGGCGGAGGCGGCCCAGCGCATCGGCCAACTGACGCGGCAGCGGATGGCGGACAAGCGTTACGAATTGACGCAAGTTGTGCAGCGCCTCGCTCGTGTCCATCCGCGCCGACGGCTGAATGACTGGCTACAACGCCTTGATGAGGCACGAACGAGCCTGCTGCGTTGCGTGAACCAGGGTGCGCGCCGGCAACGCGTCGCCTGGCAGACGCTTCGGGAACGGCTGGCGCGGGTTCGTCCGGCGCTCCTGCTGCGGCAGAGACGCGAGGTTTTTGTCCAGGTAGAACGCCGCCTCCAGGAGCTGTTACGCGTGCAAATGGAGTCGTGGGGAAACGAATTGGACGCACTCGAAGCCCGCTTGCGCCTGCTGGGTCCCGAGCAGGTCCTGGCCCGCGGCTACTCGATCACGACCGACGCGCAGACCGGAGAGGTGGTGCGCGAGGCAAAGTCGGTGACGGCCGGCAAGCGCCTAAAGACCCGGGTAAAATCGGGCGAGTTCTTCAGTCGGGCGGATCCATGACGGTAACCGGTCAGACGCGTTGATTTCGGAGCTGGCGGCGCGCACGAGACCTCAAAGCGCCGGGTCGGAGACCGGCGCTCCGATTGGTCGAGGTCGGCGGAGGTCCATAGAGGCCACTCCACACTGGACGCGCCTTGGGAGATGACTTAGTCTACCTGTGTGCCGAGTGCTGCGAAGAACGCGGGTCAAAATAATCCCGCCAAAGCTACCAGTCTGCCATTTGAAGAGGCTTTGAAGAAGCTCGAAACCATCGTCACCGCGATGGAATCGGACGAGTTGGCATTGGAAACCTTATTGGCCAAGTACGAAGAAGGCACGCGGCTAGCACGGACCTGCCAGGAGAAGCTGGCAGAAGCGGAGTTGAAGATCCAACAGTTGGAAAAGACCGCGGCGGGCGAATTGAAACTCGAGGCGGTGGAGACACCGGAGGATTCACGCGAATAGACCAGCGGGGTTTTGAGGCCCGAGAAGCTTGACTCCAGGACTCCAATTCTCCATCACTCCAATACTTACAGCCTAAGCATGAGCCGTTTTCTCGAAATGGTGGATAGTCCGACGCACGTCAAGAAGCTGACGCTCGAACAATTGCAGCAACTGGCTGGGGAGATCCGGCATGAACTCATCACGGTGCTGGCCAAGAACGGCGGGCACGTGGGACCCAACCTTGGGGTGGTCGAGCTGACGCTGGCGCTGCATTTTGTGTTTAACACTCCCAAGGACAAGTTCCTCTGGGACGTGAGCCACCAGATCTATGTCCACAAACTGCTGACGGGTCGCAAGGGCCGTTTTCACACCATTCGCAGCACGGGCGGCCTCAGCGGGTTTGCCTTGCGCACGGAGAGTGAGCACGATTGCTACGGCGCGGCGCACGCGGGGACCGCTCTTTCCGCCGCCCTGGGCATCTGCGCCGCCCGCGATCAGCGCGGCAGCGATGAAAACGTGGTAGCGATCTTCGGCGACGCCGCCCTTACCAACGGCATTTCGTTCGAGGCGATGAACAACATCGCGCACACCACGAAGAAGTTTATCGGCATCCTCAACGACAACGAGTGGGGCATTGCCAAGAACGTGGGGGCGATCTCCACCTACCTGAACCGCCTCATCACGCATCCCTCGTATAACAAGCTCGCCCGGGATGTTCAGCGCTTCGTGCGCCGCTTGCCCAAGGGCGAGCTCGCCCTGAAACTCGCGCACAAAGCCGAGGAGGGCTTTAAGGGCGCGCTGACGGACGTTGGTCTGCAGCCCAGCCAGGGCGGGATGGTGGTGGATGGCCGCGGCGGTTATGGCAGCAGCCTGATCTTCGAGGAGATGGGGCTGCGGTATCTTGGCCCGATTGACGGCCACAATCTCCCCCTGCTGATTAGCACGCTGGAGTTTGCCAAGAGTTGTGATGAACCCATTGTCATCCACGCACTTACCCAGAAGGGCAAAGGCTACGAGGCTGCGCTAAAGAATCCCGAGAAGTTCCACGGCTTGGGGCCGTACGACGTCGCCACCGGCGCCACTCTGCCTGCCAAGCCGGGCACCCCGCCAAATTGGCAGGACGTTTTCGGTCAGGCCATGGTCAAGCTTTGTCAGAAAGACAATTCGATTGTCGGGATCACCGCGGCTATGCCCAGCGGGACGGGATTGAAGCTCTTGGAGGAGAAGATGCCGAGCCGCTACTACGACGTGGGCATCGCCGAGGAGCACGCCGTTCTCTTCGCCTGCGGCATGGCGACCATGGGTTTTCACCCGGTTTGCGCAATCTACTCGACCTTTCTCCAACGCGCGTATGACTGCATCGTGCACGACGCCGCGCTGCAGGATCTGCCGGTCATCTTCTGCATGGACCGCGCGGGGTTGTCGGCTCAAGACGGCCCGACGCACCACGGACTTTTCGATATCTCCTATGTCCGGTCAGTGCCCAACTGCATTGCCATGGCGCCGAAGGACGAAGACGAATTGGTGGATATGATGTTCACGGCCACCCACGAGCGGCATCCGACCTTCATTCGGTATCCGCGCGGGCCTGCGGAGGGCGTCCCGATCAAAGACCAGCCGAGGTTGATCGAAATCGGCAAGGCCGAGGTGATCCAGAACTTCAAGAACAACGGCGGGCGCAAGGTGGCCCTGTTTCCACTGGGCAACATGATGCCGCTGGGACGCAAGGCGGCGGCGCAATTGGCGGCCGACGGGTATGACGTGGCCCTCGTCAATCCTCGCTTCATCAAGCCGCTCGATACTGGCAGCACGGAATACTTCGGCCGCGCAGCGGATGTGATCGTGACACTGGAAGACCATGTTTTGATAGGTGGCTATGGCAGCGCGGTTTTGGAACTGCTCAATGAAAAGCGCATCACCACCCCCGTCATACAAATCGGCTGGCCGGATCAGTTCATTGAACACGCTACCACCGTGGAAGAATTGCGGACGAAGTACGGTCTCACAGTAGAAAACACCGTTGCCAAGGTACGCGACGAATTCGTCCCGGCTGAGGCAATCCGCCCAAGCGCGGTGATGCAGCTCCAGTGAGGGGTGTGCTCCCGTTCACTCCGGATGCGAGACGGCACCTTACCGCTGCCCGCGCATAGCAGCAGGATTTCTGCTCTTGATCTTCTTTGTGGCCCTTGTTATCTCTAAACATACAAACAATCAACATACCTAACGCCCATGGCCTATAAAGACGTCACCCCGCCAGCCGGCGGCAGAATTTCAATCAAGAACGGAAGACTGAACGTCCCCGAAAATCCCGTTCTCCCCTTCATCCGCGGCGACGGCACCGGCCCGGATATTTGGACGGCCAGCCAGCGTGTTTTCGATGCCGCCGTGCAACGGGCCTACGGCGGCAAGCGTAAGATTGCCTGGTTCGAGGTGTATGCGGGCGAAACGGCAAAGAACAAGTTCGATAACTGGCTGCCCGACGACACCATCGAAGCCTTCAAAGAGTTTGTGGTGGGTATCAAAGGCCCGCTTACGACGCCGGTCGGCGGTGGTATTCGCTCGCTCAATGTGGCCCTGCGGCAGTTGCTGGATCTCTACGTGTGCCTGCGCCCGGTCCAGTACTTTCAAGGAGTTCCCTCGCCTGTGAAGCACCCGGAGAAGGTGAACATGGTAATCTTCCGCGAGAACACGGAGGACATTTATGCAGGCATTGATTACCAGGCTGGCAGCCCCGAGGCGAAGAAGATCCTGGAGTTCATGCAGCGGGAACTGCCCGCGGCGCTGAAGAAGATCCGGTTTGGCAAGGAGGCCGCCGATCAAATTGGCATCGGCATTAAACCAGTCAGCAAGCCGGGCACGGAACGTCTGGTTCGCGCCGCCCTCCAGTACGTCATTCTGCACAAACGGAAGAGCCTCACGATTGTCCACAAGGGCAACATCATGAAATACACTGAAGGCGCGTTTCGCGATTGGGGCTATGAGCTGGCCAAGCGCGAATTCGGCGCGGTGGAACTCGATGGCGGGCCATGGTGTAAGACTCCAGAAGGGGTCGTCGTCAAAGATGCCATCGCGGACATTACCTTGCAGCAGGTCCTCACGCGGCCGGAGGACTTTGATGTCATTGCTACGCTGAATCTCAATGGCGATTACCTCAGCGACGCGCTCGCGGCGCAGGTTGGCGGCATCGGCATCGCGCCCGGCGGAAACATCAATTACGTCTCCGGACACGCTATCTTTGAAGCGACGCATGGGACGGCGCCGAAATACGCGAACCAGGACAAGGTGAACCCGGGCAGCGTTGTGCTGAGCGGCGAGATGATGTTCCGTTACCTGGGCTGGGACGAGGTGGCCGATTTGATCGTTAAGGGGCTGAACGGGGCAATTGGCTCGAAACGAGTCACCTATGACTTTGCCCGGCAAATGACAGGGGCCACTGAGATCAAGTGCTCCGAGTTCGGGGACAACATAATCGAGCACATGTAGGGGCGGGAACCCCAGGTGGGGGTAAACAAACGGCGAATCCGCAGGCATAGGAGCGCGGCCTTTAGGCCGCAGCAACGCCCAAATGCAAGGGCGCTCTGGAGAAAACCGACGCTTGACCGCATCTGGCATTTCTGCGGCCTAAAGGCCGCGCTCCTATGCGGGTTTACCGAGTGTTTACTGGTGGGGATGGTGCGACTTCCCGCGTAACTTATTGAGGTTGAGCCACTTGTAGGTTGACGTGGTTGTAACACACTGTGGCTGCAACACTTGCGACCAAGGCTTGGTTCTTCGATAACTTCGGCGGAATGGGAAGGGTCGATTCCCCTGCGACCCGCCCACACCTCGCTAGCCCCACGGGAGCTTCGCCGGAGCCTCCCCATAGTACCCTGCTTTTAAAGCAGGGTACTATGGGGAGGCTCCGGCGAAGCTCCGGCGCGGCTCGCGGGATGGGATGAATAACCTCGCAGCAGGACAAGGTGAGAACGCCCGTTTCTTGGCCGGCTTGGTGGGTGCCATCACAGAAATCAGCCGCAAAGAGTGTCGGTTATGTATAGCCATGCAGTTGGATGTGGGGAGCACGCCCGCCCCGGGCGTCGTGATTGGCGCCCTCGCCAGTCACTTTCGAGGCACCCCGAACGGATTCGCTGCTCAATGACTCGGCACGCGGCCCAGCCACCCGGCGAGGGCGCCGGCTGGTCACGCCCGGGGCGGGCGCGCTCCCCTACAGCAGCGTAGTTGGGGCTTAGCGCGCGGGCTGCGGTGGGACCGCGTCTCGGGTGAATGGCAATTCGTCCTCCGTATGGATTCGGTTGCCCGCCGCGTCGATGAGCGTGGGTGTGACAAAAATGAGCAGGTTTTTCTTCGTGGTAGCCTTGGATTCGCTGCGGAACATCCGGCCGAGCAGCGGCAAGTCACCCAGCACTGGCACTTTATCCTTAAGCGTGGTAACTGTCTCGGACGGCAGGCCGCCCAATACCACTGTTTGTCCGTCCCACACCCGCACGCTTGCGCTCAACTTGCGTTGCCGTACGATGGGCCTCGGCGGGCTGACCCATTTTTTCTTGCCATCGACATAAACAGCCACGCGGTTGGTCTGATCCTCCTGATATCCGAGGAATTCGGTTACGGAGGGGATCATCATGAGCTCGATTGTATAACCATCGGCCATCACGTTCGCAATCACATCCATGATAGGTCCGCAGCTTATCGACTCGGTCACATAGAGCGAACTTGCGTCATCGTTCGTGGTGGTTATGCCGGGTGGTGTCAACGCCCGCTCGTTAATTCCCTTTACGACAGTCGTCATAGTCACCATCTGCATCTGCGCCTGCCGTCCACTGAGCGTAGTGATGTCGGGCTGAGCGAGGAATTCAGTCCCGCTCCGCTGCTGGAGTGCCTTCAGGACCATGCGGGATTGCGGATCGGTCAAGATGCCGGTTAGCGAGGAGGGCGAGGTTGAAGGATTGGGCAAAACAAAGGGCGCAACCTTATGGTTGGAGCCGGGTGCGGTCGTGGAGGAGGCAGGGCCCCGTGGATTGCCAGGAAAGGCAGTCAGAGAATTCGTAGCCGCAGGTGACCCAGCATTGGCGGGAGCAGTGCCGACTTGCCCGCCAGTCGAGCCGGTATTTACCAACATGTTGCCCAGATACCAGTCGAAGCCGAAAGCCTTGGTATCATCCTGGGAAACCTCCACGAACTTGACCTTGATGTTGACCTGAGGCGGCGCTGTGTACAGCACTGCCATGCTTTGTTCGATAATATCGAGATCCTGCAGTGTAGTCCGGACCATGAGCACGCCCTGACGATCATTGTAGAAGAGGGACTTGGGCGGCGCCAGGTTCGCACCCGCCTGCTCGAAGAAGTCGCGCAAGGCTGACGCGATTCCCCCCGGCCCGTTCGTCGAGGCAAGGCCCTTCGCAGATCCCAAGCCAGCGAGGAACGTATTCGGGTCAACTCGGAACGTTCGGGTGTAGAGAGGTGGAGACCCCTCGTCTGTCTTGGCTGAGAATTCAACGGCGTAATCCTGAATCGAGTACTTGATCGGCTGGCCTGCGACTCTCACGATCGCATCCAGGACGTCCACTAATCGCACGTTGGTCAAGGGCGGGTTGATCGTAATCGGAGTAGCGGACACATCCAAGGGCCCGGCCGGCATTCCCGCCTTAGGCAGTCCTGTCGGGGAATCCAGGCTGGCTCCAGGCGGTACCTGCGCACTTCCGGCGGACGCGATGATGATATTGACGCAGAACTTATCGGGGTCGCGCTTCTGGGCCTCGTCGGAAAGGGAGCGCACTACTTCCCTGAGCGACAAGTTGTCGAAGGAGATGCGTTCAAACCTTATGCGATTGAGTTTCGTGAGGATGGTCAGGCGGCGCTGGTTGGAATGAACCAGATTGGTTTGGGTGTCAGGATTCGGGACCGGAAGCAACTCACGCCTGGGGCTCGGCGGCACCTTGCGCAAGCCTCCGGTTCTTTCTGGTCGTGCCTCCGCCACGAGGTTCAGATAGTAGAGGGCAGCTTCGTTATTCAGGTCTTCCCTCAGAGCCAGTTTGAGCTTGGCCTCCGCCTCATCGAGTTTGCCCATTTCGAAGAGCAGCTTACCATCGCGCACCAGCCTGCTGGCCTTGATCTTCTGTTCGAGTATGGCTGCGCTGGTCGTGACCGGACCTGGGGAGGTGTTTGTTGCGGCGTCACTTGCAGCCGACAGGGGGACTGCTCTTATGTCAGGCGTTTCAACCATCTCCACACCGAGGATAGCAATCTCCCGTTCGATGATGTCGAGGTCTTGTAATGTCGCCCGAATCCGGAACAACCCTTGGCGGTCATTGTAGAAGACAGTCTTGGGTGGTCCCAGGTCCACCCCGGCTTTGGCGAGGTAATCGCGAAACAGAGGAACGACTCCCTCTGGGCCGCTGGTGGTGCTGAGGCCCATCGCTCTGTGGAGCCCTTCAACGAAGCTGTCAGAAGCGATTTTAAAGGTCCTAACGTAAAGCGTTGGCGGCTCGGAGCTAGTGCTAGCGGAGAAGGCGATGCAATCATCCTTTATGGAATACTCTATTGGTTGGCCAGCGGCTTTAACGATGGCGTCTAAGACATCAACCAACTGAACGTCAACCAATGCTGGACGGATTGTGATAGGCAGGGTCCAAATAACCTCGGCGCTGGAAACGGGTGTTGGGCTTGGCAATCCTGTCCCGGGCTTGGATGTGGCCTGCGGTGACGCGCTCTTATTATTGATGGAATAGACGACGAAGGCGACACCACGCTTTTCCGGATCCTTGTTTTTGATCTCGTCGGCAAGAAGGCGCGCTACTTGGTTCAACGGTAGGCCGTCGAAGGAGATACGGTCCAGCCGAATGTGGGAGACTTTCTGCCGGATGGCATTGTGCCGCTCGATGGCACCGTCCACAAATTGCAGGTAGTTGTTAGCGACCTTGTCTTGGGGATCGGCTTGAACAGCCTGTGTGAATTTGGCTTTGGCTTCCTCGAACTTTCCCAATACATACAGTAGCTTGCCGTCCTGCATCAGGCTGCCGACGCTGGCCTCTTGTTCCAACGAGGTACCAGAACCGCTGGTTGAAGCAGGCGCTTGGCCCATCGGTACGGCCAGGGCGGCGAAGCCAAAGACCGCGAGGACTGAGCCGAGGGTCAAGCCGGCTTCGCGGGGTGGGCAGAAATCCATGAGGCGTTCGATACGCTGGCGCAGGGAGCTGCGGGATTCGAGAATGCCGACGAGGCCCAGGCTCGTCATCGGTCGGTGCAGGGCGAGTTTGGCCACTTCCAGCAACGTGGGGGCATAGGTCTCGGCGTCCTCCTTCAATGCCAGCATGACCGCATCGTCCACAGCTTCCTCCCGCACCCGACGGATACGGGCATTGGCAAGCCAGAGTAGCGGATGCCACCAATAGGCGATTTGAAGCAAGGCTTGAGCGCAGTTGACCCAGACATCACCGCGGCGGAGGTGAAGCAATTCGTGTAGCAGCACGGCGCGCAGTTGCGCGGGCGGAAGCTGCTCTGCCAGCAAGCGCGGCAGTAGGATCACGGGACGGAACAGGCCGCACACGGCGGGGGACAGAGGGTGGTCCGTCAGCTTGAGCCGCAGCGAGCGCGGCAGTTCGGGGAACAGTTCGCTTAGGGAGGGCGGAGCGGCAGGCGATCGGCGGGCTTCACGGGCGACTTGAAGCCAGCGCAGGAGCATCCAAGCGAGCAATCCGAGGCTGACGCCAGCCATTCCGACGAGTGTCCAGGAGGCCGGCGTTAGACGCGGCGGCGGTGGTGCTATGAAGACTGGGGCGGCGGTGAACGACGGCGCGGGCATGTCATGGGCGTCGTAGGTCACCACCACGGGAGTTGTTGGGCGAGGTCTTGGTGGCCCCGCTTGGGCTGGACGCAGCCACCAGCCGGGACCTGTCGGAAAGGCAAGCGATGGGGGTAGCAACAGCTTTACGAGTACCACCAGCCACAAGGCGTACCGCACCGCGGGGCGTAATCTCCGTCTCGTCAGCACGTCCAGCGCGAACAGTAGTGCGATCAGCAGGCTGGATTGCCAGAGCATCGGCCACGCAAACCGGAGGGCGTGGTCGGCCCATGCATTCAGAGCCTCAATTAGCGTATTCATATTATGGGTTGGGTGAGGTGGAGTTTCAGGCCTTCTTTGCCCCTTTCTTCTTCGCCTTGATCAGCGCTTCCAGTTCCGCCAGTTCTTCCGCTGAGAGGTTGCCCGTGTCCAGGAGGCACTGGACCATTGGTGTCAGGGCCCCATTGAAGGCGTGTTTGAGGGCGTAGTACAGTTCTCCACGCTGTGCCTGCTCGCGGGTCACCGCCGACCGATAGATCGTTAGGTTCCGTACCTTTTCGGCCGCCAGGAGGCCTTTTACCACCATGCGGTCCATGAAGGTGCGGACGGTCGAATAGGTCCATGCCGTCTGCCGCCGCAGTTTCTCTTGGATATCCGGCGCGGTGCAGGGCTCTCTCTCCCAGACGGCTTTGATGATTGTCCACTCGGACTCGGTTAGTTCAGTTCTGGACTTGGGCATAGAATGTAAGTCGCTGGCGAGCACTATCTCCACATTTGTAGAGCATGTCAACTGCAATCTTTACAAATGTAAAGAGTATCCCCGCCCCGGGCGCCCAACAGAGGTGTCGGCAGCTCGCGGGGTGCGGCGGACGCGGGATTGACACCGGGCCGGGAGAGCGCATCATTCGTTCGATTAATGCGAGCTCTACGCTTTGCGAAACAGGTTAGATTAGGCCTTATGTCACTCCTTGTCCTGCTTGCGCTGTCCCCTTCCAGACGACGGTTGCGGACAATGAGGGAGAACCACGAAGACCAGAGCACAGCGGAACACGCCACCTTGGGTTTGCTGCTCTGGCTGCTGATGACCCCGGGAGCTTGCTTGGAGGCGGGACCAGCAGCCTCGGTCCACGTCGATTTGCCCAGCAACCCCGGCAGCATCGCGCGGCTGGCTGGCACCCTGCTCGAACAGCGAATTGCCGAACGCAGCGGGGTTAAGTTCGCAGCCGCTGACAAATCCGCAGTCCGAATCGAACTCGGCTTGGAACCCGGCATCGGAACCGAAGGGTTTCGCATTACCGACGGACCGGGCGGGTCCGTCAGGATTCTTGGCAATGACGAGCGCGGGCTGCTGTACGGGGTGGGCAAGTTTTTGCGAGATGCGCGTTACGACCTGGGCCGCTTTACCCCCGGCGCCTGGCGGGGAACATCAGCGCCGCGTTGTCCCATGCGCGGAATCTACCTCGCCACGCACTTCAACAATTACTACGAGGCGGCCACGCTCCAGGAAATCGAACGGTATGTGGAGGACCTGTCCCTGTGGGGTTATAATTTGCTAGCGCTGGCTTATCCGCACTGGCAGTACGCAGGACCCGATGACCCCGCGGCACGCGCGATGGCCGAGCACCTGCGCCGTATCATGCTCGCGGGCAAGCGCGTGGGCATGCGGGTGACCCTTGGGGACGCGCTCAACGGCGGCTTCACTTCGACGCCCAAGGAGCTGCGTTGCACTCCGGTGCCCGACCCCCTCGGGCGGCATGGCAACTTTGGCGTCAACCTCTGTCCGAGCAAATCTGCCGCCCGCCAGTTGCTGCTCCGGAACTGGGAGCGACTGCTGGACGAGTTCGCGGATCCCGGCCTCGATTGCGTGACCTATTGGCCTTATGACGAAGGCGGCTGCGGCTGCGCGGATTGCTGGCCTTGGGGCGCGCGGGGATACCTGAGCCTGGCACGCGACGTGTCGGCGCTTGTGCGAAAGAAAGCACCCCAAACTAAGATTATCCTCTCGACGTGGACCTTCGATACGCCTCCCGTGGGAGAATGGGAAGCGCTGAGCCAGGCGTTGGCTGCCGACCGAAGTTGGGCCGATTACATCCAGGCCGACGCGCATGAAGACTTTCCCCGTTTCCCGCTGGATCGGGGCGCGCCTGGAGGGTTACCGCTTTTAAGTTTTCCCGAGATCAGTATGTGGGGGCAGGGTCCCTGGGGCGGCTACGGGGCTAACCCTCTGCCCGCCCGCCTCCAGCGCCTCTGGGACCAAACTGATCGCAAACTGGCCGGCGGGACACCCTATTCGGAAGGCATTTACGAGGACATGAACAAAGCCATCTGCGCCCAGTTCTATTGGGACCCGGAGCGTCCAGCGCTGGCGACTGTCCGCGAGTACGCCGCGTTCGAGTATTCGCCGGACGTAGCGGAAGACGTGGTCAATGTTGTGCAGGCGTTTGAGAAGAACCACAAACGGGAGGACATCGGAGCGAGCGCGGAGCGGACTTTCCTTCGGGTCAAGGAGATCGACTCGAAGTTGGAACCACGAGTCCGAGCCTCCTGGCGGTGGCGCATTGTCTATCTTCGCGCCTTGATTGATAGCGAGATGTTCAAGACCCGCGGCAAGCTCGAAGGCCAGGCGCTGCAGGCGGCCTTCCGCGAGTTGACAGTGATCTACCATGCCGAGCACTCTCACTCAATGCCGATCCACCCGCCGGAGGTGAACGGCGTTCCGATTTCCGGACCGGGTTCCACGGGGCCGTAATCTGACGGTTCTGCCCGTGTTCCTTTGACCTTTTGCAGGTTTCTACTCTGATTTCTGCTTTGAGGGCTTGCCGGGCGGCTTGCGCCTTTGGTACAGTCCAGGAATTGTGCAAAGGCACTCAGCCTGTCTAACCGCGGGCTTTGACTTGGGCGTTGGGGCGATCGACGTTGCATTTCGCTCCGCGAATTGCTGCGGATTATCGTGTATCCTGTTGCATGAATACGCACAGACGCAGGCGCAAAACCGGTAAGCGTTTAATTTCTAAGGACTGCCAGAGTAGCTCAGGGGTAGAGCAGAGGACTCATAAGCCTTTGGTCGGGGGTTCAAATCCCTCCTCTGGCACCACCTTAAGAAATGCCTGCTAAATAAGGGTGAGAACCACTTTCTTGCGTTCAGTTACAGCGCCGTTTCGTCCCTGAAAATAATTTCACTGTAACACTTCTGGGCCACTTTGCCTCTTCGTGATGGCTTTTCCGGTAGGGCGGCAGTCTGTTTCCGGTCCACGCCTCGGAGCGCCGAGCCGCGAGAAAACGGACGCCACGGCAGGGTATCGTAGAGCGGTCGGCGAGGTTTTTCGCATTCCACCTTGTCGGACACCCCCCCTGAAAGCTCGCCAGAAGGCCACTGGCGCACGCCCCGGCGGCAAGGAATGGCATTCCCCGCGCTCTGGTGCTCGGTGTCCAACCCTGGCGGCGGCCGTTGGCTTGTCCAGCCCGGCAGCCCGGGACGCCTGGCTGTCGCTCTCAGGGCAAAGCGGCGTAAGCTGGCAGGCCTTAGAATCGGGCTTGTAATCCCACGGCGGAGGCGCAGCATAGTAGTGACGTCGGTCCGCTTGGAGTTCGGGCCGGACATTACGGTCGAATGTCCTCACGCTCCGTCGCCGGTAGCAACAAAAATAACCTGAAAGGAATCGGCTTATGAAAAAGGTATTCATGCTCGTGGCTTTGATTGTGGCTCCCGCGCTGGCTTCCGCGCAGGGAACGGTGGTCTTCCAGAACGCGGCCACTGAGCCAGTGATGCAATGGAAAAGCGAATATCCCGTCGATAGTTCTCTCGTTCCGGTTCCAAAGGGCAATGCGATGGTCGAGTTGTTCACGGCCCCGCACGGCACCCCCATGCCGCATCCGTTCTTCCCATTTGGGGTTTCCGAGTACCCCGGGTGGCATTGGGCTCCATCGCTTGAGGCATTCCTGGCGGCCAATCCAGGCTGGACGTCGCAAGCGGTTGGAGGGGTCAACTCAGCCGACGGGATGTTCGACAATGGCACCGTGTCTCTTATAGGCATTCCTGGAGGTGCCGCCGCTGATTGCGCGATTATTGGATGGGCCGGGACCTATCCGACCCTTGATGCTGCGATAGCGGCCAATGCCTGGCTTGGGGGCTCGCCGAGAACCTGGACCACTGCTACGGGTGATGCTTCTGCCTCTCCTGCGGTACCTCCGGTCAGCCTGGGGTCCACGTTCAACGGGCTAATTCTGGCTCCGTATTTCGTTCAAATACCTGAGCCCTCCATTTCCGCGCTCGCCGCTGTGAGTGCGGTCATGCTGCTGCTTTTGATGGCAGTTAAGGGTAGGCCATGTTCGTGCCGGTGACGGGGTTTTGGGGAATGGCCTTGAGATACTCCGGAACGAGATTACCCAGGATCTTCGGGCGCTCACCTTTCTCCAATTCGTAGGCACGGGAGGCAAGCTGGATCAACAGGACCTGCTCACGGTTTTGCTGAGCCGATAGCCTGGCGACCACCTTTTGCTCGCTTTGCTTCATGGACTTGAAGTTGACTAGGCGGGCAAGCTGGCCCTTAAGACCAAAGACTCTACGGCCCCATGCCCTTTCCCGGACCAAAACGGCTTGCGCTGGCTCGCGTTGTCCTTCGCAGGATTCAATGACGGCAGCGGCCTCGCGGCATTGTTTGGCGTCCAATTTCGGAGCCAATTTCTCCATGTTGGCAACCCCTATGGCGTCGATCGCGACGCTTACCAGTGAGTCAATCAGCAGCCCGCCACGACTGATAGCATGGCCCAGGCGGATGACCGTCAGATAAGCCTCGGCCGCGTCAGCGGGACGATTCTCGAACTCCGCCAGCCGGCCTTCGGCCGTTATGGCCTGGGCGAGGCGCTTCACGACGGCCAGATTCGTGAAGTAGCTCGGATTGGGTGCCGAGAAATCCAACGGCACCTGGCACTCATGGGTCAGGCCGGTTTTCGCCAACTTCACCGCTTCGGAATTCTTCATCACGAGGGCTCGGAGGTCTCCCTCGCTCATCGTAAAGAAGTCCCCGGTCTTGTCAGCGACCATCCCGCCCGCCGAAACAAGATCGTCATAACCGTTTGGCTTGGGTATAGGCGGTGATGGGGGCGGTAGCTGGCCTTGCGTGAGCACCAGCGTCGCAACGACGAGAAGCACGGCGACAACAAAGAAACCAGTCAGCAACTTGGCGGCGGGGTGCGCCATAATCACGCGGAGCCGGGCAAGCGAAGCAGCTTGCGAATTTCCGGG